>JAEEGH010000333.1_pt1 | contig 298935 bp, 268 predicted proteins | sample 9134181 | NCBI WGS metagenome assembly JAEEGH01 (sample SAMN16246544, study PRJNA631951) | gut metagenome | biome: gut microbiome; feature: rumen; material: DP-attached | host: Bos | place: Iran: Karaj | collected 2018-10 | reverse complement strand
ATCCCCAGCTGGCCAAGGTCATCGACGAGTCGATGAAGACCAACGACTATCAGCCCGTCTTCGTCCTCGAGCGCATCCACGAGATTATGGAGAAGCACGGCATCACCGACAACCGCCGCATCGGCCTCTACGGCCTCACCTACAAGGAGAACGTCGATGACATCCGCGAGAGCCCGACCCTCCAGATGCTCGACATCCAGGAGCGCCACCTTGCCCGCCCGCTGAAGACCTTCGACCCCTTCTTCACCGAAAAGGAGATTGTTAAGAACCAGATTCTTGACTTCGACCAGTTCCTCGACGAGGTGGATATGATTGTTATCATGGTGAAGCATGACCATATTAAGCAGAACTGGGACAAGCTGAAGGGGAAAGTCATCCTCGATTGTCACAACATTTGTCCGTTGGATGGCATTTATCATATCTAGTCTAGTATGGAAATTTTAACTGTTAATAATATGCAAAAGATAAAGATTGGTGTAATCGGACTCGGTTACGTTGGCCTGCCTTTGGCACGCCTCTTTTCAACAAAGTATGAAACTGTCGGTTTTGACATGAACCAAGCCCGTGTGGATGCCTTGATGGCTGGACACGATGCAACCCTGGAAGTGAGCGACGAACTCCTTCAAGATGCCATTAATAACCACGGCTTTGTGTGTACTACTGATTTGGAGAAGATTCGCGACTGCAACTTCTATGTGGTGGCAGTTCCTACCCCCGTGGACGAGAACAAGGCTCCCGACCTGAAACCGCTATGGGGAGCTAGCGAGACCGTTGGTAAAGTCATTAGCAAGGGAGACATTGTGGTATATGAATCTACTGTTTATCCCGGTGTAACAGAAGACGAGTGCCTGCCTGTAGTTGAGCGTGTGAGCGGCCTAAAGTTCAATGTGGATTTTTTTGCAGGTTACAGCCCAGAGCGTATCAATCCTGGTGACAAGGTGCATACCGTGGAGAAGATTTTGAAAATTACTTCTGGTTCTACTCCTAAGGTTGCAGAAATCGTGGATTATGTCTATAACAGTGTCCTGCTGAACGGTACCCACAAGGCTCCGAGCATTAAAGTGGCCGAAGCCGCCAAGGTAATTGAGAACTCTGAACGAGACATCATGATTGCTTTCTTCAACGAACTTTCCAAGATCTTCACATTGATGGGCATTGATACAACCGACGTGGTTGAGGCTGCTGGCACAAAGTGGAACTTCATCAAGATGAACCCTGGTCTGGTAGGTGGTCATTGCATCTCTGTTGACCCGTACTACTTGGCACAATGCGCACAGCGTATGGGCTACAACCCTGAGATTATTCTTGCCGGTCGTCGTATGAACGACGGTATGGGAGCCTACGTGGTAGATCAGACCATCAAACACATGTTAAAGAAGGGTATTCAGGTATTGCATTCCAATATCCTAATTCTGGGCTTCACTTTCAAGGAAAACTGTCCGGATGTGCGTAATACCCGAGTCATTGACATTTATCACGCTCTTCAAGAATACAACGTCAATGTGACCGTCTATGATCCTTGGGCTAACCCTGCCGTTGTTAAGAAAGAGTATGGTATAGATATAGTGAGCGAAATGCCGAAGGGTAGATTTGATGCAGCCATTGTGGCCGTTGCTCATAAGCAATTCCGAGATAATGATGTAAATTGGGATGAGTTGCTAGAGAAGAACCATGTTATCTTCGATGTTAAGTGTATTCTTCCAAGAGACATTGTTGATGGAAGACTATAAGGAGAAAGATCTAGTTCAGTGTTGAGAGAATCCGCATACTGCTCAAAAGGGAGGGATGTGGATGCTACTCTTACTTTTAGTCTGGGTTATACATCAGGCCAGTAGGAGATATTACTGAAAAGAATGGTATAAATGTAGAATACTCCTGTGAGGATGGTGGTGATATATTACTTTGCTAACGAATCCTCTATAAAGGCAAGGCAGAAGGCGATAATGATTCTATTAAGAAGAGGATTACCAATCATATTAACGACAGAGATGCCTCGGACTAAGGTAAACTATCAATTTGGGACGAGATTTTGCGATGAAGGAGAACATGTCGTCTATAACTTTCTAAAAATGGTATATACCTTCACGACATAGAAGACGTACTTATCGCAAAGAATGATGTATGTGCCAACATTGTTTAACAATTGGGAAGAGTGTAATGCTGATGTTTGGCATATTGTGATGAAAAATACGGGCAGGTCGGTATGTTCAATAGAGAAGTGAAGCACTGGAAACGGTTCTGATTAAGGGATAAATGGCAGAGACCTCGAATTTGTTAAGTAACAAAAGGATAGCAAAGAACAGCATATTCCTAAGTATAAGGATGGTTGTTGTTCTTTGCATCACTCTGTATACGTCTAGAGTAGTATTGCATGCTCTGGGAGTCGAGGACTACGGTGTATTCAATGTTGTGGGCGGATTCGTGTCTATGTTTGCCTTCCTCAACACCTCAATGAGCAATGGAATACAACGTTTCTTTAACTTTGAGTTAGGAAAAAACGGGGAAGAAGGAGCAAATAAAGTCTATAAGTCTGCTTTACTCATACAACTTATCCTTGGTGTTGTAATAATTATTCTTACTGAGAGTTTCGGTATTTGGTATTTGCATAATAAGATGGTGATACCAGAGGAACGAATGTATGCGGCTGAGTGGGTATTTCAAATTTCAATAATTCAGTTTTTAGTGATTATTATGCAGGTGCCTTATACTGCAGCAGTGATGGCTCACGAAAAAATGGATTTTTATGCTATTGTTAGCATACTTGATGCTGTACTTAAATTGGCTTTGGTTCTTATTCTGCCGCATGTGGGGTTTGATAAATTGATTATCTGGGGACTTTTCGGGCTATTGATACATATTTTTGACTTTAGCATATACTTTTTTTATTGCAAAAAGAAATTCAACGAGATTCGTCTCAGCCGCACTTCAATAAAAATAGAAAAGCCGTTGTTCGGTTCGATGCTTGGTTTTTCTGGTTGGAATGTTTTTGGCTCATTTTCGAACATGATGAGAGACCAGGGCATTAACCTAATCATCAATCTTTTCTTTGGTCCAGTTGTAAACGCTGCAAGAGGGATAGCAGTTCAGGTAAATTCAGCAATTTCCGGCTTAGTGTCCAGTATTCTAACACCAGTACGCCCACAGGTTATTCAATCATATGCAAAAGGAGATATAGATCGCTCTATGCGTCTAACTTTTAGCATTAGTAAATTAGGTCTTTGTTTCTTGTTATTATTGGCTCTTCCTGTTTGTGTTGAGATTGATTTCATTCTTAATCTCTGGCTTGGAGGCGTGGTTCCTAAGCATACACAGGCTTTCTGCATTATTATTTTGATAACTAGCGCAGCACTTATTCCGATGGGAGCCTTAGCAACCTTGGTGCATGCATCTGGAAAAATGTTAAAATACCAGTTAATAGGCAGCATGGTTAAGTTTGTATCGGTGCCTATTGCCTATGTGATGCTTAAATTGGGGTATGCAGTAGAATGGGCATTTATAATGGTTCTCCTTTTTGATGCTATTGGTCTTGTTGTCGGTATGTTTATCATTAAAACATTAATGCCTTTCAGCATACGGTCGTATTTCAGATACGTAGTCATCCCAATCATACCTGTTCTCTTTATTTCATTGCTGGTAGACTGGATAATGCATTCGTTCTTGTCTAATGAGATTATCCGAGTTCTGGCTGTCTTCATTTTGGGTTCGCTAATACTTCTTGCGTTAGTTTATTTTATCGCAATGACAAAAGATGAAAAGAAGCTCATTAACGGTATGGTGGTCAATTTCATCAAACGAAAAAGGAAGTAGGAAAAACGATGGCAAGTATAAGGATTATACTAAGAGAAATTCGTCGTGCCTATAATACGTGTAAGCGAAACAGAGGCTTAGTGAGAGATATGTCTGATTATCTTAAGAATGGCGTCTATAAAAATACACCTACTGGCGACAGCGTTTATCTTGTTGGATCTACGAGAATAATTCGGGATACTTATACTTCATTCAAGAAGATCCCTGCGATTGCTAGAATCGCAACCTATTTTTTTTACCGATATCGAATTAAAAAGTTCAAGCCAGGACGTTCTTTTTTCGGAACCCAACTTATTATCTCATCAAGCCAAAAAGAATTGAAAGTTTTTGACTTTGAGAATCAATATGTACTGACTAAATATTCTTCTTTAGAAAAATTGTTGAAGTATAATGATAATAAGGAACTCTTCGCACATTCTTTCAACGTGGCAAAGACCATTAGTATAGATGAACACAATTCGATTATTGTTGAACAATTAATACCTCATAAGGTTTTTGATATAGAATGCGTATTCCCAGAGCTTGTCCTATCATTGATTAAGCATACTCATTCTATGAAAAGTGCAATAATAAAAAGCAGGGAAGATTTTAAAGAAAAGGCTATTTTCTTTGCCACTCGATTTGGTAATAGCAAAATTCTTGAATGTCTAACAGAAGTGCCTTGTATTTTGGCCCATGGGGATTTGTGGTCATCGAATGTCATTTCAAATGGCACTAGTCTATTCGTTACCGATTTTGAACGAGTTGAAAACCGGTATTTTTTATATGATTTTTTTACATACATTTTTACAGAATGGCTTCTTAATAACAACTCGTCGTTGCTAAAAAACTACTTTCACGGAGATTACGACAAATCTCTAGAGGAAATATTCATAGATTCTGGAGAAAACTATTTGAAAAACAAGAAGGAGGCTTACTTACTAGTATTCCTGATATATTATGTCAACGAGCGCTGGAAAGTTCCTTCTGTTAATGATGAAAGAGTTATCTCCTTTTTAAAATGTTACATACCATCATACTTCAGTTGAGAATATGAACAAAAGAACAATAGCAATATTGGGCGTTGACGGTTCTGGAAAATCTACGGCAGTTGAGTTAGTTGGCAATCATTATGGAAAAGATTGTGTTGTAACTTATATGGGCTTCCGCCGATATGAGGATCCTCGTATTGAACAGTTGCAGAAGAAGACAGACCGAAACATACTAGATTCTTTGCGGATATTACTCTTGATCTATAAATGTTTTTGGTATCGATACAATAAGGCATTGAAGGCTAAGAAACTTATATTGTTTGACAGATATACTCACGAAGGGTTTATTAATGCAAGCGGTCGATTCAAAGGATTAAGAGTTCTGTTATTCAAATACCTTTTCCCGAAACCGTCAAAAATTGTTTACCTATATTGTTCTGTTGAAGAATCTTTAAGGAGAAAAGATGACATTGATAACAAAGAACTCTTTATAACTGTCAAAAAAAGGTTTGATGATTACTTTCTAAATCGAAAAGGTGTATTAAGCCTTGATACCGGATTTTTTAGTAGAGAGGAAATAGCTAATAGTATTATCCAATATATAGAACAGTAACTTCCACTTTATGAAAGGAACGTTGAAGGATTTGTTTGCCATCCTAAACAGTAAATGCAATTATCTTATTTTAAGAAATTGGAATAATTTGTTCAGCAAAGGAGTATATGAAGCGGGACATGCTGATATTGATATTCTGTGCGAAAGCAAAGCTTCTTTTGTGGAACTGACAGGCGCGAAGAGGATACATAAAGAAAAGAACCGGGACAATTATATTGTTCCGATGGATGACAATGGAATCCGTTTTGATGTAAGATGGGTGGGCGATGGGTATTATCCTACTTCTTGGGAACATGAGATGCTCAACAATAGAGTATTGAATGAAGATAGTGTGTATGTTATGTCAGAAAGAGACCATTTCTATTCTTTAGCCTATCACGCTTTGTTGCAAAAAAAAGAGCTGTCGGATGAATACGCTAATAAGTTGAATACAACATACAATTTATTTACGTCCGAAAATACTATATTGACCGAAGACGAAATCGTACAAAAGCTCTTAAGTTTCATGAAAAAGAATAAACTGAAAGCAGAGATACCAGTTGATCCTGGTGTTTTCCTTAATTTGCAGGTCTATAGCCTTTTGCCTCATAATTATTCAATAAGTCGACTGCTGTTGCGCAAGGCCTTTTGCATAAAAACTTATTTATCGCATCAACTCAGAAGAATAACTAATCGTATCAGTTAATAGACAATGCCAAAAGTATCGGTTATTATTCCTGTTTTTGGAGTAGAGCGTTTCATCAGTAGATGCGCAGTGTCATTGTTTGAGCAAACACTTGATGACATTGAATACATTTTCATTGATGATTGTTCAACAGATAATTCTTTACAAGTCCTATTGGAGATATTAGAAAAATACCCCCATCGGGTTGAGCAAACAAGAATAGTCAAAATGCAGTATAATACAGGGCAGGCAGGTGTGCGCAGGTATGGTGTCTCCATAGCTTCGGGTGAGTACTTAGCATTTTGTGACAGCGACGATTGGGTTTCTCTTGAGATGTACCGCTCCATGTATGATTATGCAAGCCAAGGAGACTATGATATGGTTGTATGTGACTTTGTTTCTTCAGGAGATGGTAAGGAAAAAGTTCATAAAGGGGCGATATCATCTACAGACAGAATTCAATTTCTTAAGGGTATGCTTACCTATAAGAATTCATGGTCTTTATGTAACAAACTTGTCCGCAGAGAGCTTTTCTATCAAGCAATTGAGTTCTTCCCCGTATCAAACCAAGGTGAAGATATGTCAATGGTTATACAGTTGACATATGGGTGTAAGAGAATTGGATATATCAATTCAGCTTATTATTTTTATTTTCAGAACCCAGAGTCTATTACAAAGAAGGTAACATTCCAATCATATAAGAACCGTTATGTTCAATTTCATAATAATCTTACAACAGTTTGTACTTTTTTAGTTTCTAAGGGAGAGTACAAACAGTTAAGGTCTGCAACTAATGCTTTACGTTTCTTCGGTAATATAAAATTATGGCCCTTGATAAAAGAAGATAAGTCCTATTATCTTTTATGGGATGTTGAGGCCTCATATTTGTTTTGGAAAATTATTTTTTCACGTCATATAACAACTAGAAACAAAGGGAAGTACCTACTTACTTGTTTGCGCGTTTATCCTAAGAAAAAATAACCTATGGTAGTAATAGAAAATGAGAAACAAGATATTTCTTAATAAAAATGTCCTCATAGGGTATTATAGTGTTCTGTTCTCTCTTTTGTTGTTGACTTGGGCAAGGCAGGACTTCATTCCCATGTCTATAAGAGTTGGGTATTTAGCACTGGTATTTATGCCAGTGATTAATAGGGTGTACCTTTTCTTTCCGTGTTTGGTGCTATTCTTGACAGCATCGTTGTTAAGTTTTGCCGGTTACACATTTATGCCTACTGAAGCATCTATTTATTTACTAATAACGGTAGTATTTGCGTTTATTGCTCCCAAAGGGTGTCGCGACTATAAATACCCATATCTTGTGCTCTCTTTAGTATTAATCATGACAGTACTAGTTAATTTACTGTCTTCTGGACAGATTGAAAAGGTGAGCTATTCTTTCCTACTTTTGTTATTCTTGCCAGTAACTGTTAGAGAAAAAGAAAAGGAATATGTAACAGACATCATTCCCAAACTTTTTGTTCTCTCCACAACTTCCTGTGCGGTTTTAACTCTTTTAAATCAACAGTTATTAATTAAAGAATCATTCGATTATGAGCGTCTTATATCTGGTTCGTTAAATTATACCTGTTGCACTTTGGGAATTGGTTTTGTTTTAGCATTACGCGAGTTTTTGAAACCGTCAACTCAGAAATTCAGTAAGGTATTTTATGCTTTTTGTATGATGACACTATTGCTTACTGTTATTTTTGAAGCAAGCCGAGGTGCTATGTTGGCTATCGTTGTGTCTTCAGTTATTTGTATATTAAATCAAAATTTACGTATTCGGACAAAGATATTTGTTGTAATTTCAGCAATACTGTTTGTTTTTGTTTTATACAATAATCAAGTGTTAGACTTACTTATCTACAGAGTGCAATCAGATACAGGAACGGGAACCGGACGAACTGAGATTTGGGCTGATAAATTAGGACAACATTTTAATTCATTTTCTCTATTAAACTTTCTTTTTGGAATTGGATATGAGCATACATGGAACTTGGGAGGATATGGCCATAATTTTATTGGATGTCACAATGATTTTGTTGCATTTTTGATAGAGTATGGCATTATAGGATTTGTTTTGTTTCTCTCTATGATTATTTATCCAATTCACGTAGCTAAGTCCAAAAACGTTCGTTCTGAAATTCTTCCTTTGATAGCGTTTATAGTTATTACATGTATGACATTGGAACCATTCTCCATGGGTTATCTACCTTACTGTTTTTTGATGCTATACATTTATCTTAGGGCAACAGACCAGTCAGTTGCGTCTCACAATAATGTCTTGTGATGAAAAAAGTACTTTTCATAATGTCTAGTTGGTGGGCTGGAGGTACAAATGGAGCGATGTCAAGCATCTACCATTACTATGACAAAAACGAGTGGGATGTCTCTATTTTTTTTCTATCACGGACGGGAAAGAGGGACATTTCATACAAGTCACTGCTCTTGGACAATCAGCCATTCCTTTCGGCATATTACTGCAACAGACGCGAGTTTGTCGGCATAGAACGGTTATTATTTTACATTGCCAAGATAACAAAGAAAGTTACAATTGCTTTTGGAGTCAATCTGGAGCCTTTCCTTTTCAAGCGTGCTGTAATGAGAATTGAAAAGACAAAGCAATTCGATACAGTTGTAGCTTTTATTGAAGGTAACGCCACACGATTTGGAACGTACTTCTCTGCTCCGAATAAAGTTGCTTGGATTCATTGTGATTACAACAACTATCTGCCAAAGGGGAAGACAGAGGAGAAATACTATTCACAGTATAAGTCTATAGTAACGGTATCAAAATACACTTCGCAAGTATTCGCTGAAAGGTATCCTGCTCTAAAGGACAAAGTTTATACGGTATATAACCTATTCGATGTTGAACGAGTAAAACGACTCTCATTACTATCAGCTAACGATCCTAGATTCCTCACAGACACCTTCACAATTATCTCTGTAGGCAGGCTTCATCCGGTTAAGCGTTTCAGTTCAATACCTCAAATTGCGTCACGAATGAAAGATAGAGGGTATGAATTCAGATGGTATATTGTCGGTCCTGACTTCGATGAGGCAGAAACCCGGAGTTTGAAGGAGAATATTAAGAGATTTAATGTGGTTGATCGAGTGTGTTGGTTGGGTGGTAAGTCTAATCCATATCCCTATTTTAAGAACGCAAATCTCTATGTTTGCACATCCTTTTCTGAAGCATGTCCCATGGTTTTCAATGAAGCAAGGATACTCGGCATACCGGTTGTAACTACGAATTTCCCATCATCTTATGAGTTTATTGATAATGGCTATAATGGAGTGATAACAGTATTTGATAATTTGGTTGATACTATTGGGAATATAATAGAGAGGTCTGCTTTTTATGAAAAGCTAAAAGAAGGAGCTAGTAATTTTGAATATGATAATAATGAAGTATTAACAAAAATGGATTCAATTATTTAGATATTTAGAATTTATGGATGCAATGTTACTTCAGCGGTTGTCTCACCGTTTATATTTGAAAAGGATACCAATACTATCTGGTATAATCAAAAGATGGATTCATTTTCGATATAACTCAGATTTATCGCCAATTACAGAAGTAGGGAGAGGCACTAGATTAGGTCATGGAGGCATAGGTGTAGTTGTCAATAGTATGGCAAAAATTGGTCGCAATTGCATTTTGGGACAGAATGTCTCTATCGCAGGGAAAGATGGCGGGACTCCTACATTAGGCGATTGGGTGTATGTTGGTCACGGCTCAATTGTTTTAGGTAAGGTGAATATAGGTAATAATGTTTTCGTAGGTGCTCTTTCTTTGGTTAACAAAGATGTTCCTGATAATGCAATTGTGGCTGGTATACCTGCTAAAGTCATAAGAATCAAGACAGACAAAGAAATTGAAAAATGGCACAAATGGGTGCTGGATAATGGTGGCAAACCAATTCAATAATGTTAAATTTATATCCTAACCATATTTTTTGGAATAAAGTTCTAAACCAAATAACTATTCGGAAGAATAAACTGTGGAAGTATCTGCCAATTCAGTCCATTTCCATTAAAGGTCTGGGTAAGAATCCATCAAAGGCATCTTTAAAGGGGAAGATTCAAGATTTATTTGGCGACCTACGAATAGTAGTGCATAGCGTTTCTGATCATGATAGAAGCATTATTCTCTATTTGGCCTGCGAGACGCTCTCACACAGGTTTGATTTGCTTGGTTCAGGGTCAGTAGAGATGCCTAAAATCAATTGGCATGTTGATTTTAAGACTGGCCACAACTGGCCAAAGGGAATTTACTACTTGAAACAGCGCCAGTACTCTGTATCTGGAAGTGACATTAAAGTACCTTGGGAATTAAGCCGTTGTCATCATCTTTTGTGGTTGGGAGAAGCTTTTTTGTTAACAGGAGAAGAACGATATGCCAAAGAGGTTGTTGATGAGATAGAGGATTGGATAAAAGAAAACCCATTGATGTACAGTGTCAATTGGACTTGTACAATGGATGTGGCGATACGTGCCGTGAACTGGCTCTTTGCAATCTCTATGATTATTGAATCGAATGAGGTGACAGAATCTTTCATTGATAAGATTTACAAGAGTCTTTACCGACACGGTTGGTTTATCTATAATAATTTTGAAAAGAACATCCCCAATAGTAACAACCATCTTTTCTCTGATTACGCAGGCCTACTTTATTTGGCGTTATTTTTTCAAGATACAAAGAACGGTCGAAAATGGAAGAAGTTTGTCATTCCTGAGTTTTTTGAGGAAATCCGTCGCCAGATTCTCCCTTCAGGAGTTCAGTATGAGCGCAGCATATCCTATCATCGTTTGATGACAGAACTAGTTTCTTATCCGTGCTATATGCTTAAAAGGATAGGAATCCCCATACCTGCTGATATTGAGTACCGAGTGCGAAGCATGTTTTCCTTTGTTGCTACCTATACAAAAGCCAACGGTTGTGCACCGCTGATTGAAGATAATGATGATGGGCGGTTCCTGCCATTCCTGCGTCGTGATTTCCGTCGTCATGACTACTTGCTAACCCCAGACAGTCTTGAACAAATGATGATAGCCAACGGTGTTGGACCTTTTATTTACGAGAATAAAGGTAGCAAGATGTTCAAGGATGCAGGCCATGCTGTTATGCGTAAAGGGGAGGTTTTCCTATTTATTACCAATGGAGGTTTTAGTAAATATGAGACATCTTTAAAAGTACTGGGGACTCATACCCACAACGATAGACTTTCATTTGAACTTGCAATTGGCAAGGATGATATTATCGTAGATCCAGGTGCGTATATATATACACCGGAGCCGGAAAAGTGCAACGAATTCCATTCAACGGCAAAGCATAATACAGTAGTTGTAGATGAAGAAGAGCAAAACGAACTAAGTAAGGATAATGTATTTCTACAGAAAAAGAACTCCATAACAAAACAGTTTGAAATGCCCTCTAACGAGGAATGCTATGGGGAGTATGAGACGCTGAAAGGGTCAATGAGACATCACCGGGTTTTCCAATTGGAGGATAATTTTTTGACGATTGATGACATTCTTTCTAAAAAGGGAAGAAACCATCAAGCGGTTCTGTCATTCCATCTTTCTCCTGATGTTATTGCTAATCAGACTGAAAAAGGTGTTGAGATAGATTCTCCATCTTTTGTAATAAATATGTCTTTTGATATCATGGAATCACGCTCACGATTAATGATTGAAGAGGATACCTATTCACCTTCTTATGGAGTACTACAGCCATCTAAGACAGTGAGATTTTGTTTTTTCTTTAATGATATAATTAATATCCAGACAATTTTACAATGGCAGAAAAAGTAATAAAGGTAGCTATTCTCCGCAAGATGAATAATTTGGATAATGATGATCGTCTTCGAAAAGAGGTCGGTACGCTTTCCGAATTGTTCTCCAATGTTATTTTCAAGTGCTTTGTGATGTACCCTGAAAACAAAGAGTTCGAAGGGGTGACCAGTTATGGGTTACATTTTAAATCAGTTTGCGTTAAAGGAAGAGACCATTATGAATCCGGAAAACATTTGTTGGCCAAGTCCTGGGATTATTATCGTGCTATTAGGAATGATATTAAAGACTTCGATGTTGTTTGGTGCTCAGGCGATGCTCCGACCCCATCACTCCTTTTCATTTATGGTAAGACGCTGATATGGGATTTGCGAGAACTACCTCTATTTCTTATGGGGTCAAAAGTCAAACATTTTATCTTAAAGCATATTTTCAAGAAGTGCAGTGTATGTCTTCATGCTAACCAGTTTCGTATAGACCATCTTTCCAGGATGGGATTGATAAAAGACCCATTCAAGCATGTTGCAATACGAAACCTTACGGACTTCAGCTTGATAGATCCGGAATATGATGAGCGTTATTATGAAGTCAAGAGTTGGATTTCGGGTAGAAAGTGCATCTATCTTCAGGGAATCAATGACCCTTCAAGAGCATCTGTAGAAGTTCTTTCTGCCGTAATGGAAACACCAAATGTTTGTGCTATTGTCTTGGGAAGTGTTGACAATAACGCTATAGAGATAATCAGGGAACAATATGGCAAGTATGAAGTCGTCTTAAAGATTTGTTTTGTCGGTAGTTTCCCCGTGTTGAAAGTTCCTCAATATATGAAGCTGTGTCATGCAACAATGGTTTTCTATAAAAATAGTAACATCAATAATTGGTATTGCGAGGCAAATAGACTTTATCAAGCAGTTGATGTAGGCCTGCCAGCTGTTGTTGGTGCAAATCCACCAATGAAATCTGTAGTGGATAATCTTGGCATTGGTATAAGTGTGGAAACAGATGGTAGTGAAGTGCCTAAAATAGCACAGGGCTTATCTTCTTTATTGTCTGGCTACGATAAGTATAAGGCGAATATTGGGAAACTTCATAATGAGATAAAGTGGAATTCGCAAACTTCTATATTGAAGAGTTCATTCGAAAATATATTTAACAAATAGTTTCTTTTTTTTAAAATTATCATTCAAATGGCAAATTTTGCATTGATAGGTGCTGCTGGTTATATTGCTCCCCGGCACATTAAGGCTATTGCGGACACGGGCAATAATCTCGTAGCGGCTTACGACAAATTTGATAGTGTGGGGAGGCTTGACGCTTCCTTTCCCGAGTGTTCATTTTTTACTGAACAAGAACAGTTCGATCGCTTCTGCAGCCGTGTAAAAGGTACGTCAGACGAAATCAACTGGCTCTCCATTTGTACTCCAAATTACACTCACGATGCTTTCATTCGCTACGGTCTTCGTCTTGGTGCAGATGTTATTTGCGAGAAACCCTTGGTTCTGAATCCCTGGAACCTTGAAGCCTTGATGAAGGAAGAAGAGGTAACCGGTCATAAGGCATACAATATCCTTCAACTCCGTCTTCACGACAGCATTGCAGCTTTGAAGAAGAAGATTGATGAAGGTCCTGCAGACAAAGTGTATGATATTGACCTAACTTATATTACATCTCGTGGTAAGTGGTACTATGCTTCTTGGAAGGGGAACAACCACAAGAGCGGTGGTGTTGCCACCAACATTGGTGTTCATTTCTACGATATGCTACAGTGGATTTTTGGTCCCGTGCAGGAGAACATCGTACATGTGATGAGCTTTGACCGTGTAGCTGGTTACCTGGGTCTTAAGAAAGCGCGTGTACGCTACTTCCTTAGCATTAACTCCAACTGTCTGCCTCCGAATGCTGTGCAGGGGGAGAAAAAGACATATCGCACTCTTAATATTGATGGTGATGAGTTTGAATTCAGTGCTGGATTCACAGAACTTCATACCAAGAGCTATCAGCATATTCTTGCCGGGGATGGTTTCCGTATTAGCGAAGCTCTGCCTTGCATCAAGATCGTTCATGACATTCGTAATGCAACACCTATAGGTTTGGTTGGTGATTATCACCCGCTGGCTAAGATACCGTTGGCTAAGCACCCGTTTGGATGGGATGATGTGAAGTACTGATTAATGGTTAAAGATTAAAGACTATGAAGATACAAATGGTTGACTTAAAGGGTCAATACTTGAAAATAAAGGACGAGGTGGATGCCGGTATTCAGAATGTGATTGACAATACGGCATTCATCAATGGCCCGATAGTGAAAGAGTTTGCCCAGCATCTAAGCGATTATTTGGGCGGATGCTATGTGACCACTTGTGCCAACGGTACGGATGCGCTCCAGATTGCCTTGATGGCTCTGGAACTGAAGCCTGGTGACGAGGTGATTGTTCCTGCTTTCACCTATGTGGCTTCAGCAGAGGTGATTGGTTTGCTTGGTTTGACTCCTGTTATGGTGGATGTGGACTATGAGACCTTCAATGTGTCTGTTGATAACATCAAGAAAGCCCTCTCTCCAAAGACCAAGGCCATCATTCCTGTCCACCTCTTTGGCCAGAGCTGCGACATGGAACCCATCTTGGCTTTTGCCAACGAACATAACCTTTATGTGATTGAGGACAATGCCCAGGCTATTGGCGCTGAATACACTTTCAGTGATGGCCATAAGGCAAATACCGGAACAATGGGAACAATAGGATGCACCTCTTTCTTCCCGTCGAAGAATCTCGGATGCTATGGCGATGGTGGGGCAATCTTTACCAGCGAAGCCCAGCTTGCAGAGCGCATCCACATGATTGCTAACCACGGCCAGCGGGTGAAGTATCATCATTCTGTGATTGGTTGTAACTCTCGTTTGGATTCCATTCAGGCCGCAATTCTGGATGTGAAGCTCAAACATTTGGATGAGTATGGTTCTGCTCGTTATGCTGCAGCATCTTATTATACAGCTAAATTGAAAGAGTTTGATCCTGATGAGAAGTTTTTCATCACCCCTAAGGAGCTTGAAAATAGCACACACGTCTATCATCAGTACACGCTGAAGATTAAGAACGAGAAACGCGATGCTTTGAAGGCTTACCTTGATGAGCAGGGGATTCCAAGCATGATTTACTATCCATTGCCACTGCAGGAACAGGAGGCCTTCAAGCCTATTACCCGTGCGGCAGAGGAGTTAGAGAAGTCTAGGGCATGCGCTTATTCTGTGCTGTCACTTCCAATCCATACGGAGATGACAAAGGAAGTGCAGGATGAAGTTATTAACGCGATAAGAGAATTCTATAAATAATCACCTATGCGTGTTTGCCATGTTACTTGCGGCCACTCTCCAACGGATGGGAGAATCTTTCAAAGGGAGTGTCGAACGTTAGCCTCCCGTTATGAAGTTTTTCTGATTGCTCCAAATACAGAAGATTTTGAGAAAGATGGGGTCAATATAAAAGGAGTAAGAATTAATGGCGGGAAAATCGGGAAACTGTTTCATCTGCGACCCTTTCTTCAGAAGGCAATAGAGATTGACGCTGATGTTTATCAGTTCCATGAGCCGGAATTACTCCCAATAGGACGAAAGTTGAAACGTCGTGGAAAGAAGGTCATTTTCGATTCACATGAAGATGCTCCACAACAGTTGTCAGAAAAGGCGTGGATCCCCTCTATTATTCGTAAGCCGTTGGCTGAATTTTACGCACGCTATGAAAAACTTGTTTTAAAACATTTTGATGCCGTTGTTTCTGTCACTCCCTCCATTGTAGAAAGGTTGAAACGGATAAACCCGTCAACATATATGATTACTAACTATCCGGAATTTAAAGAGATTGAAGATCGCCGAAAATTCGGTCCCTACGTCTGTTTTGCAGGTGGTATTTCTCCACAATGGATGCACGATGTTGTAGTCGAATCATTGGATGGGTTGAATGTTCATTATCTTCTTGCTGGAAAAGTACAAAATAAATCATTTTTTGAAAAACTGAAGCAGAATCCCAATTGGCCTAAAGTGGTCTTTAAAGGGTTGCTTCCACATAACGAAGTAGGACGTCTTATGGAAGATAGTTCAGCGGGTATTGCTCTTAACGATTATGTGGCCAATGTAGGTTACAAAATGGGATCATTGGGTAATACTAAGCTCTTTGAGTATATGATGGCTGGAATCCCCGTGATTGCAACAGATTTCATGCTTTGGAAAAAGATTGTAGAGACATACGATTGTGGAACCTGCGTGAATCCTCATGATTCGAGAGCTATTAGGACGGCGATTGATTTTTACATTAATCATCCAGAAGAGGCGCGCCGTCAGGGAGATAACGGTCGTCGTGCAGTAAAAGAGAAATACTGCTGGGCGACACAGATTCCCGTGCTTTTTGAGATGTATGATAATGTAATTGCAAATGAATGAAACTATGATACGTCTATTAACTGTGATTGGGGCCCGCCCCCAGATAATCAAGGCAGCTGCCATATCACGAGCCGTCAAAAACCACTTCCAAGACGTGATTGAAGAAAAGATTCTTCATACTGGACAACATTACGATTCCAATATGTCGCAGGTGTTTTTTGATGAATTAGGAATTCCTGCGCCAGACTACAATCTAAGTGTAGGGTCTGGCCCTCACGGTGTGCAGACAGGAAAGATGATAGCCGGGATTGAAGAAGTCCTTTTGGAAGGTAAATTTGATGGTATCATTTTGTATGGTGATACTAACTCAACTCTTGCCGGAGCTGTGGCTGCATCTAAGATACATATTCCGATATTCCATATTGAGGCAGGCTTACGATCCTTTAATATGACAATGCCGGAAGAGGTGAACCGAATTGTTTGTGATCAGCTTTCATCAATATGTTTTTCTCCTACTCAAACAGGAGTAGATAATTTGAGGTGCGAGGGCTTCTTTGATACGCCAGCCAAATTCAATAATGGCAAGGGTCGATTGGTAATTAATTGCGGTGATGTAATGTATGACAATAGCATGTTCTTTGCGAAATTGGCAAAAGAAAAGTCAGATGTTATATCTCGCATCGGAGTAAAACCTAACGAATACATCCTTTCAACGATTCATCGTCCCAACAATACAGATAATCCAGAACGCTTGACTTCAATTATTACAGCACTTCTGGCATTATCTAAGCAAGAAAAAATTTCATTGGTACTTCCATTGCATCCCCGGACAAGAAACCTATTGGATAAGAATCTGTCATCCGTGATATATGAGACATTAATGACATCCCCACTTGTTAAGATTATTCCACCTGCTTCCTTTTTTGACATCATTATGCTTGAAAAGAATGCTAAGATAGTGGTGACTGATAGCGGAGGAGTTCAGAAAGAAGCTTTCTTCTTTGAACGACCTTGTGTTATTATCCGTCCGGAAACAGAATGGGTGGAAATAGTTGATCATGGTGCTGGCATCATAGCTAATGCAGATTACAATAATATTATTAATGGGTATCATCAGTTGGTGGGTAACAAAGTAGAATTTCCAAAACTGTTTGGTAATGCTCATGCAGCGGAAGAAATTTTGAGGGAGATAGTCAATTATTTGGGTTAATGAACATACTTTATATCTTCCATTACGCTGGCTCTCCGGAGTACGGAATGTCTTTTCGCCCGTATTACATGTCTCGTGAATGGGTAAAACAAGGTCATAATGTTACTATCATCGCTTCTTCTTTTTCTCATTTGCGACAAAAGAATCCTGTTGTCACCAATGATTTTCAAGAAGAGACGATAGATGGTATTAAATATGTGTGGCTGAAAGGCAATGAGTACGGTGGTTCAATAGCTCGTATAAAGAATATTGCATCATTTGTATGGAAGCTACAGAGAAATGCCAAAAAGATAGCAAAGACATATAAACCGGACTTAGTGATAGCGTCCTCAACTTATCCGCTGGATAATGTCCCTGCGAATAAGATAGCCAGAATAGCTGGAGCAAAGCATTGCTATGAAGCACACGATATCTGGCCACTGTCTCCGATGGTGATAGGAGGCTATTCCAAGATGCATCCTTTCATAATGGTGATGCAATGGGCAGAGAACTTCGCTTGCCGAAAGTCGGATAAGGTTATTTCACTTTTGTGGAACTCAGAAGAGCATTATCGGGAGTGTGGCTTAAAGTCTGGGAAGTTCGCTTGTATTCCTAATGGCTATGCGGCTGACGAATGGGATCCTCAAGCAGCATCACAGCCACTACCTAAGGAACATGACAGTTTGTTTAAATCTATTAATGATAAAGTGATCGTTGGTTTTGCGGGTGGACTTGCTGCATCAGGAGCATTAAACAATTTGGTAGAGGCGGCTAATTTATTGAAAGCCAATAAGAGATTAGCTTTTGTGATTGTAGGAAAGGGGCCAGAGAAAGAGAATATAGAAAAGTTGGTTCAAAAATATGCCTTGAAGAATTTCTATATTCTTCCGGCAGTTCCCAAGAAATTGGTGCCTGCTATAAATGCTTTTTTTGACATTGCTTATATTGGTGGGGTACATTCGGTGTTGCATAAATATGGTACTTCAGCTAACAAATTGACTGATTATATGTTGGCAGGAAAGCCTATTGTACAAGCAATTGACGAGCCGGGTTCTGTGATTGAAAAAGTCGGATGTGGAATTCAAATTGAGGCAGAAAATCCGAATAAGATTGTTCAAGCAATATTATCAATTGCTGAACTGTCATTAAAAGAAAAAGAAGCAATGGGAATTAAGGGGAAGGATTATGCAGAAAAGAATTTGACATGGGAAATGCTTTCGCGTAAGTTTTTACAAGAATTAAAAACAAATTAAATATGAAAATTTCTGATTTTTATGTGGGACAGAATGCATCATTAAGCAAGAAGTTTGTTATTGACGATATAAAGGCTTTTTCTCAGTTGAGTTTAGATTATAATCCAGTTCATTTGGATGAAGATTATGCCCAAAATAGTATTTTTGGTGATAGAATTGTGCATGGATTCTTGACTGCTTCTTTGTTCTCGGGCATTATAGGTTCAATATTGCCAGGCTCAGGCGCAATTTATTTGAATCAAAATCTAAATTTTCGCAAGCCGATTTATCATAACGAATTGATAACAGCTATCTGCACTATAACTCATATCAGAGAAGATAAACCAATTATTACATTGGAAACCATTTGTAAGAATGAAAAAGGAGAAATTGCCATTGATGGTACAGCTGTAATTAAATTATTAGAATCATGAGTAAAAGCTTAAAAAGTTCGGAAATTGCTTCGCATTTAAATCTTGAGTTGATTGGAAACGATGTGCTCGTTAATTCCTTTTCCCAGTTATCCAACATCCGGCCTAATACAGTTGTATTTGCTAAAAAATACAATGATGGTTTTATTTATTTGTTAAATGCCCATATGGATATCTTTGCAATAGTAACTAGTGACTATAAAGGTAAATTAAATTGTTCTCATGTCATTTCTAATAATCCGAGGTTGGATTACATTAAGGTTTTAACCGATTTTTTTGAGCCGGTCGATCCGGATAAAGGCAAGATTGATCCAACTGCTGTCATTAAAATTGGAGCTGTTTTAGGAAAAAATGTTACAATTGGAGCTAATTGTTATGTAGGTCCAAAAGTTGTGATTGGTGACAATACAATCATTCATCCGAACGTGGTCATTGATAATATTGTTTCTATTGGTCACGATTGCGAAATTAAGTCAGGGACAGTAATCGGCCAATCCGGCTTTGGTTTTGAAAGAGATGAGAATGGTGATCCTATAAGATTTCCTCACCTAGGAAAAGTTATGATTGGAAATAATGTTTCTATAGGAGCTAACAATACGGTAGATCGTGCAACTCTAGGAGCTACCATTTTAGAAGACTATGTCAAGACGGATAATTTAGTACATATTGCACATAATGATGTGATTAAATATGGTTCGCTTATCACTGCTGGAGCTATCTTCTCCGGAGGAGTTACAGTAGGTGAAAAAACATGGGTGGCTCCTAATACTTGTTTTATGCAGCAAATCACTATTGGAAGCAATGTGACAATCGGCTTAGGAGCTGTGGTCTTGAAGAATGTTGATGATTATGCAGTGATGGTGGGTAACCCTGCCCATAAACTGGAGAAATAGTATAATTATGATTGAGATTTTTAATGATATTTTGGTTCTTGCTCCTCACACAGATGATGGAGAGTTAGGAATGGGCGGAACAATCAGTAGATTAACTGCTCAAGGTAAGAAAGTGACTTATATTGCTTTCTCAACTGCAGAAGAGTCTGTTCCCGAAGGATTTCCGAAGGATATTCTTAAGACAGAAGTAAAACTTGCTACTGCTGTTCTTGGAATAAAACCGGAGAACTTGATTATCTACAATTATCAGGTCCGTAAATTGAATTATGCTCGTCAGGAAATTCTTGAAGACTTGATTAAGATTCGAAAAGCCAATCATTTTGATTTGGTGTTTATGCCAAGTCTTCATGATATACATCAGGATCACACTACGATAGCCCAAGAAGGACTACGAGCATTCAAGAATACGACAGTTCTCGGTTATGAGTTGATTTGGAACAATCTTACTTTCAATACTCAGTGTTTTGTTAAGCTTGAAGAAGAAAACATAAAAACCAAGATTAAAGCTTTAAAGAAATATCATTCTCAAGGGAAGCGGGATTATCTATCTGATGACTTTATTAGTTCTATGGCTCGTGCAAGAGGTGTACAGATAGGCTGCCAATTTGCGGAAGCCTTTGAAGTTGTGAGGTTGTTTCTTTAAATAATAAACAGTAAAGTTTCTCATTGATTCTATAAATATAAAGCATTGATGCCACAACCTATCCAGTACTACCAGAATATCCATTGCTGGTCAAGTCGTGGATATAGAGAAGTGGAATCAGATAACTGACAATTATTATGAAAGAAAAGAAATACTTCGTACATGAGTCCAGTTATGTGGATGATGGTGTACAGATTGGTGAAGGTACCAAAATTTGGCATTTCTGCCATGTGCAAAAAGGAGCAGTGATTGGAAAAAATTGTTCTCTGGGACAAAATGTCAACATTGGGAATAATGTTAAGGTGGGCAATGGCGTTCGTATTCAGAATAACGTCTCTGTATATGAAGGTGTAGAACTTGAGGATAATGTTTTCTGTGGCCCCTCCTGTGTGTTTACCAATGTGATTACACCTCGTGCTCATTTCCCTGTGCACGGAGTGTATGCCAAGACTGTCATAAAAGAAGGTGCTTCTTTAGGAGCCAACTGCACAATTGTTTGTGGACATAATGTTGGAAAGAGTGCCTTGATAGGTTCAGGGGCTGTGGTTGCCAAGGATGTGAAGGACTATGCAGTGATGGTTGGTGTACCCGCAAAGCAGATTGGCTGGGTCTGCGAATGTGGCAAACGACTGGATGACTCGTTTAAATGTGATTGTGGCAGGAGCTATTCGCTCAAAGATGATATTCTTACGCAGGACAAGTAGTGGCAAATAGTAAAGACATACTCCTTAAACTCGTCCGATTGGCAATGGGTTGGGAGAATGATTACACACTCCCCGATGATATTTACTGGAGGGAAGTACTGGAGATGGCTTCTAAGCAGGGGGTTGAGGCGATTGCCTTGGATGGTTTTGATGTGTACATATCAAAGAATCCAGGAGCAGCAAGTCCTTTGAAGAACCCCAAGACGGAACTTTTGATGTTTGAGGCTATTGGTCGACTTAACTTGATCGAGTACAATAATTTGCAACACCTGGCGGCATTACTGGAACTGTCGGAGGTGCTTTTGAAGAAGCAGATTCCCTTCATGATAATGAAAGGCTTTGCCTGCGGGCAGTATTATCCTAATCCTAAGCATCGGGAGTGTGGGGATATTGATATATATACGGGTGCTAAGTTTAAAGAGAGTAACGATACTTTGAAGTCCGCAGGGGTAGATGTCGATCCGCATTACTACCGTCATTCTATTTCGTATATCAAAAAAACGATGATAGAGAATCACCGTATTCTTTGCGACTTGCGTGGGCCTACTAAACAAACTCGTGCACTTGAGGCACAGATGGAAGAGGAGGCTAAGAAGATTATTGAGAATAGGACACCGGTGAGGATTCAGGGACATGTTATTGTTGGTGCTGTATTTCCATCTGCGAATTTTAATGCTCTGTTTCTTCCTTGGCATGTGTCTGCACACTTTGAGTTTGAGCGGGTTACGTTGAGGCATTTGTTAGATTGGGCTTTGTTTTTAGTGGCGGAAGGGAAGAATATTGATGTTGAGTTTTTTCGCGAGGCGAAACGGAAATATACCTATGGGTATAGCAAGTTTGCAGACATCTTGACTCTTTTGGCATTAAAGTACCTTAATATGCCTGCACGAGACATCCCGCTTGGTATCATAGAAGATGCATATAACTGCGATGTTGGTTTGACTGAGCGAGTGTTTGACTATATGTTTGTTGGGCAACTGAGGGAGCGAGACAAAAACATATGGAAATTTAGATGGAATAATGCTAAACGCATCTGGCAGGAGCGGTGGAAATACAAGGAATTATATGGTATGGGCATGTTCCGATTCCTGCTTCATAAGATGTCTGGTGTAATTTTTAGAGTGGGTGATGAGGATTAAATCTGGAATACTTTCATTAATAGTGGGCTTATTCTTGCTGATAGTTGGAGCTTCCGTGACAACAGGAAAAGCACCACTAAAGGCCATTTCGCCCTATGAATATGGATTCTCAACGGCGAAAACCGATGAGGAACGTTTCCGTGTTCTGTATGATACGCATGTTGCAGCTTTAGTTGCCGGGACAAATGTGGATTATTCAGGTATTAAGCGCATTGACTTGGAAATACCCAAGGATGCTAAGAGTATTCCGCTGACAAAGGTGAATGATTTTGCGGGAGTGGAGTTTAATGTGAAGAATACTCAGAAAGACTTTTTCTTGTTCTCTTATACGGCCAAGGCTACTCTTGTCAAGGTGTCCAAGTGGGATATTGACAGGGGTAATTTCAAGCGGTACCCTCAATTGAAAAAGGGTCGTAGGCTGTTGGTGATTTCTGACAATAATCCTTGGGTGCTGAACCGCGAAGGGTACAACTATGGACATGTTCGGAAGGATATATTGCTGCTTAAGAACGGGAAGGCTGTTAACAGGACGGTGATGCCTTATAACAATATGGACTCTTCGCCGTCCTGTTCTTTTTATGCCTTATCTGAAGATGGGATGACCGTGGCTAACATAACACTTAATAGAAGTAAGGACAGCTCAAAGAAGACATACATGATGAGTGTAGTTGGGGTGGATGGACTAACCCTAAACAAAGTATCCATCCATACACCAGAAAATCAGGGGGAAAGCGATGTTGCGATTATGATTAAGGAGTGTACAAATGTGATATTCAAAGATGTGACCATTGACGGAACGTATTCGAGGTCGAACTTTTCTGGGTATGGCGTTAGTTTGAACAACATCTGGAATTTCAAGGCAACTAATATGTTTGGTCGTGGAAATTGGGGCGTGTTCGGAACTAACAATGTAAATATAGCCAGTTTTGAAGATTGCGACATCAACCGTTTTGATATTCATTGTTATGGTCGCGACATTTCCTTTAAGAACGTGACGTTTCGGGACAAGTACAACCAGTTTGCCTCGGTATTCGGGACAATAATGTTTGATGGGTGTAATTTCATTCATTTCTGCCCGGTGTTGAACGGTACGTCATACAATTCGTATGTGGGTTATGACATTGTGATGAAAAACTGTACCTTTACGGCTCGTAAGGGAAAAAACATCATAGTGGACTGCGGTCGCTTGGATAATGTAGTCAATGCCCGTCGGGAACTTTTGGAGAGGTGTCTGCCTAATATTTCTATTAATAAACTTACCATATTTTTCGAGGATGACATCTCGAATTTCTATCTGCTATTCATACGACGTAAAGAGGGGGAGGCATTTACACGTCCGTTTGGACATATTTCGAATTTGATCGTATCTGGTGTAAAGTTTATCTATCTGAAAGAACGTGTTCCTTGTAACTTCTATACCTCCAATATAGACTTGGTTATTGATACTCCTGTTAAGAATGTCTTGACCGACATCGACCTCATAGGCAATTCAATAGGTCACAAGAAGTATTACGGCTACTTGTATAACAAGATTCAGCTGCGTTCACCAAGGTCCAATGTACTCATGACAAAGATTAATGCCGAGAATATGGAATAAGATTGCAGTGGATGGGTTGAGGAGGACGCTGGAGAGTTTAAATAAGAAATAAACATATTATGAATATATATATATTAATAGCCGCAATTCTATTTGCCATAGAACTGTTATATCTGTTCATTGCAAGGAGATTGAATATCGTAGATAAGCCTAATTTAAGGTCTTCTCATAAAAAGATTACTGTTTTAGGTGGAGGGATAATCTTCATTATCGGAATATGGCTGTGGGCATTGTTCTTTGGTGTTCATGACCCCTGGTTCTTGTTAGGGTTGAGTTTAGTGGCGTTAGTTAGTTTTGCGGATGATGTGCATTCCGTTCCAAATTGGATTAGGCTGGTTATTCAGTTTGCGGCAATCTTTTTAATTATTTATGATATAGGATTATTAAAGTTAGATTTGTGGTATTGGGTCTTAATTGTTGTAATTGTGAGTGTGGGAATAGTGAATGCCTATAATTTCATGGATGGAATAAATGGAATAACCGGAGGGTATTCATTAATAGTGATTCTTTCTTTAATCGTAATGTATGATAAGTTTGGATTTGATTTGTCTATGCTTATCGTTGTTGGAATAAGCCTTCTGGTATTTTGCTTCTTCAATTTTAGAAATAAAGCGCTTTGTTTTGCCGGGGACGTTGGGGCAGTTAGTATTGCATTTATTGTAATTTTCTGTTTGTGCTGTTTGATAAATAAGACAAAGGATCCTACATATATTGTTTTCCTTGGTGTCTACGGAGTAGATACTGTTCTTACTATCATTCATAGGATTAAATTGCATGAAAAGTTAGGCCAAGCCCATAGAAAACATGCATATCAGATAATGGCAAATGAACTCCATATTCCTCATGTGGTGGTTTCTTTGATTTATATGGGGCTGCAGGCGTTGATTTCTGCCGGGTTGATATGGCTACCAGTTAATCATTATGTATATGCGGCAGTGGTTCTTTTCTTGCTTGCCGTTGGGTATTTAATCTTCATGAAGAAATACTATCATTTACACGAGGAGTATTTAAAGAGTGTGGCTGAGAAGGCAGAGCATTAACGTTTGTTTTTTACAAGTATCTTAAGTTGAGGTTAATCCTGAGCATAAGGGACTGGTGCTTAGGGATATGATTTCTCAGGAATTCTTGAAAGAAAAGCCTATGGGGAATGTGTTTACTGGCGTTGTTGACACGATGGTTTGGAGAAAAATTTAAAAGTGAATGATATAGTCAAGAACAGACAAGACTTTCTGACACTGTTGCGTATGGGTATCAGTGGTAAGACTGCTACCTTGAATGGTAAGGTGAGCTGGGAGGATGTAAAAGTACTTGCTTTACGGCAGGTACTTTTTTCTGTTGTAGCTGACGGTGTCGGTGGTTTGCCGGTAGATGCCAGACCGCCAGAGATGGAATTGTTCCAGTGGATTGCAATGGTTTCTCAGGACGAGAATCGTTTTGATATTCAACATACTTCTGAGATAGATTGGGAATGGCTATATGGGGTTCTGGAGGATTTTCATATGATGGATTTCTTCAACTACTTGAATGCCATATGTATAGAGGATTTGGGCTTTGATGCTGGGCTATTTCCTTCTATGGCAGGCGTTGGAAAGCCGGGATCTAAAACAGTATCTGCCGACTCAGAGGCTAATGTATGTGAAGGTTCTGATGTGGCCGTTATTGATAGAGGACTGAAAGAAAGGATTCTGGATGATATGATTTATCCTGAGTTTGCCGAGGAAGAACAACCAGGATTGAGTTTCTTTAGACGAGTGGCTTTCAAGTATCGCCGCTGGCAGGCCAATGCCTGGAAACAAAGGCTTTGTTTCTCCGGCAGTAGGTTTGTCGCCTTCTGGAATAGCGTTTGGGCGCATATCCTTAAGCCGGAAAGCATTTAAAATGAGGATTTATCGCTGAGATAAGTTTCTGCGATTAAATTATATCGTTGAATAAAAGATATTTAAGTGAAAATAGATTTTTGTATGAAAATAGATGTCGAGTTATTGGATAATCTTACGGCTCAGGCAAAGGCATCGCCGAGGCTGAGGATGAATTATGATCTTAGGAATTCGGAGAGAGACGGGAGCCAGAGGATGCTGAATGCCATTGAGCCAGGGAGTCCGCTGCCGATACACAGGCATATGAAGTCTTCGGAGACGGTGATTTGCCTGAGAGGGCATCTTAGGGAGGTTTTCTATGATGATAATGGTAAGGTTACGGAGGTAATAGATTTGAGGCCGGAGAGTGATTGCGTGGGATTGTGTATTCCGATAGGGCAGTGGCATACGGTGGAGGTGCTGGAGAGCGGGACGGTGATTATGGAGGTGAAGGATGGGGCGTATGAGCCGTTGAGGGAAGAGAATATATTTGTCGTTGAATAGAAATAATGACAATAGTGGGGAAATAGTTTTAAAACATAAATAAACATTTCGATAATTGAAAGGTGTCTTTTATGAATAATCACTATTCAATACTGCAAATTTCAGATTTACATAAGCCTGAAAACTGTAACCTTAACAATCTTTTCTATTCACTTCAGAGGGATTGCGAAGCTTATACCATAGAAGGTTTGTGTAAGCCGAAAATCATTGTGGTAAGTGGTGATCTGGTGGAAGGCTCTAAAGATGCAGATGCCGAAAACATAATTAAGGATCAATATGTTGAGGCCGGAAAGTTTTTAGCACAACTAACAGATTACTTCCTTGAAGGTGACAGAAGCAGAATGATAATCGTGCCTGGAAACCACGACTATTGCTATACTGTGTCTAAAGATAGCATGACCCTGTCTATAGAAGAGAAACTTGACGAAGATTATAAGCAATTCAAAGAAGCCAATCCCCAAGTTAGGTGGCACTGGAAAGAGAGAAGGTATTACCATATTACAAATTGGGAGCGTTATGCCCAACGTTTTGACCTGTTCAAAGCCTTCTATAACGATTTTTATAAAGGAATTAGGGAATTACCTGACCAAATGGATGTTGATTCATACATCATAGAATTGTCCACCTACCGAGTCGCTTTTGTTTGTTTCAACAGTTGCTACCGACTTGACCATCTCAATCCAATGGGTTGCATTTGCCCTGATGCAATTTCCAAGGCACACGAACGCCTTGCGAACTTGAAGAATATGGGCTATCTGCTTGTTGGCGTTTGGCATCATCATATATCAGGCCTTCCTGTTGAGAACAACTACATGGATTACCGAATTCTCAATGCCATGATGCAGGAAGATATTAAGGTAGGCTTGTTTGGCCATCAGCATGTAAGTACTGCTGTGCAAGAGTATAGTGACATTACATCGAAACAGAGCATACTCTTGATTAGTAGTGGAAGCCTTTATGGGAACCGATATCAACTGGTGACAGGGGTACCAAGGCAGTATAATATTATAGAAATGTCGTACAATAGCGAAGAGGTAACCCTTGAACTTAATGTGAGAAAGGACAATAGCCAATATGGTTATGACATACCCCAGTGGATAAAACAACCAATAGGTATCAAGAGTTTGCCTAAATATTCACATCGCCTACATATAGAAAAGCCCAGAATAGAATATGTCGTTGCAGATATTGACAGGGTGGTGAAACAAACTGGAGATTTTGGAATAGCCTGTCAACGGCTGTTAGAAATAGGTCTTGACAACGAACTGGCTCTAAAATACTTCGATAGTTACATTCCTAAGGTTACTGATAAAGGTCAAATAAAAGCATTTCTGACAAATCCTATAACAATGTCTCAATATATGACTGCCCTCGACACAGCTATTTCCCTGAGGGATCTTGAATGGATTAGAGTATTGATTATTAATGAGAAGTTCGCTTCGGAATCAAATCCTTACCTGAATGAATTGAGGAATTTGGCAAACAAAATGATTTGAAGCAATGGAAGAGAATATTAAGTTCAAAATTAAACTAGACAGAGTTCTTGAGGTGCTGTGCAGTCAGATTTATGATTCACCCTTGGCTCTCTTACGTGAAAACGTTCAGAATGCGTACGATGCCATTCTTATGAGAAAGCATATTGATTTGTCTGAATCCTATCAACCTTGCATTGATATCTCCATTGGTCCAAACCAACTAACGATCAGTGATAACGGAATCGGAATGAATTCCGATTCACTGAAGAAGCATTTCTGGACTGCTGGTTCGAGTGGAAAAAATAATAGTGACGCAAGAGCAGCCGGGGTTGTTGGAACATTTGGTATTGGAGCTATGGCGAATTTTGGAGTTTGCTCTGAGCTTCGGGTGGTTAGCAGGGCATATGGAGAGGAAATGACTTATACTTCATATGTGAAGAAAGCGGAATTGTCTTTAGAGGTGAATTGTATCCATATCTATGATAATCAAGAGCAACGTGATGACTTTGGGACTACAATTATTGCTATTTGGGAGAATGGCTTCAGTCTGAGCAAAACAGATGCAATCAATTATCTTAAGCCATACGTAAAGTATGTGCCAGTTCCTGTTATGCTGAATGGCGAACTTATCAGTCAGGAGGTTGCTCTTATTTCTTACACTAGCGACAAAATGGAAACAAAACAAGGCGTAGTAAGAGATCCGTCTATTTCATTCGATTACAGGCTGGCTTTCAATACCCATAGCAATATCTTACCGCAGATATTGATTGAGAATATCACTATTAATGGTGTAAAGCTAAATGGATTTGTGCGCTTAAGAGCCTCTGAACCAACACTGTACGGATTGAGAAATTATTTTGGGTTGGCTCCAGTACCCGTAAGCTCTGCATTCAACTTTGGAGGAGTGGTGAATTTAGATTCACTTAATCCAACAGCTGGAAGAGAGGCTTTAAGCCGTGATAGCATCAATATTGTTGCAATCATTGTGGGCAAGGCTGATGAAGTGATAGCCAAGGCTATCGCAGATAACGAAGTCGCTGATCAGTGCCGTGAGTTGCTCTTCTATATTAGGAATACACGTCGGTTTGAATTAGCGCATAACATACAAATTACTGTCTGTAGTTCAGAAAGCAGAATGAAACTGGGTGACGTTGCCCCAATTGTCAATGGTAAAGTCGTTAACTATTATGAGGGCAAGGATAAGCAGATTAAGAACAATCACTCGGATGAGAGTCATATTCTACTCTTGCCAGCAGACGATAATGTCCGTAGGCAGATTCAGATTACCGTACTAAGGCAAAAAGGAATACAATCTATTCCCGATACAATTGATATAAAGCCCTTCGACACAATGGATTTGACAATTCCAGAGATTTCAATTGCAACAAAAATAAAGACAGTACTGGCAGATGATTATCTGATGTCGGATGCTCTGGTAAAATTTGCTCAGATTTCTCATAATCTGGAGAGTACTGTGCAGATAGAGGATGGCAAAGTCGTGGTTTACCTGTCGAGGAATTCAAAGGAAATGAGCTATCTTTCAGAGATTTACAATAATAACTACATACTATTTGAACCAATTATCAAAGACTTTGTAAGGACAAAACTTTATACGAAATTTGCGCAATATGTCCCCTCGTCTACTCGTGATGGAGCAGAGGCTCTTTACAATATTCTACAACGGAAGAGGGAACTATATACAATTGAGTATTCTGAACTTGGTGAAATGGAATCGGTGATGAAAGATTATCTTGACGGAAAGATACCGTATAAAGATGTTCTAAAGGCCGCTACTACAGTAAAAAATAAACAGATTCAGTCTGTAACATCAAAACAAGTTGGTGATATAAATGAGGTTATGACTGGTGGTGGAACCACACCTGCAGTTATGCCTCAGAACAACGCAGGAGGAACTAATGAGCAAACATTAGATGCTTTGCCTCCGATAATGCGTTTGGATGTAGATACAAAGTACAAAGTGCTTCACACCGAAGATAAAAATCATAACTTGTCGGGATACAACACATTCTTGGCATTGTCTGACCGTATGTTCCGTGAGTACTATGAGTTTTTCCTTCAGCCGCATACTACAAGAATCATTTGGAGCATGCATAAGATTATCTATATTTTTACCCATGCTTCTAGTAATCTGACGTTGTATTACGACATAGACTTGATGAAGAAATTGGATGGAGATGCTACGGGAGGGCGTATGATAACGACGGCTACTATAGTAACAAAAGAGAGGATTTTCATCCCCGTGATCAATGAAATGGATGACTATTTTAACATCAAGGGCGGGCAATTGAAGTTCTCCGTGAGATTTGATTCGGTAACACAGTGAATGATTCCAGGGAATGGTTGTGACACAAGATGCAAGATGGGGAATCCGTTATACTGAGGTGAAAGACAGGGCGTATAAGCCGCTTACTGAGGATGAAGTGCTGAGATAGGGGGGGATATACCATCGCTGAGTAAGATAAAAATAAACTTGGATTGGATCTGGACTACTTTACGACTGGTGTAGATTGCTGTGGACTTATCGATCTTCGTTGGATGTGGATTTGCTGAAAGAGAGATTGAGAAAGATGGGGTTGATGAGTGAGTGGAGGGCGTTTGGGGCTTTTGCTGTGGAGTATTTGGGGATGCCTGCTGAGGCGATGCCGTTGTATGATGGAGGGGGTCGGTGGAAGAGGAAGGCGGAGAAGATTTTGAGGTTTGTGATGTCTGTTGGGAATTTTGGGCATAATCGGGATATGAGTTATTATCGGAAGTATCCTTATGTGGTGCGGAAGGTTGTGTCTTTTGGACAGAGGGTGGGGGATGTGTTCCGTCATGTGGCTATTTTTCCGTTGGATTCTTTCCGTTTTTTGCCGTCGATTTTGTTTAATGGTTTGCGGAGTTTATTTAATACAATGAAGAGTTTTGAACTAAAATGTACTTTTCATCCAGTCGGTCAAGGTGCATTTTATGCGGAGGTGTTTTCCAAAAATGATGTGGCAGTGTTCTCGGTTGTTTTTGATTGCGGAACAGGGACACCAATCTATTGTTTTTTTAAAACATTTATTTGCCTTTTGACAATAGTTGTCAAAAGGTGGGGCTAGCTTTGCGGAAAATTATAATGATATGAAAAACACAAATAAAAAAGCAGATGTTAAGAAGACTCTTCAAATTCACTCTCAGGCTAAAGTGGAGTTTTATAAGGAGTATTTAGTTCGCTATTTAAGAATATTGTCTCTTTCTCCTTTTATTCGTCAGATAAATATTTATGATGTTTTTTGTGGAATGGGCGTTTATAAAGATGGAGGCAAGGGGAGTCCTATTGCGGCATTTGAAGCTATTAAAAATTTTAGGGAAGATCCTCTTTCCTCCAAAGGCCAATGTCTCATAAAATTGGTTGTTAACGATAAAGATAAACAAAATGTCGAAAACACAGAGTCATATATATCCAAACATAATAATGGTTTCTGTCAACTGGAAACCCATAATAAGGATATAGATGAAATGTTTTCATATGTTAGTGCAAAAGTATCTGAATCAACATCTATAGAAAGAAATCTAGTTTTTATAGATCCATACGGGTATAGTAAGATTAAAAGGGAAATATTGGAGCAGATAATGAGAAATGGCCGTACTGAAATTATTTTATTCTTACCTATATCTTTTATGAAGAGATTTACAAATGCGGCTGTTACGGATGAGAATAATGTAGTACAGTATGAGCCATTGAGAGCTTTTATCGATAGTTTCTTTCCGGATAATCATCCTATACGAGGAGAAAATATAGGTGTTCATGATTATATTAGATATATTTCCGATGCTTTGAAACTCGGAAAAGATTTCTTCACAACTAGTTATTATATTGAAAGAAATGTTTCTACTTTCTTTGCTTTGTTTTTCATAAGCCCACATATCTATGGATTCGAAAAAATTCTTGAAGTTAAATGGGCCTTAGATGCTAGCCATGGAGGTGGTTTCAATCTGCCAGAGGATATGGATAATCTGTTCAAAGAAGACTTTATAAAAGAAGATAGGCTATATAATTATAATGTACTAAGGGCCTTGCTATTAGATTATCTTAAGCAATCTAGAACTAATCGTGAAGTGTATAAGTTTGTTCTACGTAATGAGTTCTTGCCCAAACATGCTAATAATGTGATTAAGGATATGCATTCACAAGGTTTATTATCATTAGTCACTAATGATGGCAAGCCAGTGAGAAAAGGTGCTTATCATATTAATCATGACGCTTATAAAGGGAAACTACAACAAACAATAACTTTTAAATTAGCAAACTAATGGGTAGTTCAAAAATAGAATGGACTGATGCAACCTGGAATCCTGTTACTGGTTGCACCAAGATATCTACAGGTTGCCAGCATTGTTACGCGGAGGTTATGTCTCGTAGGCTTTGTGCAATGGGGGTGGATAAATACAAAGAAGGATTCAAGGTTTCTATTCATGAGGATGCGCTGGGAGAACCATATAAGCTGAAGAGGCCGCATACAATATTTGTGTGTTCTATGAGCGATATTTTTCACAAAGATGTGCCTTATAGATTTATAGATAAGGTTATTCGTGTAATTGAGAGTACGCCACTGCACCGCTACCAGATACTTACAAAACGTGCCGATAGGATGTTTGATTATTTTAGTACCCATCGAGTTCCGGAAAACGTTTGGCTAGGGGTTACTGTTGAATGCAAGGCTTCTATTCCTCGTATGGATTACCTAAGGAGAATTAAAGAGGCATCTGTGAGGTTTTTGTCTTGTGAGCCACTGGTGGAGGATTTAGGAGAATTGAACCTAGACAGTATTGATTGGATTATTGTTGGAGGAGAAAGTGGGAATCAGGCTAGACCTATGAAAGAAGAATGGGCTCTAAGCATACAGCAACAGGTTAATAAAGCAGGCAAAGCTTTCTTTTTCAAGCAGTGGGGGACTTGGGGCAGCGACGGCGTGAAAAGGAACAAGCATGTTAATGGCAAGAAATTGGCCGGTAAAATTTGTCAGGCAGTTCCAACACCGGCATAGGCATCGCTGAGTATCGAGGAAAAGTTCTATATGCTGGCAGTTGTTTTATATAAGGAAGCGGTCTTTAGGACAATGAGTGATTACATCCTTTTGCCGGCATTTGCGATATTGTTTATTTGGTTGGAATGGGGAGAGAATCCTATGTGGAGGCGGTGGGAGTGAAAGGTATTTTTTGTTAAATTTGTATAATATTGAACTAGGATAAGACAGATGAGAAAACGCATATATCTGTGCCTGGCGCATATGAGCGAGGCCGGGCTGGAGCGAAAATACATAAAGGAAGCGTTTGAAACAAATTGGGTGGTGCCTCTGGGGCCGAATGTGAATGGGTTTGAGGCGGATCTTAGAAAGTTTGTGGACTCGCTGCCAGATGGCAAGACTCTGGAGCCAGAACACGAAGTTGTGGCGCTGTCTTCCGGCACGGCGGCTGTTCATCTGGCTCTGCTGAATTGCGGGGTTGGTCCTGGAGATGAGGTGCTTGTGCAGAGCTTTACATTTTGCGCGTCGAGCCATCCTATAACCTATTTGGGTGCCAGGCCGGTGTTTGTTGACTCTGAGCTGGATTCCTGGAATATGGATCCTGAGCTGCTGGAGAAGGCCATTGTAGACAGGATAGCGGTTACGGGGAAGAAGCCTAAGGCTATTGTGCCGGTGGCACTGTATGGTATGCCGTATCAAGTGGATAAGATAATGGCCATCGCTGAGAAATACGATATTCCGGTGGTTGAGGATGCGGCAGAAGGGTTTGGCAGCCGCTGGGATGGCAGGGTGCTTGGAACGTTTGGAAAGTATGGCGTGCTGAGTTTCAACGGCAACAAGATTATTTCCACGTCTGGTGGCGGGGCGCTGATTACTGAAAATCCGGATGAGTGGCGGGAGATTATGATGTATGCAACGCAGTATAGGGAGTCTTATCCGTACTACCAGCACGAAAAGATTGGCTACAACTACCGTATGAGCAACATCTGCGCAGGAATCGGCAGGGGGCAGATGACGGTGGCCGAAGAGCATATTTCTCACCATAAGCACGTTAAGGAGCTTTATAAGGAGCTGTTTGCTTCTGTGCCAGGTATTGAGGTGCATGACAATCCTTCTCCGCGATACGATTCCAATTTCTGGCTGAATACCATAACGATAGATCCGTCGCTGAGGATTAAGGGGCAGGAAAATGCCTATAAGACTGTGGTGAAGGGGGCTGTTGGCGGTGCTGCGGGTGTGGTGCATGCCTCGGAGAGTGCCCATACAGACTGCGAGCCGAATGCAAATGTGGAGGCTCTGCGGGTTGTGCTGGATGAGGCTGGTGTTGAGGCGCGTCCGCTCTGGAAGCCGATGCACCGCCAGCCGGTGTACAAGGATGCTGTAGCGTATCTGTCTCCTTGCTCATTGTTCGGTAAGGAGGAACCGTCTGTATCAGAGGCGCTGTTCAAGGTGGGTATGTGCCTGCCGAGTGGCCCGTATGTGACAGACGAAGATGTGCGTTACATCGTTGAAACAATCAAGTCAGCAATAGTGGGTTGATGGTCGTGTTGATAGTGGCTTGATAGTGTGGGAAGCACTTTGATAAGATTTCGGGAGGCCGGCAGAGTTGTTCTGCCGGCCTTCTTTTGTAATTATAGTTAACCTAAGTTTAGTAAAGTTTAGTAAAGTTTAGTAAAATCAATTTTAATTGCTATATTTGCAAAAACCTTACAAAATCAAACTTTAAAATGGTTCTAGAAATTCGTTTGAGTAATATGTTTTCTATCAAGGATGAGATTGTTCTTGATATGACATCTGGGGGCAGTAAGTCCAAGAATGCTTCGATGTTGTCATCTAATTGCTTTCCTTATAAAGAGTATGAGTTGCTGAAAACGGTGGCTATCTACGGAGCAAATGCCTCGGGAAAGTCAAATATCATTAAAGCAATAACCTTCTGTTGTCTGATGGTTCTGAACTCTCATAATCATAATGAAGGGGATAGATTTAATTTCAATCCTTTTAAGTTTGACAATTATTCGAATAAACCGAGTTCTTTCTTCATTCGCTTCATTCACGATGATATTGAATATGAGTATTCTTTTAGTTTAACTCAGGCTGCGATTGTTACAGAGGCCTTGTACTACTATCCGAACGGTAGGCGCGCAGAGGTGTTTACTCGTGATGAGAGAAGAGGTAGTGAGAAAACTGACATTTATCATTTCCAAAATGCTATTAAACGTCCTTTGGATGTTGCTATTAATACATCTAAGAAAACACTGTTCATTTCCAGGGCTAGTCAGATGGATAGGGTTGTTGCCAAGGATGTGTATACCTTTTTCAACAAATCTTTGATGTTTAGTCCTACAATGCCGGGTAATTTGGTGGAGTCATTGTTTAATGTTTATAAGAAGGAACTCTTGATGGCCTTACAAATTGCTGATAGTGATATTGTAGATGTCAAGATGAGAAAAGAAAAGCAGCATTCTAAGCATGTAACACTTTTATCAACGCCGGTTGATGTTCTTCCCGTTAAGGATGTTGAGGAAGAGGTTCTTAGATTTACCACATATCATAAGAATAATCCTTCGGTTCCGTTTAAAATGGAGACTGAAGAGTCTGAAGGTACAAAGCGTCTGTTTTATAACATGATATTGATCTTGGATATTCTCAAAAATAATAAAACATTACTGTGGGATGAGATTGAATTAAGCTTACATAGTAAGATTGTTGAGTACCTTTTCACATTATTCAATCATAGTCGCGGAGCACAACTCATATGTACCACTCATAATACAAATCTTTTAGATTTACATAAAATGAGGAAGGATCAAATTTACTTTGTGAATAAGAAACAGGATGGTTCCAGCGATTTGTATTCTTTGTTTGATTACAAAGATTTCCGTGACTCTATGGATTTGGAAAAAGCTTACCTTCAGGGGCGTTTTGATGCGATCCCTTATATTGATGATTCAGAATTGAAATTAAAGTCTCTAATTGAAGAAGATGAAAAGAAAGAGAAATAGTCTGGGAAAGAGAATTAGACCAACCTTTTTTGTTTTTTGTGAAGGAGAATCTGAAGAGGCTTATGTAAAGTTTTTGCGATCCAAGTTTAGATTACCTATTGAGGTTTGTCCTTCTGTGACTGGTTTGAGTATCAATCAGGCGTCAATAAACAAATTTAAGAAGAGTAAATCTACTCACGCTAAGGACAAAGACTACCTTATGTACGATTTGGACAGAGATGATGTTATTATTCGTCTTCAGAAAATAAAAGGAGCTACTATTATTCTATCAAATCCATGCTTGGAATTGTGGTATTTACTACATTATATAAATCAAAAAACTGAGATAACTTCATCTCAGTGTCTAAAAGCTCTTATAAGACATTTGCCGGAATACAAGAAAGGAGAGATTTGTGGAAACCTTCAAGATATCTTGAATTCGAAACAAGAATTTGCCGTAAAACGTGCTAAGGCATTGCCTTTACACTTAAATCCATCAAGTGATATGCATATTTTACTTGCAGATCTAGAATCCGCAAGCAAATGATGTAACTTGGGCTTCTGGTATTGGTAACAGACTTACGGCGATGGTGCTTTGTAACTAATTGAGGATCAGCGCTCCCAATATATTACCTATGCTTTTTGAAGGGGTGATAATAGGGATGGTCTGAGAATCAATTACTTGCAGTCCACCATCGCCGCAGGGGCCTTCTATGCTTCTTCTATGGAAGAATTCATGAGAAATGAGTATATTTGTTATATTATATGAAAAGGGCTCGCTATCCATATCAATATGAGGATACTATCCCTCTCCACGGCTATACGGAGCCGGGGACGGATGGCAGTGCCCATCTGGATCTGGATAAGGTGGAAAATGAGGATCTTAAGCATCTGATGGACTCTGTGGTAGAGATGAAAGTTGGGGAAGGGCTGGAATGGATAAAGGCTCATTGCGGAGAATTCTCTTCTTCTACAGTTATTTATGAAGGGTTGGACGGGGATGAGTTGAAGAAGTTATGCGTTGATGAGATTAATGTTGATGGTACTATTAATGGTAAGGATAATAGTAAGAGTTTGATTGTACTTACGGCGGGGCTGGATGAGGTGAAAGAGCTCAACCTGCTGCTTAACAAGGCGTCTGAAAGCATTGCGGAGGGGGGATATCTATGGGTTCATTCAAGAACATCCGGAACACGAAAGGCAAGCATCCTTAGCAGCAAGCCGCCTGTAATCAGGAACATAGTGGTGTTTTTCTGGTATCTGTGGTACAGGGTATTTCCCAAACTGAGGCTGACGAGGTGGATGTATCGGTTGTACGAAAGGCTTAACGGAAAGATTAACAGGTGCTACCACAGGGTGGAGATATTGGGGAGGATATTCCGGTCCGGGTTTGAGGTGGTGGATGAGGACTTCAGGCACGGGCACTTTTACGTTATAGCACAGAAGGCCAGGGAGCCATTGTGGGATAACGAGCCTACGGGAAGTCCAATTATCAAGTTGCTCAGGGTGGGAAAGAACGGGATGCTGATCCCGGTGTTCAAGTTCCGTACAATGCACTCATATTCAGAGTATCTGCAGTCTTATGTCTATAAGTACAACAACTTGGAAAAGGGCGGGAAGTTTGCAGACGACTACAGGGTGGCAGGATACGGCAAGTTCCTTAGGAAGTTTTGGCTGGATGAGCTCCCGATGGTGGCAAACCTTGTGCGCGGAGACGTGAAACTGGTAGGGGTAAGGCCTATTTCCAGACAGTATTACAGCCTATATTCGCCTGAGATGCAGCAGCTGAGGATAAAAGCAAAGCCCGGGATACTTCCGCCGTTTTACTACGAGAAGAAGCGTCCGGAGACTATGGATGAAATAGAAGACAGTGAAAGAAGATATACTGAGGCGTTTTTGAAGAGGCCGTTTGCAACAGACTGGAGGTATTTCTGGGGAACGGTGGGAAACATTTTATTCCGGGGAGCTAGGAGCAAATAAGCAGTTATTTACCTTGTAAGGGTATTCCAGCCTAATACAATAATGAATACCAACACTGCACTTGCTCCAATCCAGTATTTGGTCCGTCTTATACTTTTGCCGTCTTTTTTCTTTTCTACTTGATGGATATACCAGAATGAAGCTAGGATGAAAAATGGCACGTGGGGCAGCGATTTCCTAAGTTCAAGACTGTCTAGAATGACAATTAGTTCGATACACTCAACAAGAACGAAAATAAAGATAGGCAGGGCGTCAAATATTTTTTTGCGGATGCTGTAGAAAAATCCTTTCCAGAAACAGAAGAAAAGCATCATCTTGAAAAGAAGGCCAGACCCGTACAATGGTTTATCTACTAGCTCTGAGCCTGCCAGGATCAGTCTTGGGAAAGGGCCAATTAAGCCTCCTAGAACAAAGACAAGCTTGTCGAATAGAGAGAAGTCGCTATAGAGGTTTTCTCGTCCTATCCTGTATTTTAGTATGCTGTCGTTGATCCAGTTTAGAGCAATAATGAAGGAAATAACGCCAAAAACTCCCATTATAAGACGCACAGATTTTCTCTTTTCAACAAAAAGGTAGTACGTGAAATACGATATCCATATGGTAATGGTAATAACGGGTCTGAAGAAAATAATCAACAAAGAAACCGCCAGCCCCAGAATTATAAACCTGAATTTCTTGTTTGTCCTGTATTTGTAAAGAAAATAAATACTGGTTATTACCAGAAACATAAGCATAGTTTCTTTAAGGAAACTGCCCATATAGAAAATAGTATAGGAAGAAATGCCGTAAACCAGTGCTCCAATATATGAATGTCTGTTGTCCATAATGTTCTTGCCAATGGCAAATAACATACAGGTACTAATTGTGTTAAGGATTATATACAGGAAATTTACAAACTCTTTATACGGAAGAATATTTAGCATTAAAGACATTGTAAGGGGAGCTCCCCAGTCGTCGTAGCCAAATTCTTCGTAAGAGGAAAGATGACTTAACGCTTCTTCATGCGTCAGATCTTTTATGGAATAACTTAACTCTTCATATAACCTTGCATCTACTTCCGAGAATATGAACGTATTCCCCGTATAAAACAAGGACAACGCCATATAAAGAACAACAAAAATCAGGGAGTAGAAAAAAACGGTTAAGGCCAGCCTTTTGTTTGTGAACTGATGCTCCTTTAGATATATGCTTTTGAAAATGACCGCCGAAAAAGCAAGGAACGTGAAAATGACTAGCAAGTTATAGGGAACATATGGCAGATGCCAAATTGCCATAAGTATCATAAACAATACAATACCTATCAGCAAATAAAGTTTGTTGATATATAGCAATAGGCTTCGCATCTTATTTTACAAATTTAGCATTTTATTGGTTATATTTGTAAAGCAATGCTAAGACTGTTTATCAAGAACATATCTATCTACGGAATTCTTCCAATAGTGGGCAAGTTCCTTAATTTCTTGCTGGTGCCTATCTATGCCAAGACTTTCCCGCCGGAGTTGTATGGCGTTATTGACCTTTTTGACGCTTTGGTATTCTTTCTTCTCATTGTTGCGTCTCTGGAAATCCCTACGGCTATGGGGCGCTATTTCTATGCGGAGGATACGATTGACCATCGCAGAAGGATTATTAACACCTCTCTGTTTCTTACTCTAATCTTTACAGTAGCCACTATATTATTGGTTTGGATTTTCAAGATTCCGCTTCTGGAACGATATCTGGCTGGCACAGAGCACGAAAATATGCTGACAGTTTCACTGATTTGGCTGTTTACCCTTACTGTCAACACTTTTCTTAGTTTTATTCCCCGATATGATAACCGTCCCAAAGTTTATGTGCTGGTGGGAATAATTTCTATTTCAATCAAGCTGGTTTCCTCTATTTTGTTTGTAGTTGTCCTTAAAACTGGGCTGATGGGCGTGCTTTACGGGTATATATGCGGAAACTTGGCATCTATAGTGATGTATGTTTGGGTTTCTAGGCGTTATTTCCGTTTCCAGTTCTCCACGAAATATGCGGGGAAGATGCTGATTTATGCTTTCCCTCTTTTGCTGGGAAGTGTTTTGGTGGAATTATGGAAGCCTTGGCTTAGGCATATGATTACTCTTTATTTCCCGATAGCTGTTGTTGGGCTTTATGCTTTTGCCATTAGGCTTACATCTGTGAATATGATTGTTCACGGAGCTTTCAAGACTGCTTGGAAGCCTCTTTTGTTTGAGAAGAAAGACGATTTCATAAAAGGAACGTCTATGAAGAGAATATCCGGCCTTGTGGCAATGGCTTCTATTCTTATGGGCTGCATGATTGCCTGTTTTGCCAAAGAGGCTACTTTGATTGTGGGAAGTGAAGACTATTTGCCGTCTGTACAGCTTACGGGACTTTTGGCAATGGCCGGTTTTCTTCAGATGATGAGCGAGTTAAGGGGCTTCGGTCCATATATCGCAGACAAAACTTATATTGTTACAATAGCCAATGTTGTTGCTGTTGCGGCTGCTTCCGGTTTTTTATTAACCGTGAAGGATTCGGCAGGAGTTTACGGGATAGGTTATGCTTGCATCATTTATGAGCTTATCTGCTATGTGATACTTGTTGCCTACACAAGCTGGAAGTACCATATTGTTCAGCATAATCTTTGGGAGATACCGCTTGTGCTCCTGTTTTGCCTATGCATTTATCTTTCAGCAACCTCTTCTCAGTTGCGGTATCGTACTGCAGCAGCCATTCTTTCTTCTATGGTTGCCGTTTATTTGTTCTTTACCAAATACTATAGGGTGAACATTAATCTTCGCGGTTCTGATTGACAAGTTTATGAGCCTTTACAGTACCATAGACAGATTTGTTTTAATGCCAATCGGCGATAAGTTGATGAGGCGCAATATCAGTGGTGCATATAAAGGTCTTCTGAAAACTGAGTTCTGTTTGGAAGCTGAGCTGAAAGAGCTGCAGAACAATAAGTTAAAGAATCTTTTGAGACATTGCTATACAAGTGTTCCATATTATCGCAGAGTTTTTGATGAAAGACATATTACTCCCGATGACATAAAATCAAGAGAGGATCTGTATAAGTTGCCGATTCTCACTAAAAAGGATGTAAGGGAGCACTTTGATGAGCTTATTTCTGGCGATATCAATAAAAGAAAGTATTTGAACGGTTCTACCGGAGGAAGCACTGGTACTCCTATGCGTTTCTTGGAGGATATTAGTTCCTGGAATATATTAAGAGGGCTTAATTTCAGGGGATGGAGCTGGGCTGGTTTTAATGTTGGAGAAAAGCTTTTTACTCTAGGAGGCAATTCCCTTGTTTCCAAGAACCATAAAGTCAGTCCTTTCTCTGCTAAGGCATTGTATGACAGGTTTATAATGCGTAACCTGAAGCGTGATTGCACGGATATAACAGATCCCGCTCTGATGCTTCATTATAAGGCTATGATGAAATTCAGGCCCACGGCAATTAGGGGGTATGCTTCTTCTTTGTTCTTTCTGGCTAGATATTTAGAGCAGAATCATCTGCCGGTTCCTAAAGTCAAGGCAGTTTTTACCACCGGAGAAAAATTGCACAGTGAATACCGCCTAAAGATAGAAAGTGTTTTTAATGCGAAGGTTTTTGACGGATACGGGGCGGCCGACGGTGGGGTAAGCGCTCATGAGTGCGCTATTCACGATGGTTTGCATATCGCTGAGGAACAGTGCATTGTTGAAATTGCAGATAATGCCGGCAATGTTCTTCCAGACGGGGAAACAGGAAACATCTTAACCACCGATCTGAGCAATTACGTTTTCCCGTTTATCCGTTACAAAGTGGGTGATCTGGCATATATAAAGAAAGAATTGTGCTCCTGCGGTAGGAAACACAGGCTCCTGGGAGATATTATCGGCAGAGAGGGGCGGGCTATTTACAATAAGCAAGGGCGTCCATTTTCTTCTATAGTCATAGACAATATGATGTTTAAAGATCTGGACATACATTCTTCCCAGACTCAAAGGCTGTATGAAAAAATGGAGCGCTTCCAAATTCGCCAGGATAAGTTTGGAGATTTGACCATTCTCATTAAACCTGTGGATCCTTCTGATTCCGAGGCGTCATTTGGGTATGTTTTGGATAACTTCAGGTCCTTTTTTCCTGATTCTCGGGTGGTGCTTAAAATTGTTGATGATATCCCGACTCTTCCTTCTGGCAAGGAAGATTATTGCGTTTCTGATTATAATCCCGCATAAATCGTTGGCTGAAAATGAATGTTCTGATTGTATGTAAATTGGCAAATGATACGTTGACAGACAATGTATTGCTTCCTGTTTTAAACAGCAATGCCGACGATATTTATGTGCTTAGAGATTTTCCTGGAAATTATTCGGATCCAAGAGTCCATTACCTGACTCCTAAAAAGGCGGGCAAAAGTGTTTTGAGGCATATCGGTCGCACATTTAAAGGAATAAGGGCTGTGAGGAAATACAAAATTGGCGCAATAATAGGAATTTTGAGTTCTCCGCACGGCTATATAGGACGAACAATCTCCAAAATCACTGGCAAGCCATATATACATATGACAATAGCCGGGCACAGAGAGTATTGGGTAGACGGTCCTAGAATTGAGAAATTCAATCTCAGGTATCTGACGGGCGGAAAGGCTGTTACGGTTACTGGAGGCCGGACTAAGGAATACTTGCTGGGAAAGGGGGTGGAAGAGAAGAAAATATTCATCCTTCCGAATCTTCCAAACCGCAGGTTTGCTTCAGTTCCTCTACAGACGGAACGCTATTATGATATTGTTTCATTCTCCAGAATAGATAAAAACAAGAATCTTATTTTGCTGGTAAAGGCTTTGGCTAAACTCAAAGAAAAGCTTAATATTAAAGTAGCTGTAGCCGGAGACGGAGACCAGTTAGACAATATTAAAGCAGCGGTTGAGAGTTATGGTCTGGACAAGAATTTTGATTTCTTAGGCTATATCTCTGATGTTGACAAGAAAATTGAGGTTTTGTCTAACAGCAAAATTTTTGTTTCGTGTTCTAAAGGGGAAGGATTCCCAATTGCTTTACTGGAAGCAGCCGAATGCGGATGCGTGCCTGTTGTTTCCGATGTGGGAGACATTTCAGATATTGTAGCCTCTGGCCATAACGGCATTGTTTTTAACGATACAGACAATGAGTCTGAACTGGTTTCAAGCTTGGAGATTTTGTTGACCGACAATGAAAAACTGCTTTTGATGCGAGAAGAATCCTATAAACTGCGCAATCGTTTTTCTGTAGAAGAGAACGGCAAAATATGGACAAGTATTTTTAACTGCCTCAGCGATGAGTGATTTGATCAAGATTTGTATTACAGGCGATCTTTTTCCGGCCAACGCTCCTTATGACAGAGGCTGCGGTGTTGCTGCTATGGACTTGTCTGAGGCTGGCCGCAAGAGATATGCAGAACGGATCAAAGGCATAATTGGCGACAACGATATTATTTGCGGGAATCTGGAATCTCCTGTCTTGAAGCCTTCAGGTTTTTCATCTGATATGCAGTTTGCCGGTCATACTGATTTTGTGAAATTGCTCAAGGAGGCTGGTTTTAATGTTGCAGTGCTTGCAAACAATCATATTTTAGAGCATGGAGATGAGGGACTTGATTCTACGATTGATTTCTTGAAACAATCGGGAATAGATTATGCCGGTGTTGACGGCAAGCGATTGATATTGGAAAAAGAGGGTTTATCTCTTGCCTTTTTGTCTTATAATTCAATAGACATTAACCGGTTTCAATCAAATAGGGTTAATGCTTATTCTGAAGATGCTGTTATTCGGGATATTAAAGACTGTAAAGACAAAGGAGCTGACTATGTGTTCGTTATGCTGCATTGGGGTGATGAGTATATCCACCGTCCTTCCAGTGAACAAATAGGATCAGCCAGAAAGTTTATTGATGCTGGAGCCAGCTTTGTGATGGGATGCCATCCTCACGTGATCCAGCCAATAGAAAAATACTGTAATGGATTGATTTGTTATAGCTTGGGGAATTTTATCTTTGATATGCTGATTCCTAAAGCAGTTAAAACTGGTATGGTTCTTAAATTGGAATTGAGCAAGGAAGCGTTCAGTTTCAGCTATGATTTTGTTGAAATAGGAGATGATTTCTTTCCGTCTGTTCTTTCCGTAAGCAAACCATTTGAAAACTTGCTGAAGAGTCAGACGGAATTGATGGATAATTGGCAATCCCCTGATTATCAGAAGAAATATAATCGCGAGAAAAAAAGCAGACGCAGATTTGCCAGGATTGTTGAAAAAAGGGTGTTGCTTAGGAATTGGCACAAATTTTCTCCGGCTGTTAAAAAGGAGTTTATTGATTTGTATTTAAGGAAACTTAGACTCAAGAAGTAGATGAATATATTAGTTTATGCCGGCCATCCGGCTCAGTATCATTTCTTCAAGAATGCTATCCGCAAGCTTGAGTCTGATGGGCACAAGGTTAAATTGCTCATCAAGACCAAAGACATTCTTGAAGACTTGGTGCAGGAGGACGGGATTGAATATGAGAATATACAGCCTAAGTTGAGAAAAAACTCTAAGCTTTCTATCCTTCTGGCTGCAGTAAAGAGAACTAAACGCGTTATGTCCATTGCCAGAAAATTCAAGGCAGACATTCTTGTAGGAGGGGATTCATCAATTGCCTGGTCTGGATGGCTTCTCGGTAGGCCTTCTATTACTGTTTTGGAAGATGATATAGAAGTTGTACATAGTTATGCCCGCATTACATATCCTTTTTCAAAGACCATACTTGTTCCAAGGGTTTGCCGGGTGGGAAAATGGGAGAAAAAGAAAATTCCTTATGACGGCTATATGAAACTTGCTTATCTTCATCCGTCATATTTTGCTCCTGATGAGGAAATTGTACGTTCATACGGCATCGCTGAGCCTTTTATGCTTGTTCGCCTGGCAAAGCTTACGGCATATCACGACACCGGTATTAATGGTCTGGATGTTTCTTTGGTGCAGAAAGTTATTGAAATTTCAGAAAGCCGCGGCTATAGGGTGTATATTACTTCTGAGGGTGATGTTGATGATAGTCTCAAACAATACCAGCTGAAAATCAGGCATAAAGACATTCATCATATTATTGCGTTCTCTTCTATGCTCGTGTCTGACAGCCAGAGCATGAGCGTGGAGGCCGCGGTGTTGGGCATTCCTTCTATAAGATTCAGCGACTTTTCTGGCCGGATTAGCGTTCTGGAGGAATTGGAAAACAAGTACCGTTTGACTTTTGGAATCAAGACATCAGAGCCTCAGGCTCTTCTGGATAAGTTTTCAGAACTTCTACGCTTAGATGGTCTCAAGGAAGATTTCCAGCAGAGGAGATTAGCTATGCTCAAAGACAAAATTGACGTTACAGCCTTTTTGGTTAGTTTCATTGAGAATTATTCAGATAGAATCAAGTAGTTTTTTATGATTAAGCTTCTTACGATAATAGGTGCAAGGCCTCAGATAATCAAAGCAGCGGCATTATCCAGAGCTATAAACACTAAGTTTAGCCATACCGTTCAGGAGAAGATATTGCATACTGGGCAGCATTACGATGACAATATGTCTGCCGTTTTCTTTGAAGAACTTGGAATCCCACGTCCTGATTTTAACCTTGGTGTGGGATCTGCAACCCACGGCGTGCAAACTGCCAGAATGATCGAGGGCATTGAGAAAGTACTTATGGGAGAGAAGTTTGACGGTGTGGTTATTTATGGAGATACGAATTCCACACTAGCTGGTGCCATTGCCGCATCCAAGCTGCACATTCCCGTTTTCCATATAGAAGCAGGCCTGAGATCTTTCAATATGGCTATGCCCGAGGAGATTAACCGTATAGTTAGCGACCACGTCTCCTCTATTTTGTTTGCCCCTACTCAAACAGCGGTGTTGAATCTCGAAAGGGAAGGGAAAGGGAAGCTCGTCTGCAATTGCGGAGATGTTATGTACGATAATAGTATCTATTTTGCCTCCGTCTCGGAAAAGAAATCAACGATTTTCAAAGATTTGGGCATTTCCCCTTCTAAATACATCCTGGCAACGGTGCACAGGGCTGAAAATACTGATAATCCGGCTTGTCTGGGCGGTATCTTTTCAGCTATTGTCCATATCGCTGAGGAAGATAATATAGATGTGGTTATTCCGCTCCATCCGAGAACTAGGGCCACTATGGATAAGAACTTGGATAGCAGTCTTCTGGGCTTGATTAAGAATTCTGAAAGGATTCGTCTTGTTTATCCAGTGACATTCCTTGATATGATTGCTCTTGAGAAGAATTCTGCAATCATTATGACAGACAGCGGCGGAGTGCAGAAGGAAGCATTTTTCCATGCAAAACCTTGCGTTATACTTCGCTCTGAAACAGAGTGGGTTGAAATAGTTCGCCAAGGCGCGGCAATAATTGCAGGATCTTCTTTTGAAAGAATCGTTGAGGCTTACGGTGCCCTTAAAGGCAGAAAGACAGTTTTTGCTCCTTTGTTCGGTGACGGCCATGCTTCCGAAAAGATTGTTGAAAAGATTATTGACTATTTGAGATGAGAGTCAAAGGCAAGCAATATGACATTGATTCCTCTGAAGTGAGGATGTTCCTGTATCTGGCTTCGGTTGGTTTATGGGGTAAAGAGATTGCGGAGGGGATGGAGAAAGATTCAGAGGGTGTAGACTGGGATATAGTCTGGCAGATGGCAAAGGAGCAAACTATCGAAGGCCTGGTTGCCTCTGCTTTTGATTACGGAGTGTTGGGTTTTACGCTGGAAGACATAATGCCTAAGGATCAGCGTAAGGCTTTGGCCAAGAAAATATATTCTATGGAGCAGTATAATCTTAAGATGAATAGCTTCATAGAGGAGATTTCCAAGCAGCTGCAGGCTAAGGATATTCATCCGGTTCTTCTTAAAGGACAGGGCATTGCGCAAACATATCTTCTGCCGTTAAGACGCAAGATAGGAGATGTTGATCTGCTATTCAATGGCAATGATTATGACAAGGCAAGGAGTCTTTATAGGGATAAGGCAACCAAGCTGATAGATGACAGTGTTAAGGATAGGCATATTGCATTGTTCATTGGTAAAACCATTCTGGAACTGCATGGTTCCATGCATGTTTTTCTTACTAGAAAGATTGATGCCTGCCTTGATGAATTGATGAGCAATCTATTCTCTGAAAAGAGATTCAGAGAGTGGAAAAACGAAGGAAAAATAATTCTTCTTCCTGATCCTCAGTATGATGTGATTTATGTTTTCTGTCACATTCTGGAGCATTTGTTCAGGAGTGGGGTGGGGCTGAGGCAGGTTTGTGACCTTTGCAGACTTCTATATTCTTATAGCGATGAAATAGATCCTAAATTTGTAACTTCCTGGATTGAGAAAATGGGGCTAAAGGTTGAGTGGAAGGCTTTTGCGGCATTGATGGTGGATTATTTGGGAATGAATCCTGCCATTATTCCAATGTATGACGGTTCTGTGCGTTATTCAAGAAAGGCTGCCAGGGTGATGTCTTTCATTCTTTCAACGGGGAATATGGGGCGGAATCGTGACGAGAGCTATAAAAAACGCTCGTATCTTGTAAAGAAATCCATTTCGTTGTGGAAAATAATCAGCGATGCAGAGAGGCTTGGACGCATTTTTCCAAGAACTGCCGCAAAGACATCTTTCAAATGGATAAAATCAGGAACTGCCGATTTGAAGGATGGCAGATAGGGTAGAAGTGAGTTGATATAGCCGGAAATGTGAAAATGTTCGTACTTTTATGGTTTGAAGAATAGATTTTACCGATATGACAAAGAAAGTAACCCAAAAGGAGATTATTGCTGTTGTGGGGCAGGGCTATGTGGGCCTTCCGCTGGCGCTGGCTTTTGCAGAAAAGTTCAAGGCAATTGGATTTGACATTAATCCGGCAAAGATTGCCAGGCTTCAAAAGGGAGATGATCCAAGCAGAGAGATGAGCGCAGCGGATTTCAAGGGGAAGAACATTGTGTTTACATCCAGGATTGAAGACATCGCTGAGGCAACATTTTACGTAGTGGCTGTACCTACGCCGGTTACGGAGGCCAATGAGCCGGATCTTGTTCCGCTTCTGGGTGCTTCTATGGCTGTGGGCAAGGTCATAAAGAAAGGAGATTGCGTTGTGTTTGAAAGCACTGTGTATCCTGGATGCACGGAAGAAGATTGCGTTCCGGTTATTGAGGAGATTTCCGGCTTGAAGATGGGGAAAGACTTTAAAGTGGGTTATTCTCCGGAGAGGATAAATCCTGGAGACAAGGTGCATACACTTAAGAATACCGTAAAGATTGTATCGGGTTGCGACAAAGCCGCGCTGGAAAGGATAGCAGGCGTGTATTCATCTGTGGTTGAGCCAGGTGTGCACAAGGCTCCTAGCATAAAGGTGGCCGAGGCGGCAAAGATCATAGAGAATACCCAGAGGGATGTGAACATTGCTCTGATGAACGAGCTGAGCATCCTTTTTGGCCGTATGGGAATCAACACTTATGATGTGCTGGAAGCTGCCGGCACCAAGTGGAACTTCCTGAAGTTCTATCCTGGGCTGGTTGGCGGGCATTGCATTGGAGTGGACCCGTATTACCTTGTGCATAAGGCACATCAGCTGAAATACCACACCAAGGTAATCAATGCCGGAAGGTTTGTGAATGACTCTATGGGCGGCTACATAGGCAAGAAGGTGGTCAAGGAGCTTATCAAGGGCGGCCGGGCCATAAAAGGAGCCAAGGTTCTGGTGCTTGGAATAACTTTCAAGGAAGATGTGTCAGATATACGTAATTCCAAGGTGGTGAACATTGTGGAGGAGCTTGAGAGTTACGGCGTTAAGACTTCTGTCTATGATCCTATGGCAGATCCTGCTGAGGTCAAGAAGGTTTACGGCATTCAGCTGCAGAAGTCTTTGGGCAAGGGATATGACGCTGTGATTGTGGCTGTTGCACACAAGCAGCTGAAGAAGATGGGGGAGAAGGACTTCATTGCCCTGTCTTCCGAGAATGCCCTATTGGTTGATATCAAGGGCCTGTACCGTGGAAAAATCAAGAAGATGCGTTACTGGAGCCTTTAGTTATGAGAAAGTTACTGCTATTTGGAATAGCCCTTGTTGCAGGCGCTGGATGCGGTGCTTTAAAGCCTGTGGAGACTGCTCCGGCTCAGTCTTATGCCACTCACGGCTTTTATTCAGGTGGCTATCTGCGGCAGGACACTATTAAGGTTGTCAGTGCTGATTCTCTGCGCGACAGTTTGCAGAAAGACAGTGTTCTGCGCGATAGTTTGCTGAGAGACAGTCTGCTTCGTGACAGTCTGATACGTGATAGCTTGATCAGAGACAGCATTGTTCGCGACAGCATAGAGAAGGCTGCTGCTGCACGGGAGGCGATCCGTTATGACTTTTCTCCTGTGTATCAGACGGATCTTCACGTGCCGTCTGCCCAGGCAATTCCGGCCGGGCAGTATTCAGGAATCACTTACCTTGGAGACAACCGCTATGCAGTGGTTCATGACAAGCTAAACGGCGGCGGAATAGTATTCTTTGACATTGTTCTCAGCGATAATGGCAGGGTTAAGTCTGCTTCTGCCACTGTTCCGGAGTTTACTTCAGGCTCCAAGGTTACAGGAAGGGATAACGAGGGAGTTGCCTTTGTTCCGTCTTCCGGGACTATGTTTATTAGCTCCGAAAGCGGCCAGACTATCACCGAGTATACTCTTGAGGGAAAGGAGACCGGGCGCAGCCTGAAGGTTCCTGCGGCTTTTGCAAAGGATAAGATAAACTCCAACAATGGCTTTGAAGCCTTGACATATAACGCTTTGCTAAAGACTTTCTGGACAACTACGGAAACTCCTCTGAAGGCAGACGGAAAAGATAGCCGTCTTCTTAGGCTCCAGAGTTTTGGCTCAGATCTCAAGGCCAAGAAGCAGTATTTGTACAAGATGGACGCTCCAGCCAAGAGCGCTGCGGAAGGCGCTGCCGCCAAGGCCTACATTCACGGAGTTCCGGCTCTAGTGGCATTAGATGACGGCTCTCTGATAGTGCTGGAAAGAGAAGTCTATGTGCCTAACGGGGGCTTGTTCGCTAAGGCTCTGGGCTCTTTTACCCGCACCAAGCTCTATGTGGTAAATCCTTCAGAGTCAGCAAAGAAGGATGGGGCTTCCGGCACCGTGCTGGAAAAGAGCCTAATGGTTCAGTTCACTACCGCATCGTTGAACCTGGCCAATTTTGAGGGTATGTGCCTTGGGCCGGATCTTCCGGGCGGATGGCACACTCTTATTCTCATAGCGGATTCCCAAGACGGCTCAAACGGCCTTACAGCTGAGTATATCAAGGTTATCGCTTTCAAATAGTGCATTTTTTCCAATTTTTTACTATATTTGTTAAATGTAGGAAAGATTGGATTATGAAAGATATAGCTATTTACGGAGCCGGTGGATTCGGCAAAGAGATTGCGTGCCTAATCAATGTAATCAATAAGAAAGAACCTAAATGGAATTTGATTGGGTTCTTTGATGATGATCCTTCAAAGAAAGGCCAGATGATTTCCCATTTCGGGAATTGTCTGGGCGGGTTTGAAGTTCTCAATGCCTATCCTAAGGAATTGGCTGTTGTTTTTGCAATGGGGCACTGCAAAAAAGCATTAAAATGCCTTAGCAAGATCTCCAACTCCAACATTTATTTCCCGAACATTATTCATCCGAATATTGTCTTGAATGATCCCGATTCTTTTAAAATAGGCAAGGGAAATGTCATTCAAGCCAATTGCACAATGAGTTGCGACGTTTCTATTGGAGACTTCAATGTCTTGAACGGTTCTGTTGTTTTGGGTCACGATGTTAAGATAGGAAGTCACAATACCATTATGCCAGGAGTTCGGATTTCCGGCGGTGTTTCCATTGGTGACAACAACACTTTTGGCATAAGCTCTGTTGTTCTTCAGCGCATAGGCATTGGTTCTAACGTTACTCTTGGGGCCGGTGGAATTCTGATGACAAAGCCAAAAGACGGATGTCTTTATATGGGCAATCCTGCCAAGAAAACTGATTTTTAGATTGTTAATTTAGATAAAATGAAAACTTTAGAAGAATTTGTTGCTCTATTTGCTGAACAGTTTGATGATACGGATCCATCTGAGATTAAAGCAGATACCGTATTCCACGATTTGGAGGAATACACATCTCTGACAGCTCTTTCCATTATTGCGATGATAGATGAAGAGTTTGACGTTACAGTCAAAGGAGATGATATGAAGTCTAGCGTAACTGTTGAGGATTTGTACAATAAAGTTATAGCAAAGCTCTAATGGCATTTCTGAAGTTTGACAAAGTCCGCATAGCCGGTCTGAGTGCCGGTGTGCCCAAGAATGTTATGAGTACGGTGTCTACTACAGACAAGTATTCAGACGATGATTTCATCAAGACTACCGGTGTCCGCCAGAAACGCTATTCCAATGATTTTACAACATCTGACCTGAGTTTTGCAGCTACAGAGAAGCTTATTGCAGACCTGGGGTGGGACAAGGCGGAAGTGGATGCTCTGGTTTTTGTGACGCAGACTCCAGACTACATTCTTCCTGCCACTTCCTGCATACTTCAAGACAGGCTGGGGCTGAAAAGAGATTGTATGGCCTTTGACATATCATTGGGCTGTTCTGGCTGGGTGTACGGATTGTGTTCACTTCTGGGCCTTATGAGCGGCGGCGCTATCCGCAAAGCTTTGCTTTTGGCGGGAGATGCCAGAAAGCAGGCTTTTGAAGAGCCAGACCAGCTTTTTGGTTTTGCCGGAACCGCTACAGCCTTGGAGTATACAGGAAAGGAATCTGACTGCTTCCTATTTAACATGGGAACAGACGGCAGCGGCTATGACGCTATAATCAAGCAAGTTGGAGGAACCCGCAACCAGGTTACGGCAGAAGACCTTATTCCAAAGATGTGTGAAGACGGGCGTATGCGCCACGGATTCCAGACCAGGATGAAGGGAATGGATGTGTTTGCCTTTGGAATTACTACTGCCCCTAAATCTATAAAGAAACTGGCTGAGCATTTTGGCTTTGACTGGACATCTTATGACTATTTTGTATTCCACCAGGCCAATTTCAAGATGAATGAAACCATAAGGGCCAAACTCAAGCTTACAGAGGAGCAGGTTCCTTACAGTCTTCACGACTTTGGCAACACTTCTTCCGCTTCCATTCCTATTACGATTGTTACCCAGCTGAAGGGCAAAATTGAGAACCGCAAGACCAAATTCATAGGCTGCGGTTTTGGCGTTGGCTTGTCTTGGGGAACGGTAGCGTTTGAAACAGATAATATTGTAATATCAGATCTCGTAGAATTATGACAGAAAATCCTTTCTCTCTAGCGGGCAAGACAATTCTTGTTACCGGAGCTTCTTCAGGCATAGGAAAGCGTACAGCCATTGAAAGTGCAAGGCTTGGGGCGGATGTTATTATTTCTGCAAGAAATCTTGAAAGGCTTGAGGAGACTCGCCTTGCAATTGCTGAGTTTGGCAAGGAGGCTGTTGTTATTCCCGCGGAATTGACTTCTGCAGAGGATGTTGAGAGTCTGGTCTCTTCTGTTCCCGATCTAGACGGAGTTGTTTTGTGCTCCGGCAAAGGGCTGACTCTTCCGGTTCAGTTTGCTTCTAGAGATAAGTTTGATGAGATGTTTTCCATTAACTTTTTCTCTCCGGTGGAGCTGCTCAGGCTGCTATACAAGAAGAAGAAAATCAAGAAGGAAGGTTCTGTGGTTGTTATTGCGTCTTTGGGCGGCACTTCAGTTTACAGCGGCGGGAACTCTATCTACGGAGCTTCCAAGGCTGCCTTGAATTCCTTTATGAAGTTCTGCGCCAAAGAGTTTGCGGCCAGGAAGATACGAGTTAACACCATATGTCCGGCAATGGTTGAAACTCCTCTGATTCACAGGGGAACGGTTTCAGACGAACAGCTTCAGGAAGATATGAAACGTTATCCTCTCAAGCGCTACGGCCAGCCGGAGGATATTGCCTATGGAGCCGTTTATCTTCTCTCTGATGCTTCTTGCTGGGTTACCGGCCACAGTTTGGTAATAGACGGTGGATTGTCTCTTCAATAGATAGTTATGGAAAAGGAAATCTTGGAAATCATATCGTCTTCTCTGGGAGTGGATGAGTCTGTTCTCACGATGGATCTTTCAATAGGGGATATACCGGAGTGGAATTCTATTGGCAACCTGGCTATGATTGCCGCCCTTGAAGAAAAGCTTGACATAGAGATTCCTATGGAGGATTTGTTTGAACTGACAGATATCAGGAGCATTATTTCTGAGGTTAAAAAGCTTAAAGCCGATGCATAGCCCTCTTTTGACAGCTGTTCTGAAGAGTTGCAACTCGTACGCAGACAAGACTGCCCTTGTTTCTGGCAGCCAGAGCGTTACGTACGGCCAGCTGAAAGAAATGGTCTTCAAGGCCGCTTCTTTCCTGAAATCAGAAGGGCTTTCAAAAGGAGACCGCATAGCTTTATCCGCCCGCAAAGAGCTGGATTTTGTTTACTTGTATTTTGCAGCTCATTTGCTTGGCATAGAGAATGTTGTAGTTGATTCAGAGTCTAACGCCAAGAAGCTGGACTATATGATGGGGCTTACCTGCCCAAAGGCTTTGTTTGGATTTGCCTGGAAGGATGTTCCGTCTTTCAGTTACGAGAATCTTGATTTTTCCCCGCTTGAGGCTTCTGAGCCGGAAGAGGCTGTGGATAAGGAAGATATCGCCGATATTATTTTTACTACCGGAACTACCGGAACCCCTAAGGGAGTTTGCCTGAGCCATTGGAATATCTATTCCTCCGCGATGAATATCAACGGCTTCATCGGAAATTCTGATTCTGATGTAGAGGTGCTTGGCCTTCCGCTTTGCCATTCCTTTGGCCTGGGGCGTTTAAGATGTACCCTTATTGCTGGTGGAACGATAGTTCTTTTAGGAAGTTACGCCAATATCAAACAATTCTTCTCAGCTCTTGAAACATATAATGCTACTGGATTTGCTATGGTTCCGTCTGTGTGGGCTTACATACGCAAGTTCAGCGGAACCAGAATCGGGAAATACGCTCCGCAGATTAAATACATAGAGATCGGAAGCGCTGCAATGCCTCTGGAGTCTAAACAGGAACTGTGTTCTTTGTTCCCATCCACAAGGATTTGTATGCATTATGGACTTACGGAAGCTTCACGTGCCGCCTTTATGGAGTTCCATCAGAATAAAGATTGCCTTCAGACCATTGGCCGCCCTGTTTCCAAAGAAGTGGATATCAAGATTATGGATGAGAGTGGGAATCCTCTTCCAAAGCTTCAGACAGGAGAGATTTGCGTTAGCGGCAATATGGTTATGCGTACTTATTTCAGGCCGGAGGAAAACGCCGGTGCTTTCTGGGGCACGTACTTCAGGACTGGAGATATGGGCTATGAGGGAGAAGACTGCAACCTGTATCTTGTAAGCCGCATCAAGGAAATCATAAATGTGGGGGGCAAGAAAGTGAGCCCGTCCGAGGTGGAAGATGCCATTATTTCTCTGGGCGTGGAAGATTGCATCTGCGTTGGAGTGGCAGATCCGTCTGGTATCTTGGGAGAAGTTCCAAAAGCCTACATACTGAAGGGAAGCGCTCTGTCTTTTGAAGATATACGCAAGGGATTGGCTTCTGAACTAGAGAATTACAAGATTCCGGCTTTTTTTGAATGGATAGACGAGATTCCTAAAACCGCATCGGGGAAAAAGCAAAGATTGTCTTTAAAACAAAGCTAAATGTCTAGATTAACCACACATAAAGTCAAGATAGCGGGAATGAGCGCCTGTGTTCCCAAGACGGTTGAGGAGAACCTCAGCCTTCCGATTTTTGCAAGCGAGGAGGAGGCTAGGAAGGTAATTGCCTCCACGGGAATAGAGCGCCATCGCAGAGTAGATATTGGTGTTACTGCTTCCGACTTGTCCATTAAGGCTGTGGAGAGGCTTCTGGAGGATTTAAGGTGGAGGGCAGAGGATGTGGACTGTATGTTTTATGTCTGCACGTCAAGAGATTACATTGCTCCTCAGACATCTTGTATCCTTCAGGACAGGCTTGGTCTTAGGCAGGATTGTTTTGTTATGGATTTGCCTTTGGGCTGTTCTGGCTGGGTGTATGGCTTAAGCGTGATAACTGCTATGATGCAGAACGGAACGTTCAGGAAAGGTCTTCTTATTGCGTCTGAAACCAATACCGCTAACCGTAATCCTAAAGACCGTTCAGTCCGTCCTTTGTTCGGAGATGCTGCCACGGTTACGGCTCTGGAATTTGATGAAGAGTTTGAGAGTCCTTACAATTTTGTTTTTGGCGTAGACGGTTCGGGAGCATCTGCCGTTATGGCTCCCTACGGCGGTATGAGGAATCCTGTAAACGTTGAATCGCTGAGGGAAATTGAGGTGGAGCCAGGCATTTTCAGAAAAGGTACAGATATGATAGTCAAAGGAATGGACGTTTTCGGCTTTGCCATAAAGAGGCCGCCTATGTCTATCCGTGAACTGATTTTTGAATTTGGCATTAATCTGGAGGAGATAGATTTTCTCTTCCTTCACCAGGCCAATAAGTTCATAGACGAGAAGATACGCAAATCGCTGAAGATTCCTTCCGAAAAGGTTCCTTATTGCATTCAGGATTTCGGCAATGTTACCAGTGCGTCTATACCGCTTACAATGGTTACTCAGTGCGGAGAGGCTTTAAGGGGAAAGGCTAACCATTGCATTGCCTGCGGCTTTGGAGTAGGGCTTGCCTGGGCCAGCTCAGAGTTCTTCACGGCTCCTTTGATTGTTTCTCAATTAGTTGAATATTAAATAGTTTCGTTATGAAATTTCCTAATAAATACCTTAGAAACCTTAAGCCGTACAAGCTGGCTTCCCACAAGATTTGGGCGGTTTCTCCGGAGAAGCGGTCTGAGATTCTTAAACTGGACTGGAATGAGGCAACTGTTCCTCCTTCTCCTAAAGTCAGGGAAAGGATAATTGAGTTATTGAAAGAGACAGACTTCTTTAACTTGTATCCTAGTACAAAGAACGAGAGGCTTTTAGCTTTGCTTTCTAATTATACCGGCCTTCCGGTGGAGAATATTCAGTATTTTGCCAGTTCAGACAGTCTCCACGAGTATATATGCAAGGTATTTATAAGCGTGGGCGATCCTGTTATGATTTTGGGGCCTTCGTACGATAATTTCAGGCTCACCTGCCAGGCTAACGGCGCGGAAGTGCATTTTTCTGTAATAGGAGAAGACTTTAAGTTTGATCCGGCTCGTTTTGAAGAGGACATTCAGGCCAAGGAACCTGCGGTGGTTTATATCTGCAACCCAAATAATCCTACCGGCACGGTTCATCAGGTTTCATATATCCGCCATTTGCTGGAGTCCTTCCCGGATACGCTCTTCCTCATAGACGAGGCATATTATGAGTTTTCCGGCGTTTCTTGCAAAGATTTGGTGCTTGAATATGACAATATTCTGATTTCCAGGACAATGTCTAAGGCCTTTGCTCTGGCTAATTTCAGGGTGGGATATCTTCTGGGCTCCAAAGACAATGTTCAGTTTGTTAACAGGATTAGAAATCCAAAGAACTTGACGACGTTTGGCCAGGAGGCTGCAATTGCCGCTCTCAGCGATTTACCTTATATGTGGAATTATGTTGATCAGGTTCACAAGGGGATGGCCTATTTTGCCGAGGAATCTGAAAAGGTTAAAGACAAATATGTTCTTCAGCCAAGCGGAGGAAACTTTATGCTTCTGAAATTCCCTTCTTATGAGGAGAAAATGGGGCTTCTCAACTATTTGGCAGAGAACAACATTTTTGCAAGAGACACAATGCAGCATCCAATAGTCCACAACTGTTTCCGCATAACGATTGGCACGGTAGAACAGATGAAGACTGTGATGTCTGTTATCTTAAAATACTACGGCAGGTAATGAAAGTTGCTCTGTTTGACTTCTGTGAGACTCTTGTAGGTTTTCAGACCGCAGATGCGTATGTGAGGTTTGTTATGTCAAATTCTCAGAATACCAACCGGTCTGCAGACAGGACATTCAACTTCCTCAACAAAGTTCATCTGGTGGGTTTGCTCCGCCGTCTGATGCCTACCGCTTCTGTTGAAAAGAAGCTGAGGATCAAGAACCTTAAGGGAATGTCAAAAGAGGAGCTGGAGTCTTTGGCGCAGAGGTATTATACAGAGAAACTCAAACCGGCTTTCATTCTACCGGTTCTGGAGGAACTGAAAAAGAAAAAACAGGAAGGATATAAGATTTACCTCGTAAGCGGAGGATATGATATTTATCTAAGACGTTTTGCAGAAGAATTTGGCGTAGACGGCATTGTATCTACCCGTCTGGAGTTCAAGAACGGGATCTGCACCGGCAAGTTCGACGGGCCGGATTGTATGTTCTCCCACAAAATCAATTACATAAAGCAGCTGATTCCTGATTCTGACTACAGAGAATGGTATGCCTATTCAGATTCAGCCACCGATTTGCCTATGCTCAAACTGGTTGGCCATCCGGTTGCGGTATCTGCCGCTAAAAGCCAGAGTTGGGCAAAAGCTCAAGGATTTGATGAAATAATTTGCTAATCTGTTGATATATGGATGTTATCTCACTGAAAAACAAGTTGTCCAAGAATGAATTTACCAGAACCGTCTGGAGGCTGGGAAGAAGGGTTTTCCATTTCTTCAATTACACCATTTTGCCAGACGAGTATGTGGTAAAGAGAGACTTCAAGGGCATTCACGGAAAAAAGCTCAACCTGAAGAATCCACAGACCTTGAACGAGAAACTGATGTGGATGAAGCTCTACGACAGGGAAAGGTGGCATTCTTTCTATGCAGACAAATATGTCAACCGAGACTATATAGCCCGTGAATTTGGTGAGCAATACCTTGTTCCTCTGATTTTTACCACAAAGAACGTAGACGAGGTGCGTCCTGAAAACATAAAGGAGTTCCCTTGCATAATCAAGAGCAACCACGCTATGGCTCAGTGGAAAATTGTCCGTTCTCCAGAGGACATCAATTGGAAACATATGCGCCGAGAATGCCGCGACTGGCTGAGCCAGAACTGGTATAATTATTCAAAGGAATATCAGTACAAGTATATTGAGCCTAGGATTATTGTTGAAAAACTCCTGGAAACCAAAGACGGCAAGATTCCGAATGACTATAAGCTTCATTTCATTAACGGGAAACTGGCTTTCGTATATGTATCCTTTGATAGGGAGGGCAAGAACGACAGGTGCATCTATGACAAAGACTGGAACAAGCTTCCATTCTCCTGGGTTCCAAGGAATACCTGGCGTTCTGATATGAATACTTCCGATGTCCCACGGCCTTCTACCCTGGATGAAATGATAAGGATCGGAACCAAAGTCGCCGAGAAGTTTCCTCGTTATATCCGCGTTGATTTTTACGATGTTGACGGCAAATTGTATTTTGGAGAAATTACCTTCCACCACGGCGGCGGTTTTGACACATTCTTCCCTGAAGAGTATAATCTTTTCTACGGCAAACAGTTGACTTTGTAATTCTTCTTCACTATCCTATGATGCGCAACAAAGCGGAAAATACGATACTTACGGATGTGCTTCATAGGATTGCATACTCTACAGACGCTTCCGTTTACAGGGAGTTGCCTCTGGGAGTGGCTTATCCACAGACGGTTGAAGATGTGATTGACCTTCTGGAGGAAGCCAGAAAAAGGAAGACTCACCTTATTCCCCGCGCCGGCGGAACTTCTATCTGCGGTCAGGTAGTGGGAAGCGGCATAGTCTGCGACATCTCAAGGCACTGGAACAAGATACTGGAAATCAATCAGTCTGGCCGATGGGCACGGGTGCAGCCTGGTGTTGTACGCGATGAGCTGAATCTTGCCCTTAAGCCATATGGCCTTTTCTTCAGCCCGGAGACATCCACCAGCAACCGCTGCTGCATAGGGGGAATGCTGGGGAACAATTCCTGTGGAACCCACTCCCTGGTTTACGGCAGCACTCGCCATCACGTTCTGGAAGCCACAGTTGTTCTCAGCGATGGCAGCATTGAGGTTTGCAAGCCTTACACCATAGCCGAACTTGAAGAACGGTTTGGAGAGCGCTTCTGGGAGCAGTTTGGCAAAGGACCTCTTATAGAAAAAATATACGCTCAACTCGTATCGTGGGCTCTTGATCCTGAGACAGTTGCGCTGATACGCGAGAATTATCCGGATAAAACGCTTCGCCGCCGAAGCTGCGGCTATGCGATAGACGAGGTTCTTGAGAGTTTGGCCGAGCGGAAGATCAATCTCTGTCCGCTTCTCTGCGGTAGCGAGGGAACGCTGGCTTTTGTTACAGAGATTAAAGTTTCTCTGGATCCGCTTCCGCCGGAAGAAAGGCTGGTGGTTTGTGCCCATTGCAACAGCTTGGAAGACAGCCTTCTTGCAAATCTTGTAGCGCTCCGGCACGGCCCAGTTGCCGTGGAGCTTATGGACGGGCAGATTCTAAGTCTGTGTGAGGGAAATCTCGAGCAGCAGAGGAACCGTTTCTTCATAGAAGGCAATCCGGCAGCACTGATTATCGCTGAGTTTGAAGGTCCTCAGATGGAGGCAAAAGCCAAGGGGTTTGAGGAAGAAGTGAGTTCGCTTGCATATTGCTGCACAAGGGTTTACGGCAAGGAAATCAGCAGGGTGTGGGATCTGAGGAAAGCCGGTCTGGGAGTTTTGAGCGGGATGAAGGGCGATGCCAAGCCGGTTGGGGTGATTGAGGATACGGCGGTTGCTCCAGAGAGGATGCCGGCTTACATTGCGGATTTCAAGAAGATGCTTGATGGTCTGGGGCTTAGCTGCGTATATTATGGGCATATAAGTACGGGCGAGCTGCATCTTAGGCCGATACTGAATCTCAAGGACCCGGCGGACAGGAAGAAGTTCCGGCAGGTTGCTTATGAGACCGCCCTTCTGGTGCGCAAACACCACGGAAGTCTCTCCGGAGAACACGGAGATGGAAGGCTTAGGGGAGAGTTTATTCCGCTGATGTACGGGGCTGAGGTCTACGAACTTATGCGCCAGGTCAAGCGCACCTGGGATCCGGATGGAGTATTCAACACCGGCAAGATTGTTGATACTCCGCCAATGGACGAATATCTCCGATATCTTCTGAACCAAGATGCTTGTTCTGTAAAGCAATCAGATGCATATATTCTCCCTGAAAGTACATATTTCACCTGGAACGGGGAATTTTCTCACGGAGAGAGCAATCCTTACGCAATGCTCTGCAGCATAGAGCAGTGCAACGGTGCTGGAGCCTGCCGCAAGTTCACCTCTATGGGTGGAACAATGTGCCCGGCATTCAAGGCCACCGGAGATGAACTCTGCGTTACCCGCGCCCGTGCCAACGTCATCCGCGAACTTCTGACCTACGGTTTCTCAGAAGAAGCTGTAAGTATTTCTGCCTCAGGTAATAAGAAAAAGTTCGGAAAGAAGAGTTTCAAGCAGATAGTAAAGAGTCCGGAACTGGAGGAGGTTCTGTTCTCCTGTCTGGCCTGCAAGGGTTGCAGGAGCGAGTGCCCGTCTAATGTGGATATGACCAGAATACGCGCGGAACTGCTTCAGCATAAGTGGGATGCGCAGGGGACTCCGCTTGGAGTTTGGATGGTTGCTCGTATGGCGGCAGTGGAGCGTCTGGGGCATTTTGTTCGCCCTCTTTACAACTTCTTTGCCGGATGGAAACCTTCTGAACGCCTGATAAAGAGAGCCGTGCGATTTGCATCAGAGAGGCATATACCAAAACTCAGCAGATGGTCTATGCGTGCTCTTGTTGAGCGGGAAAGGCGTAAGAAAGCCGATTCATCTCAGAGCCCAAAAGGGAAGGTTTATCTCTTTGCCGATGAATTCACCAACTATCAGGAGGCGGAGCTTGGGCTGAAGTTTGCTCGCCTTCTTATAGCATTGAGATATGAGGTTGAGATTCCACGCCACGTGGAAAGCGGAAGAGCCTCAATATCAAAGGGTTGCTTGCGCCTTGCCAAGAAGTTTGCCAAGAAAAATGTTGAGCTTCTTGGAGGTATGATTTCAGAAGAAACTCCTCTTGTGGGCATTGAACCTAGCTGCATATTGAGTTTCAGAGACGAGTATCCGGATCTTGTGCCGCTGGAAATGAGGGAGAAAGCCAAGACTCTTGGACGCAATGCTCTGCTTTATGACGAGTTTATTGTCAGGGAGATGGAAAAGGGGAACATAACGGCTGATATGTTTTCAGATGTGGCCTGCGAGATATATCTCCACGGGCATTGCCATCAGAAGGCTCTGGTCGGGATTGGAAAAACGGAGCAGATGCTCAAGGGGCTTTTGAAGGGGGCAATTCTTCATACGATACCTAGCGGATGTTGCGGTATGGCCGGAAGTTTTGGGTACGAAAAGGCTCATTACAAGACATCTATGGCCATCGGTGAAACAGTTCTTTTCCCAGCTGTTCGCAAGGCAGTGGGGGCAATCAAGGAGTCTACCGCGGAGAAAAAAGAGAGTGATATTCCTGTTCTTGTGGCGGCTCCTGGAACTAGCTGCAGGCAGCAGATCCTAGATGGAACCGGCGTAAAAGCCTTACATCCTATAGAAATCCTTTTGACATTTATGAGATAACAATCGCTGAGGAAAGGCAATTATTCTTAATTTTATAGTCTAATTGAATTGAATATGCTGAATTTTGCACTGATTGGGGCGGCGGGTTACATTGCTCCAAGACATATCAAGGCCATCGCTGATACAGGGAACAGGCTAGTTGTGGCTTACGATAAGTTTGACAGTGTGGGAAGGCTTGACAGCAGCTTTCCTGACTGTTCGTTCTATACTGAAAACGAGCAGTTTGACCGCTTCTGTTCCAAAAGAATGAGGACAGATGATCCTCTGCATTGGATGAGTATCTGCACTCCTAACTACACTCACGACGCCTTTATCCGTTATGGCCTTAGGCTGGGAGTTGACGTGATTTGTGAAAAACCACTGGTGCTGAATCCATACAACATAGACAACCTTGTTGATCTGGAAAAGGAAACCGGTCACAAGGCTTACACGATTCTGCAGCTCAGGCTCCACGATAGTATAGTGGCTCTGAAGAAGAAGGTGGACGAGGGGCCTGCAGATAAAATCTATGATGTTGATCTAACGTACATTACATCTAGAGGCAAATGGTATTACACTTCCTGGAAGGGAGATGTTCACAAGAGCGGAGGCGTGGCCACAAACATAGGAGTGCATTTCTACGATATGCTCCAGTGGGTGTTTGGCCCGGTAAAGCAGAACATTGTTCACGTTATGAGTTTTGACCGCGTGGCAGGATATCTAGAGCTCGAAAAGGCCCGGGTCCGTTACTTCCTGAGCATCAACGCGGAATGCCTTCCGGAGAATGCCGTTCAGGGAGAAAAGCGCACATACCGCACCCTGAATATCGATGGAGAGGAGTTTGAGTTCAGTGCAGGGTTTACCGAGCTCCATACCAAGAGCTACCAGAAAATCCTTGCAGGGGAGGGCTTCCGCATCAGCGAGGCCAGGCCTTGCATAGAGATAGTAAGCCGAATACGCAATGCCAAGCCTATTGGCCTGGTGGGAGACTACCATCCTCTGGCCCGCCTTCCGCTTGCCAAGCATCCGTTTGGCTGGGACGATATGAAATTCTGATATTCTGCAATCTTTATAATCGGCTTTTATGGGAAATGACTTACATTTCAACCGGGAACGTTTCCAAAGGCGCAAGAACAATAGCGTAAAGAGTTCTATTGTTCTTGTTGTGCTTCTTCTGGTGCTTATTGGCGCCTGGATTTATCTTTCTAAGACCGCTAAAGGCAAAGATCCTCAAACCACTGAAACAAAAACAAACAGCAATATGAAAACAGTTACAGATTTCTTCCTGACTGGCAAGAACGGCCAGCAGATCAGCCTTGCTGAATACAAGGGCAAGGTCCTCCTTATTGTAAACACAGCTACGGGCTGCGGCTTCACTCCTCAGTACGACGAACTGGAAGCTATGTACAAGAGGCTTAAAGACAAGGGCTTTGAGATTCTTGACATTCCTTGCAACCAGTTTGGCAACCAGACTCCTGGCACCGATGCCGAGATTACAGAATTCTGCCAGCTGAAGTTTGGAACAGACTTCCCGCAGTTCAAAAAGAGCGATGTTAACGGAGAGAACGAGCTTCCGCTTTACACCTGGCTAAAGAGTCAGAAGGGCTTCGAGGGCTTTGATGCTGACAACAAACTGACTCCAATCCTGGAGAAGATGTTCGACGAGAAAGCTCCAGGCTGGAGAGAAACCGCAGACATCAAGTGGAACTTCACCAAGTTCTTGATCAACCGAAACGGAGAGGTCGTTGCTCGCTTTGAGCCAACCCACCCTCTGGACAAGGTCGAGGCCGCCGTCACCGCCCTCTTGTAGTAGGAGAATATTATGTTTTTTTATTCTAAAGGATGACAAAATACTGTCATCCTTTTTTTATTAAAATTTTGTATTACATTTGCAGTTGAAAGTATAATTATTGTATAACACATTGTGATATGCAAACAATAGAAAGAACAAAAACCAAGCGTCAGACTGCCTTCAGGCTAGATAATGCTTTGCTTGAAAGACTTAGGATTAAAGCAAAGCTTGAACATAGAAGTTTAAACAACTATGTAGAAACCATTCTATATAGTGTTGCTTATGATGAACCAAATGAATTGACCTTGAAAGCTATGAAAGAAGCTATGGAGGAGAAGAATCTGGAAACTCTAGATTTGGATAAAATTAAGTAGTCAATTTAAGAAGGATCTGAAACGATATAAGAACAATCCTGAGAAGTTAGTTGAAGTAAGAATTGTTCTTGAGCAACTTCAGAATAGAGGAACGGTTGATTCTAAGTATAAGTCTCATACGTTATCAGGTTCTTTCAAAGGTTATTGTGAATGCCATATTGAAAACGATTTTCTATTGATATGGTTTGATAAAACAGACAATACAATTGTTCTTGTAAGATTGGGGTTTCATTCTGAATTGTTTAAGCGATAGTATGGATATAGTTGAACATCCGCTGAAACCATTCATTCCGGAAGGGGCAAAGCTTCTGGTTCTGGGCAGTTTTCCTCCGCCCAGGGTCCGCTGGAGCATGGATTTCTTTTATCCGAATTTCATCAACGATTTCTGGAGAATTTGCGGCATTGTTTTCTTCAGCGATAAAGATTATTTCATCGCTGAGGATAAAGGAAAGAAACTCAAGAAGTTTGACAGGGAGAGGATTGTTGAATTTTGCCGTGAAAAGGGGATAGCGCTGTACGATACTGCATCTGCGGTTAGACGCCTCAAGGGCAACGCTTCTGACAAGTTCCTGGAGGTTGCTCGCCCAACGGATATCGCCTCCCTTCTTGCCCAGATGCCAGGCTGCAAGGCCATTGCCGTCACCGGCCAGAAAGCCCTTGAAACTTTCATCGATGCCAACCGCCCGTTGATGGCTTCCAGCACGCCTGAGCTGTCGAAAACTGATCTGAAGCCCCTTGACGTCAAGGACATCAAGATAGGGGAGCCTGTCGCGATAAAGATTCCAGCTGGCCGTGAACTCCTGCTTTTCCGCATGCCTTCAACCTCAAGGGCCTATCCGCTGTCTCTTGAGAAGAAAGCCGCCAGCTATCATAAGATGTTTGAGACTGTTCTCGTCTAAGCGGACACAAAAAAAGACACAGGCTTTGTAATTTCCTGTGTCTCAGCATATATTAGTGATTCGGTTGGGATTCGAACCCAAGACCCACAGCTTAGAAGGCTGTTGCTCTATCCAGCTGAGCTACCGAACCAGTCCCCCCCTTTAGTCCGCGTTGGCGGTTGGGGATGCAAATGTAACAATTTTTCTCAATTATAATATATTGAGGTCTTGTATTTTCTATTTTGTAGCTGGAGTTTGGTTCTTCTTTTCTTCACTGGCTTTGCTGCGGTTTGCCCAGGTTTCCAGGACTACAACTATCGCGATGCCAAGTATTGCCATTATTATGGCGGTGGCTATCTGAGGGTTGCAGCCGTTGAGGGCAGCGTACTTGGCTGGCAGGATAGGGTGAGTGATGGCCTTGTCTCCCTCTCCCTGGAGGATCTGCTGCCACGGCCATATCTTAATCAGCGATCCTACCATAAAGCCTGTCAGGAGGGCTATCGTCTGGTTGTACCAGTTCTTGAGCAGCCAGGCAAGGAAATGTGAGAAGGCCAGCAGTCCGGCAACGGCTCCTACGAGGTAGAGAGCCAGGCGAGGAAGGTTCAGGGAGCTGATGCTCTGCATAAGGTCTTCGTACTTGACCATCAGGACCAGGAGGAAGCTTCCAGAGATTCCGGGGAGGATCATTCCGCAGATACTGGCGGCGCCGGCAATCAGGATGAACCACCATGTGTCTGGAGTTTCAGAAGGGGAGGTCAGCGATACCCAAACGGCAATAGCTATGCCGAGAAGCAGGCTGAAGCAGGTGCCTATGTTCCATTTCTTGACATCCTTTATCACGTACCAGCAAGATACCAGAACAAGCCCGAAGAAGAATCCCCAGGTTGCAACCGGATGGTTGTGAAGCAGATAGAGCATCAGTTTAGCCAGGGAAAAGGCGCTGATGGCAATTCCCAGGATGATGAAAAGCAGGAAGACGATGTCTGTTTCCTTTGCCCACTGCTTGAACTTTCCCTGGAAGAGGAGCTTGGTGGTTCTGAAGTTGAAAGACTTCAGCGAGTTGATAAGCCTCTCGAAGATTCCTGTCAGAAAGGCAATGGTTCCGCCGCTCACGCCTGGGATGACGTTTGCGGCTCCAACGCCTATTCCTTTGAGTGTTAGGAGTGTATATTCTCTGATCTTGCTCATTTGATATTGCCTGTATTGTGTTTTGTTCAAGTTTATACTCCCTCAAGGTCTCCGGAGTCCTCAATGTCTTGGCGGTCTTTGCCGCTCTTTGGAGTCTTGCGGCGAGTCTGGAGTTTCTCCTGGATCTTCTTCTCTGCCTGAACGTCTTCAAGACCTCTCTTGGCGCCAGGATGTTCTGGGTTGAAAATCAGTGCCTTGCGGTAGAGGATTTCGGCCTGGTTCAAATCGCCGAGGAGAAAATATGAAAGAGCCTGTCCGCAGATTCCGTCTGGGTCGTTCTTTTCTAAGCGGTTGAAATCGTTGAAATGCTTGAGGGCTTCCTGAGGCAACTTGCACTCCAGGCAGAGCTGGCCCATATTGAACAGGGCGTGGATGTTCTGCGGATTGAGGGCAATGGCATAGCCGAATGCCTCGTACGACTTCCTGTAAAGCCTTTTCTTCTCATAGATTATGCCCAGATTGTGCCAGATGATATCGTTGAACGGGTCTATGTCCAGGCATTTCTGGTATAGCTCCACTGCCTTGTCTTCCTGGCCTATTTTCTCGGAGCAGAATGCGTAGTCGAACCAGAAGGAGTTAAGGTTCTCGTCCTTTTCCTTCTCGTTGTGCTTGGCGTTCCAGCGGGCAGTCAGTTCCGCAGTCCTGTCGAGATAGAAGATGGCTTCCTGCCACTGCTCAATCTCCATACAGTCCTGGGCCAGAGTGTGAACGGAATCGCAAACCTCCTCAGGGGTGCTTTCAACCGCAATGGCCATATCGTAGTAGCGGCGGGCACTTTGCAGATCTTTCTTTCCAATATATACCCTGCTGTATGACAGATAGATATCGGCATTTGGCGGGAAGGAATCCTTGTAATGGTCCAGAACCTGGAGCGCCTTGTCCAGCTCCTTGCGTATAACCATTGCGTCGCAATACCTCACCAGAAGTTCGGACGAATATGGGTACTTCAGAAAACCCTCCTCAGAAACCCTGTTGGCCATATCTATGTTGTAGAGGTCTACGTACTTGTCTATAATGTACTCATACTCATCCTCTTCAAATCTGTTTTCCTCAGCGATGAGATTTTCTTCTTTTTCCGGCATAGAAGCACCACGCCCCTTGCTGTTGTGCAGGGAGTCGTATCTCTCAAACGCCCTTCTAAGGCGCTCGTCTTCCTCTCTCTCGAACTCTTGGTCTTCTCTCTCTTGATCCATAGGGCGCAAATGTACGAAATTTTTGCCCAAATGAAGCGGTGGAGCGTTTTGCGCTCCACCATTAGTTTAGCTGATTACAAGGCCGCCATCTACGCAGTCTATGTTGATGGTGCTGCCTTTGGAGACCTTGCCGGCGATGAGAGCTTTGGCTACGGTGTTGATGACTTCCTTCTGGAGCAGACGCTTGATTGGCCTTGCGCCATAGGCAATGTCGAATCCCTTATTGGAGAGATAGTCCAGAGCCTTGTCTGTAAAGTTCAGCTTTATGCCCTGACCCTCAAGAAGCTTTTCTGCCTGGTCTATCTGGAGCTTCAGGATTCCGCGGATTTCTTCCTTGCCGAGAGGACGGAACATTATGATTTCGTCTATACGGTTGAGGAATTCCGGGCGGACGGTTCTTTTCATAAGAGCCAGAACCTTCTCCTTGCACTCATCCAGGAGCTGCTCGTTATGGGCGTTGTTGATTGCAAGCTGGGCATATTCGGCGCTGTTCTGAGGATCTGGAACCCCGTCTCCGTCTTTATCGGTGACACTGGCAGTTTCCAGACCTTTCATCTTGGACATATAGTCCTGGATGATGTCGCTGCCCACGTTGCTGGTCATTATAAGGATGGTGTTCTTGAAGTTGACCGTACGGCCCTTGCCGTCTGTAAGACGGCCGTCGTCAAGGACTTGCAGCAAGATGTTGAACACGTCTGGATGAGCCTTCTCGATCTCGTCGAAGAGCACTACGGAGTACGGTTTCCTTCTTACGGCTTCCGTAAGCTGGCCGCCTTCTTCGTAGCCCACATATCCTGGAGGCGCTCCCACAAGACGGGTGGCGGCAAACCTTTCCTGGTATTCGCTCATATCGATACGCGTCATCATATTCTCGTCGTCGAACAGGAACTCCGCCAGAGCCTTGGCCAGCTCGGTCTTTCCGACTCCCGTGGTTCCGAGGAAGAGGAAGGATCCGATAGGGCGCTTTTCGCTCTGAAGGCCTGCCCTTGAGCGTCTTACGGCATCGGCGACAGCTTTAATGGCCTCGTCTTGCCCTATGACTCTCTTGTGGAGTTCGGCTTCCAGATTGATCAGCTTGTTCTTTTCGCTCTGCATCATCTTGGAGACAGGAATGCCGGTCCATTTAGCCACTACCTCAGCGATGTCGTCTGGTCTGACCTGCTCATCGATCAGGCGGTGGTCGTTGGCTTCTATCTTCTTGTTGAGCTCGTCTATTTCCTTTTGAAGGCCTGCAATCTTTCCGTAACGTATTTCTGCAACCTTGGCGTAGTCTCCGTTGCGTTCTGCGTTGTCTGCCTGAAAGTTAAGGCTGTCTATCTCCTGACGTTTTGCCTGAAGACTGTCGAAGACGCCTTTTTCCTCCTGCCATTGCTTGTTCAGGACTTCCAGCTGCTTCTTCTGCTCTTCCAGCTGGTTAGTGATATCGGTGAGCTTAGGAGATTTGCCTTCTCTTCTAATTGCCTCTCTTTCAATCTCCAGCTGACGGATCTTCCTCTGCAGCTCATCTATTTCCTCCGGCACGGAGTTCATCTCCAGACGGAGCTTGGAAGCGGCTTCGTCTACCAGGTCTATGGCCTTGTCCGGAAGGAATCGGTTGGTGATGTATCGGTGACTAAGCTCCACTGCCGCAATAATAGCGTCGTCCTCAATCTTAACCTTGTGATGGTTCTCGTACTTGGTTTTCAGGCCCCTGAGTATGGAAATGCTCTCGGCAGGGGACGGCTCGTCCACCATCACCATCTGGAACCTTCTTTCCAGAGCCTTGTCTTTCTCAAAGTACTTCTGGTACTCGTCTAGCGTAGTGGAACCTACGCAGCGGAGTTCTCCACGGCTAAGGGCAGGCTTGAGGATGTTTGCGGCATCCATAGCGCCAGAAGTCTGGCCTGCGCCTACAAGCGTGTGAATTTCATCTATATAGAGAATGATCTCTCCGTCGCTTTCTACCACTTCCTTAACGACTCCCTTAAGCCTTTCCTCGAACTCGCCCTGGTATTTGGCGCCTGCAATCAAGGCTCCCATATCCAGGGAGTAGATAACTTTGCCCTTCAGGTTTTCGGCTACGTCTCCGTGCACGATCCTCTGGGCCAGACCTTCAGCGATAGCGGTCTTTCCCACGCCCGGTTCTCCTACCAGGATAGGGTTGTTTTTGGTACGTCGGCTAAGAATCTGGAGCACTCGCCTGATCTCGTCATCTCTGCCGATGACAGGATCCAGCTTGCCGTCCTTTGCCCTCTGGTTCAGGTTGATGGCATAGCGTTCCAGCATCTTTCCTTGTGCCTGATTGTTCATTACGTTCATATCTAATCCTCCTTTTTTTCTATTTATCTCGGCGATGTGCGCCAGAAGCATATATGCAAGATGTCCGCCATTCCTTTTCTAGGCTAAAAACGCCTCGTTATGTGCCATTATGTCAGCACAGAAGGCTTTCCCAGCCGGAATTCCCGGCTCTGCTCTGCCATAAAGTCAGCCAACTGGCGATGGTGCGTTGTAATGCGCTGAAAATCAAAATATCCAGAATATTACCTATGCATTCTCTAGGGGTAATAATAGGGGTGAGCTGAATATCAGCTACTTACAACACACCATCGCCGTTTCGTAGATAGAGTTTCCGGAAGGTTATTTCTTTAGGAGATTATTAGTATATTTGTAGGAATAAGATGAATGAGGGTATAACATATCCGTCTTTGGAGGGTGGTAAGAAACTGCCGCTTGTGGAGAGTTTCTACACGATTCAGGGAGAGGGCTTCCATTCCGGCAAGCCGGCCTTTTTCATAAGGCTGGGCGGCTGTGATGTGGGGTGCCGCTGGTGCGACAGCAAAGAGAGCTGGAACCCTGACCGATTCCCTCCGGTGGATATCGAGAGCATCGTAAGGGATGCGGCTGCTACTCCGGCCAAAGCCATTGTGATTACGGGCGGTGAGCCTATGAACTATCCGTTGGATCCTCTGTGCAAGATGCTGAAGGATTATGGTTTGGAGATCTTCCTGGAGACTAGCGGGAGCAGTCCACTGAGCGGAAAGTTTGATTGGATATGCCTGAGTCCTAAGCGGAACAAGCCGCCTCGGGAGGAGTTTTTCCCCATTGCCGATGAACTGAAGGTCATCGTTGAAACAAAAGATGACTTTGAGTGGGCAGAGGAGAACCGCCGCAAGGTGCTTGAGGTGCAGGCGCATAGCCTGTTCTACCTGCAGCCGGAGTGGAGCAGGATGAAGACTGTTGCGCCATATATAATAGAGTATGTGAAAGAACATCCTGAGTGGAACATTTCCATCCAGGCCCATAAGTTCCTGAGAATACCTTAAAGGCAGGGAAAGTAGCACCAGTGACACCAGGGATGGACCACAGGATGCATTTAGGCGGGGAAATATGAACGTATGGAAGAGAATGAAGTAGAATTTTTTTTAAAAATTAACAGATTATGAAATCATTGAAAGTTTTTGCCGCAGCGCTTGCATTTGTGTGCATGGCTTCTGCCGCTTCCGCTCAGCCGGGCGTTCCTCAGAAGGAACAGAGAAACGGTTTTGAGTTCACTACAGTTAAGGCTAATCCGATTACGGGTATCCGTAACCAGGGCAGCAGCGGAACCTGCTGGGCTTTCTCAACCACCTCTTTCTTTGAGAGCGAGGCTATCCGCAACGGCCACGCCGACACATCGTTGAACCTCTCTGTAATGTACACCGTTACAAAGAATTACATTGAGAAAATGCGCAAGTACATTCGTGTAGACGGCTATCTGTGCTTTGCAGAGGGCGGCTCGTTTGAGGATGTTTCCCATTCGTTCCAGGATTACGGAGTTGTTCTGGAGAAGGATATGCCTAACCTGCTTCCTGGCGAGAAGAGGATCAACTTCCGCGAGCTGACTTCTATCAGCACCGGTCTGGCAGAGGGAGCAAAGAAGGCTGGCGGAAAGGTATCGCCGAGATTTATGGAAGTTTACAACAGCATCCTCGAGACCTACCTTGGCAAATGCCCTGAAAGCACTACCTACAAGGGAGTTACATATACTCCAAAAGAGTTTGTGACCAAGGGTCTGGGCCTGAATATGAACGATTATGTTTCTGTTACTTCCTTCACTCACTATCCATTCTACACTCAGTTTGCGATTGAGGTTCCGGACAACTGGAGATGGGATCTGAGCTACAATGTAACCATCGATGACCTTATTGCAATTATGGACAACGCTATTGAGAAGGGCTACACAATTGCTTGGGGTTCAGACGTTAGTGAGACTGGTTTTACTCGCGACGGAATCGGTGTTGTTCCTGATATGGAAGAGATGCAGAAGAACTTTGTAGGCTCTGACCAGGCTAGATGGGTAGGCGGCAACAATCCGCAGGCAAGGCCTCAGATCAACGAGCCTGTTAAGGAACTGGCTATAACTCAGGAGATGCGTCAGGAAGGCTATGACAACAAGACCACTACAGATGACCACGGAATGCAGATTTTTGGCATTGCCAAGGACCAGAAGGGTACCAAGTACTATATGGTTAAGAACTCTTGGGGACCAACCGGACGCTACAAGGGAATATGGTATGTATCAGAGGCTTTCGTAAGGTACAAGACTATGAACATCCTCGTTAACAAGAACTCCATCCCTAAGGACATCCGCAAGAAGATGGGTATCTAGGAACAGATTTAGCGTCAATGCTGAGTTAGAAAGTAGATGCAAAAAATAATACTCTGGAGAAGTATTGATAATTAAGGAATTAAATTAAAGATTATATGAAAAAGTTATTCATTGCAGTTGCTGCTCTGTTCCTTGGAACCGGAATGCTTGCACAAGACTTGCAGACGAGCTTCCCGTTCTATGAGTTTACCATCGTGAAGAACAACCCCGCCACTGTTGTCAAGAACCAGGCCGCTACCGGTACCTGCTGGTGCTTTGCCACCACGTCATTCCTTGAGAGCGAGGCTATCCGCAAGGGTACTGCCGACACTTCCCTTGACATATCCGAGATGTACATTGTAAGGCAGGAGTACCTCAGAAGGGGAGCTGACTTCTACTATCGCAGAGGCAAAGGCCGCAGAGGACCTGGCGGAATCAGCCATCAGGAAACATACCAGATGGATAAGATGGGCCTTATGCCGGAAGAAGCCTACAACGGCATCAACTACGATTCCAAGACTCACAACCACGGCAAACTCCAGAAGGAGATCGACGACCTCCTGGACAAGGCTGTTGAGGAGAAGAAGGGCATTCCTTACGACAAGATGAACGAGATTATGGACAATTATCTCGGCAAGGTTCCTGAGACCTTCACCTACAAGGGCAAGGAATACACACCTATGTCCTTCAAGGAGAGCCTGAAGCTCAAGGGAGATGATTACGTGGAGATTACAAGCTTCCTCCATCATCCTTACTACGAGGAGTTCATCATCGAGATTCCTGACAACTGGGATATGGCCAAGTCTTACAACGTTCCTCTGGATGAGATGGACGAGATCTGCACCAGGGCTTTGATGAAAGGCTACACTGTTGCCTGGGATGCAGACATGAGCGAGATCTACTTTGCTCAGAACAAGCATCTGGCTCTGTTTACCCCTGATGTTAACCTCCGCGGAATGAAGGCCGTAGAGAAGAAGTACGAGGAGAATCCTATAGATCCTGAAATCCGTCAGGCAATGTGGACCGATTTCACCACCTCCGACGACCACCTGATGCACATCACCGGCATCGCCAAGGATCAGGACGGCGTTAAGTACTACATCGTGAAGAACTCCTGGGGCCCAGACAACGGAGACGGCTACATCTACGTATCAGAGAACTACTTCAAGGCAAAGACCATCCAGATCATGGTTCACAAGGACGCTCTGAGCAAGGATGTGAAGAAGAAACTCCACATCAAATAGGCGAGCGTTTTTAGCAAGTTGTTGATATACAATCAAATATGATTTCGTAGGGTGCTATTTGAAGGTACCCTACGATTTTTTATGTTATTGAATCTTAGCGATTTATAAAAAACGCCCCGCGATTCTCCTTTCAGATTCAACTATCTTCCTGCTGCCTTGTGGCGTAATCTGCATCCTTTTATTAACTTTGCAGAACGATGGGAATCAAAAAGCACATACCTAACGCCCTTACCTGCTGCAATCTGCTCTGCGGCTGTTTGGCTATTATCTGCTCATCCAATCCTCTTGCACCCCTTTTATTCGTTCTGCTGGCAGCTTTTTTCGATTTCTTCGATGGTCTTGCTGCCAGATCCCTGAAAGCTTACACGCCAGTCGGGAAAGATCTGGATTCCCTTGCCGATATGGTGAGCTTCGGTGTTGCTCCGGCCATTGTAGGATACAAATACATTCTTGGCCTTGGAATAAAGGCATTTGGATATGATCAGCCGTTGTCGGTTTATTTCTTCAGGAATTGGTGGCCGGTGGATTATATTGCAAATCAGCCGGCTATGAAGATTCAGGCAGATGGGGCTTTCCTTCCGCTTAGTGGCGGAAATATCACTCTTTTCCTTATAGCATTGATGTTGCCACTTTTTATTGCGGTCTTTTCGGCCCTGAGACTGGCCAAGTTCAACAACGATACTCGCCAGAGAGATAATTTCATAGGGCTTGCCACTCCTGCTTGCGCTATATTCTACATTTCACTCATTTGGGCATTATATCTTGAACTTACCCATAGGTATTTCTTGTTTACAGCTGATCAAGGTGATCCTCAAGGTTATCCAAATCCGGCTCTTTGGGTTACCAATTGGCTCCCGGCCGTCATCGTGCCGGTTCTGTGCTGGCTGCTGGTGAGCGAGATTCCGATGTTCTCGATGAAGTTCAAGAATCTTTCCTGGCCTGATAATCGCGACAGATATATCTTCCTGATGATAGTGGCTGTGGAGATAATTATGGCAATAGTAGGGAGATTCAGCTTCCCTGCGCTTCTTGTGGCGGTAATTACCACCTACATCATCATCAACCTTCTGATGCTTGCTTTCCGCAAGAAACCAAAGTTGAAGGAATGAATCAGAAGAATCATAGCATATGGAAAGGGTAAAACATTACGAATCCATTGTCAGGAAACGATTACGTGTTATTTTCCTTGTCTATGCGCTGATTGTTGCTGTGGCCTTGGTTCTGTTTCTGTTTTGTGCCGTTATATCTGTAGTCGGGCTTTTTAGAATGATGCGGTATGCGGCAGATTATAATATCAATCTTCTTCTGACACTTACGTTATTGGCTGTTGTGTTCGGCTTTAGTCTTTTCTTCATTATTTCTCCTGTTTTTGATTTTTTTAGGAAAAGAGAGACTATATCTGGGACAGAGATCTTTGAAAATGAATATCCGGAACTGTATGGTATCATCAGAGAGGTTGCAGACAGGTTGAAGGTTCATTATCCCTATAAGATTCTGGTCATAAACATCTGCAATCTGGGAGTTAAGACATCGCTGAGGAAAAAGAACAAAAACTATACGCTTCTTATAGGCTTTCCGGCTTTATTTGGGGTTAACAAGACAGAGCTGAAAGTAGCTTTGAGCCACGAGCTTGCACATTTGAATCAAGATGCATTGCATATTAATTCAATGGCATCTCTTTTAGATGTATTCGGTTCATTTCTGTATGATAGACTTGTGGATGATATAGAAGAAACTCACGGTATAATTGGCTGGTTGTCATCTTTTTTCAAGGCTCTTCTTCACAGAGCTTTAGTACGTCCTCTGGATAAACTGAAGGAGGCTAACCAGAATCTTTCCTGGGCGTTGGAATATGATGCTGACAAGATTTCCTGCCTACAGTGGGGGACCGAAGCCTCTGTCTCATTCCTATGTAAACTGGAGGTTGTTTCTCAGCGATGGGTGGATTTCATTGATGGAATACGTCTGTTGGGCAAGGATGAAGGGCGTTGCCCTAAGGACTTCCTGACCGCCTTTTCTGCGTATTCTGAGGATAGAGACCGCGGCTATTCCAAGAAGCTTCTTCCTGCTTCTCATTTTGAGTACGAAGATTCTGATATGTTTTTCTTGCCGCTAATCATAGGAGATGATAGTCATCCTGAAACGTCATCAAGGATAGAAGCCATGAAAAATAATTCATATACTCCTTCTGAGTGGGACGATACTCCTGCCTTTGATTTGTTTGAGAATGAGCTCATAAGGGAAATTATTGACAAGACTACTATTGACCTCTCTCGCAATTATCTTGGAAACAGATCATTAGTCCACAATCTTTCCGAAGAGGATGTGCGAGTCAAGTTAAATGCCTATCCTTCTTATCTTAACTGTTTCTACTCAGATGACTTGTTTGTGAGAAAACAGATTTCTGGCACTCTTGAGGAATTATCCTTGCCTCAATTTCAGGATTCTCCATTTACATATGAAAATGCAAAGGTGCTGATGAATTATCTTAATTCTCACCCATATAATCAATCTCTTGATTTTGAATATATTAGTCCTCTTCAGAAAAAGGCTTTGGACATAGCTCATTGGTGCAATTGCTGGATGCTTAGAAAGACAGACGAAAAGGGACTGAAATTTGAATTCAACTGTATGCGCTTGTCTGTCTTGGCTTTAATGTATTTAGAAACCCCTGGCGTTGACGAGAGCTTAAGAGTCAAAGAGGCACTGGGGTCGCTAATGGAAGAAAGGCAGGGAATGATTCCTTTTGACGAAATTGCAGATAACGTCAAACTCTCGCCATCTGTTCGCAGATGTATTATCAGATATTATAAAGGCATAGACCGTTCCGAGAACAATTTGAAAGACACTTATTATTGGCTCCTGGAATCTTGTTACAATTATCGCGATATAGAATGGCGAGACCTGATCAAGAAGGTCGTTCTCAGCTCTTAACGGGTCTTTTCTCTTATGTAGTCTTCTGCTATGTAGCCGGCGCTGAAAAGGTAGAGGCCGGTGCTCCTGTCGTGCAGCTGGCGGCAGGTGTTGCTTTCATAGAACAGCTGGAGAGCCAGCAGAGGCTCTGTCTTGAGCCTTTCGGCAAGTACGCAGGCTATTTCCCCGATGAGATTGCACAGAACTATCTCCTTGAGAATTATATCGTTTTGTTCCTTTTCTTTCTTAGATAATTTCCATTCCATTATATTCCAGGTATTTGTCTATTGTCGGTTGATTGAGAAAACACATCTGGCTGCTAGGCTCGACTGTAGAGAGTGTCTTTAGGGCAGTTTTGTAATCCATAAGTCCAGAAACAACGCTATTTACGGTATCAATTACCCGGTCGTCAGCCACGCCGCCTTCTATGTAGTCGAATTTTCTTGAAGGATCATATCCTTTGCGGCAAAGGACCACATAATTCAGCCAATCTTCATCATAATATCCAAAGAGCCTGCATTTTGCCTGTCTTACGATTGAGTCCCAGTCAAGCAGATATCTGCTGACTACTGGCTCCAGGCCACGTTTTCTGGCTATTATCCTTGCCCACATAACTGCCTGTTCCTTTATATCGGTGACATAGAATCCTTTGCCGAAGTCGAGCAGGCTTCTTCCGTAGTTATAAAGGGGGTGCTCAATTAACTCTGTTCCTCCGTGATATACAAGGAGTTTTCTCTTCTCATCCATAATCTTGCGAGTTAGTTGTTTATTCGTTTTTCCCACATTTCTAGACACTCCAGTATATCCGCCGCAAGATTATCACGGCTTTCTGTGTGTAGCCCGTCATAGCACGGGTAGATGTAATCTTCTATCAGACGGACTTTCTTCATTCGCTTGTATATGGCTTCATAAGAGCAGTTTGCAGTCCTGGCCGCAGCCTCTATGCAGGTTGAAACAAAGCTCATCACAACTTGTTCCTTTGGTATATCGATGAACTTCAGGTCATCAATTATCAGGTATTTTACCTTAGAGTAGGCTGACGGCTTGATTACAGGTTTAGGCAGAGTATGATAAGTCGCGCTTGGTTCTCGAAGTACCGATGGTTCTTTGTCTTCATGAGTGGGATAATTTTTCTCCTTTGACAATAGTTCTGGAATATCGACATTCAGTAAACGCGCTATTTCCTCAAGTGCTTTTGCCGGTGGCTGAACATTGTTGCTGCAGTACAAATTGACCGTACGGAAACTCTTGCCCAGCTTCTTTGCCAGCCATGTCTGTGAAATTCCCTTAGAATCAAGCAATTCCTTTATCCTGTTTCTCATATATGCATAAATTAGTTTTGCAAATATAAGAAACAAAATTTCCTAAAACAAGGAAATAGCCGTTTTCTTAATTTAATTGTGCTAGCTGTGGCTGACTAGCTTTATTGGCATGTTTGCCAGGTTTTTGTCAACAATAATGATGAGTACCGGGCGGATGGTGTAGGAGATGTCTTCTCCTTGCTTGATGGCATAGTGGAACACTAGCTTGCCGTCGTAGTGGTTGATCAGGTATTCAGGAATCAGAGTGGTTTCTTTCTGGACAGGGCCAGTCTCAACTGCAATTACAAAGTTCTTGTCAAAGTCAATCTCGGTTGGCTTGCCGTTTTCTCCCATAGTAGTGGCCATGCCGAAGATGCTGTCGAATGTTTCTTTATTTGTAATCTTGTGGCTGTCAGGAAGTTTAGCGCCATTTTTGATGAAATAGTTTTCAGCCTTGGTAAATGGTACTGCAGTAGGCCTGCCTAGTGGGGTTGCTTTGGGTTCGGCCTCTTCTGAGGCTTCAGCATTTGCGTCTGAAGGGGCTTTTGAGCTATTGTAGCAGGATGAGATTGTGAGCGCTGAGGCCAGGATGATGGCTGCTGCGGTGATGATTGGGAGTAGGGTTTTCATATTTAATTGCTTTTTGTTATAAGCTGTTTCTTGTGCGAGTTATTTCTCCAGCACCTTGACGAATGAGCCTGGGAGGAGGATGTTGTCAACCTTCATTGCGGCCTTGAAGAGCGGGGCTATTTCTTCGTCTGTAAAACCTGCTATGCCGCAGCCGATGCGGGTTACCAGGAAGGTGAGGCCCGGATGCTGCATGGCAAAGGCAATAAACTGGTCTACATAGGGTTTGATGGTTTCAACTCCGCCTTGCATAGTAGGGATGGCGTAGGTCTGGCCTTGGAGTCCGACGCCTTCTCCCCATACGGCTCCGAACTTTTCGTAGGCCACTCTGGCGGCTCCGCCTCCGTGCGCTCCTCTTAGGTTGCTGCCAAAGACGAATATCTCGTTGGGTTTGAGTTCAAAGATGGAGTTAGGGGAGCAGCGTTTGCGCCTTGGCTTTGCTTCTGCTTCTGAATCTGGTTTTGGGGTACGGACAGCGTGTTTCATTTCAAACGGAATCTCCATAGACATTTCCATAAAGCCCTGGTATTCACCCTTGTCGTACCACGGGGTCTGATAGATGAGCTTCTTGATGCCGTTCTTTTCAATGGTGTAGGCGTTATTGCGCGGATGAACAAGAAGATCGCTGAGCAAGGTTCTGGCAGGCTCAGGGTGGCAGTCCAGAACGTTTTTGCCAATGAGGTCTTTATCTCCGGGCTTGAGGAAAGTCTTCTTGGACTTCTGGTTCATATAGATGATTTCCCCGTCTTTCTTGCATACGGTTACGGCAAATCCGGCTTCTTCTATGTAATTCTTCTGGTTTTTCATAACGCGTGCTTTTATGCTATAAAGGTAAAATAAAAATGCTATCTTTATAACGAATAAACATAAAGCACAGTTATGAAACGGTTTTTGATTCTTCTGGTTGTGGCTCTGGTGCCGGTTTTTGCCCAATCTCAGGATTTGTCCAAGGAGGATGATTTGAAGGTCCGGCAGGCGATTCAGCTTATGAATAACGGCAATCTCGACAAGTCTGTTGAGTTGCTGAAGGAGGTGCAAAAGGCTAATCCCAAGAACTTTATTGTTGGCTATGAGCTCGGCCTGGCTTATTACAGCAAACAAGATTATGACTCGGCGATAGATATTTTCAAGAAACTTCAGAAGAACAAGGATGCCAATTCAATCCTGTATCAGGCTTGGGGCAATGCCTACGATATGAAAGGGCAGAGAGACAAGGCTCGGGAGACCTACGACAAGGGACTTAAGCTGTTCCCGAATTCCGGTCCGCTGTATCTGGAAAAAGGCAACCTGGAGAATATGGAGGGCAATTACTATGAGGCGTTGCTGCTGTATGAGAACGGCATTAAGGTGGATCCTGACTTTACGTCTAACTATTTCAGGGCAGCTGAAATACTGGGCCAGTCTAGCGAGCCGATCTTTGCTATTCTGTACGCTACGGTTTACAGGCTGCTGGACCCTAACAGCGATAGGAGCGCCATTATGGGGGCGATGATTGCGGACGTTTACAGGGAGCATATAGCATTTGAGGGAGATACTGTTGCCAAAGTGCACGTTACTCTTACCAAGAAGAACAACATTCAGATATCCCAGGCAGATTTATCTTCTCCGGAGGCGCTGTTGGCCAAGATGACTTGCTTTGAGCTTACATATGAGCGTGGCGTTCTGGCATCTGGAGCCTTGACTGAGGCCGCAAAAAGAAAAGAGCTGACATTTGATGATTTGATAGAGATTAGGGGAGATGCTCTGGAATATTACCTGAAGGAGCAGCAGGAAAAAGGAAGCATTATTCCGCAAAATGATTTGGTGGCAGTTCTCAAATACGAGAAGAAGATTAAAGATGCCGGTTTCTGGAGGGTTTACAATGCCTGGCTTATGGGCAGCAACGAGTTCTATGGCGGATATGAGATTCTTGGGGCCGAGCAGGAGAAATTCAAGGAGTTCATCCAGTGGGAGTCCAACAACCTCTTTGTTCCGTCCAGAGACGGCCTGACTTTAAGGCAGGAATAGGCGTAGTTCCGGTCACAAATTTGGACACAGGTAATAACAAAAAAGCCTTCAGAGTAGCTTCTGAAGGCTTTTAGGTGACCCGCCAGGGGATCGAACCCTGGACCCCAACATTAAGAGTGTCGTGCTCTACCAGCTGAGCTAGCGAGTCAGCTTTTGCGGAATTGCTTCCGTTTTGGGACTGCAAATATACAGCCTTTTTTCAATTCTCCAAAACTTTTTTTCTTTTGATTAAAATTACTGTTTTATGTTGCCGTATTTTGGAGACGGGCCCCATTTGTTCGGCTTAGGATCGCTGTCTGTGCATAGCCAGACAATCATTATAATGAATGCTCCAAGACACAGGAACGCGAATAAAGGATAAAGTAAAAATACCTTAAGTTTAAGGAATAACAACAGGTAGTTCAGCAGAAGTAATGCATACGGGAAAATCTGCCACCAGCCGCTTTTGCCTATATCGTGGAGTCTTCTGCTTATGGCGGCGATGTTTGGAATGAACAAGGCCAGACAAACCACCATAGAAAGCCACCAGACAGGGTTTTTGAGTACGGATCCCATAGAGTCCCATAAAATGCCGAATAATTCTCCGCTGCTACTGGCAAAACTTGAAACGGGGACATCGGATGTAAATGAGACAACTCTGGACATTATGTAGGTTATGAGTGTCTGGGCAAGGTACCACCACCAGAATTCACTCCTTCTGGCTCTGCCGGAGAAGGTGGCGTATTTTTCTATGAGGCAGGTTTTTACGGCGTCTGTGAACAACATCTTGGGAACGTTCGGCGGAACTTGGTAGCCGTAAGGATTGTTGCCGAACTGCTGCTGGTTCTGGGAATAGCCGGAGCTGTTTGATTGCTGAGGGCCTGGAGGAGGCGTTGGCGGGGGAACGGTTCCTGCCTGAGAGTATGTTGATGAATCAGATGATGCGTTTGATGCGGAAGATGCGTTATGTGCTGAAGATGTGGAAGATGCAGCCTGATGCCTTTCAAAATAGCCCTCAGGTGGTTGCAGATCGCTAAGGTCTTCTCCGCAGAATGGGCACTGCTTGGCTCCGATTATGATTTTCTTGCCGCAGTAGGGGCATCTATCGAGGTTGAACTGTTCCATTTTGCTCTATTGGGTAAAACTTTGGAGAAGGACCCCACTTGTTGGTTTCTTTCTTGCCGTTAGAGGCCATCCAGACAATGAACAGGATTGCAACCGCCAGGTTGACCAAATAGGCTATTATCATAAGGAACCACAAGTCGTGATTATAGGCGGCAGCTATAATAGCGCCGGCAAACAGCAGAGGGCATCCGACCATCCAAATCAGCAGATACCAGCCGCTTTTGCCTATGTCGTGGAGTCTTCTGACAGTTACAGCCAGGCTCGGGAGGATGTAAGCAAGTGTGAATAGAACGTAAAGCCAAAATCCTGGGTTCAGCAGAAAGATGTCATAAGGAGAGCGATCTTGGAGAGTGCCGTTGACTCCCCACATAGCGAGCTGAGCTATAAGGAGAAGTGCCCAAATCAGGCCTACAACCATTCCGGCAAGATAGGCGGCAAGGGAGAACCACCAGTATTCGCTTCTGCGGGCTCTGCCGGAGAATGTAGCGTATTTTCTGAGACAGGCCTTGGTGGCCTCAATCATTGAGGGCATTGGCCTCTCGCCGTACATCGGCTGCTGATAATTGTAACCGTTTGTTTCCATTTTACTTAACTCTTATGACCTTGATGCCGTTGATGTATTTGCTGGCATTTGCATACTCAGCGATGGTCTTTTCATCCACAACTACCTTCATCTTGCCCATTGAGGCGTGGATGAAGCCCAGCTTGCCGTCTTTCCTCCAGTAGGCGATGGCTACGTGGGCTATGTCAAGGCCGTCTGTGGTGGACATATAACCGATTATGTCTCCGCTCTTTATGGATTTTTCGTTGGCTTTGATCTTGTCTTGCGGGATGTAGGTGTAAGGCTGGGAGTTGAGTTCCTTCTCAACTCTGGCGATGGTTCTGTAATCTTTGGTGGCCTGGTTAATTGTGCAGGTTTCCTGCTCTTCATCGTTTGAGCAGCAGTCTTTGTTTTCAACATCGGCATCTTTCAAGTGCTTGTATTTCTTGTAGTTCTTGGTCATAAAGAAGATTGGATGGTCGTAAACCTGTCCGCCGCACTTGAGGGTGATGTCTTCAAGTATGCCGCGCTTTTCTCCCTGGCGTATCCACTCTGTGGTGTAGTGGATGCGGTCTGAGTAGCAGCGTACCATTCCATTGCGGTAGCGGCTCTGGCGAACCATCTGGCAAAGTTTCTCAAAGTCTGCGTCTTTTCCGTATTTCTTAACCGTAAGGGCAAGGTTCATGCAGGTTTCTACAAAGATGATGCAGTCTGTCTTGCTGAGGTAAACTCTAACGTCTTCACTGTCTCCTTCTTCCAGGGTTCCTGCAACATAAGGGTTGCCAAGAAGCTTCTTTGCGGCCATTACCATAAGATCTCCCGTTGTTTTGGTGTCTTTGTAAGGCAGGAGCTCCTTCATTATCTTTTCTGCCGTTGGAATGTCTTTCTTCAGTGTGATAGCATAGAAGTCAGGGTCTGAAGAAAGTTTGATGGTGTCGCTCTGGGCATTTGCGTTAATCGCTGAGGATAAAATAAATGACAACGCAAAAATAATTGCGCAGATGATTCTTTTTGGCATTGCTTTCATATTTTTCTAAATTTGTATTCAACAGATGTCTTCTTAGACTTTGTAAATATAAGAAGATTCTTTCAATTGTTTTTGCTAGACAGTTTATTATATGCTTTTTGGTTTGATTTGCGGAAGGGGTGGGGGAGAGAAATTCTTCCCGCTTTTCAGGGAGCAGAGCGCTCTGATTTCCAAGGCTGCGGCTTTGCTGGTTGATGTCCTCAAGGAAGATTCCTACGAGAAGAAAAAGGAACTTTCCAGACAAATGAAAGAGGTTGAGAGAGAGGGCGATACCGTGGATGCCAATATCTCCGGAATATTGTACAAGGCCCGCAAAACTCCGTTCGACAGGGAGGATATCCAGACTCTGGGCTCAAGGATGGAGTCTTTCCTGGATATGATTCACGACAGTGCCAAGAAGCTGGTAATCTACAGGCCGAACTTTACGGACAGTTCCTGGGTTGAGATTGGGGAGCTGATTGTGGAGGACGCAAATCTTCTTGTTGCCATAACCCAGGACTTTGACCAGTGGAAGAAGAAGGCGGATGAGCTGAAGGCTATGTGCGGAAGGATCAAGGAGATAGAGAGCGAGGTGGATGATATCTACGAGAACTATATGAGCCATCTGTTTGAGGCCGAGACCAATGGAATCGAGCTCACAAAGTGCAAGAACATAGTGCAGTCTCTGGAAGACACCACGGACGTGGCTAAAGAAATCGGTGACACGATAAAGCTGATGCTTGTAAAAGAGGGCTGACCTACAGGGCGCCGTTTATAAGGGCGATAAACAGGAAAGACAGCACCAGTCCAAGCGAAATTACAATTCCCATCAGAATTCCGTTAAGTACCAGAACCAGAGCGGTTCTGAGTAGGCTTTTTGCCCAGCTTATCTGGAAAAGCTGCTTGAAGTCCCATATCATTATGGCGGGCAGGATGTAGATTGGCAAATCTGCTCCAGCCTTAAGGAACGGGAGAATCAGGATGGAGAGTATCAGCATCTGGCAGCTTATGTAAATCTGTATGAAGAAATGCTCGGTGTATGAGAGATGGCCCATAACTTTCTCTTTCCTGAACACCCACCAGCAGACGAAGGCCAAGGTAATGTTAAGAAGTATGGTGTAGAGGGCCTTGTTGTTCTCTCTGAAATCCAAGAATTTCTTGAATGCCAGGATGAACTGCACAATCGCGTTCCGGATCTTGTTGTGCTTTTCTACGAATTTTACCGCTTTCTCCGTGTTCAGTGAATCGGGAACATATGTATCATAGAGCTGGGATGTATCTCCGTTCTCGGAAATAGTCAAATCCATCTCAACGTCTTCTTCGTCTTCATCGTCATCGTCTGCCCAGGCCCAGGCAAGGGAATCGGCTCTGGCTCTTATTTCTTCCTCGGATTTAGGTTTTTCCGTAGAGTTGACTGATTTCTTTTCTGGCTTAATCAGGCCGACGGAGATTTCTATGGCTAATATAACGCAGAGCAGGAACAGCAGCTTTATGGGAGCGTAATAGGGAGCGCGATGACCTTTAAGATAATCGCGGATGAAATGGCCTGGCCTGGAGAACAGCTGAATGATGGTTCCCGGTACGCTTCTGTTGTTGAAGTCCCAGACTTCTAGCGTGTTGGTCAGCAGATTCTTGGGCGTGAGCCTTTGGGTGTTGGATTTTTGCCCGCATCTCGGGCAGAAAAGACCGTTGTACTCCAGACCGCAGTTGGCGCAGGTGTGAGTCTGCTCCAAGTCTTTCATACTATATGATTTTCTCTCTTCCGGATACCTTATCTGGTGCCAGAGGAGAGAAAAATAACGTTTTAGCTTGGTTGCGGCCCGGGAGAAATAACTCATTTAACCTTCTTGAAAATTAAATTGTCAAGATCAGGTGCCTGTAACTTCTTCATATCCTTGTCAAGAATCTTGAGCTTGCTCTTTTCTCCGGTCTTGGATTTGAGAATCAAAACATTGTTTTCAATGGAATAGGTGCCGGACTCTTTCATCTCTGAGCTCATTTGAGCCAGTTCTGCCTTGGCTTTTTCCATTTTTTCTCCTTCTAATCCCATTGCCTTGGCTACCTTCTCGTTGAGATTAAACATTACTGTAAAGGTAAAGCGGTTCTTGCTCTTGAAGGCGATTGCAATATTCATCTCAGTAACGGAAAGGAAGCCCAGGACGGTTTGCCTTTCTAGGGCTGGAGTCTTTTCGAATTCTGGATCGGAGGTAATGGCTTTCATCAGGTAGTCGTGGCATTTGCCCTTATCTTCTGTGATGTAGCGCTTTCCGGCCAGATCCTGGGCGGAAGCAATATTTTGTACTAGCAATGCTGCAAGCAGGATTGTGATAACTCTGCGAGCTGACTTAAAGGAAAATGCTTTCATATTATTCATACTTTACTGGGCAAATATAGTGTAAAATGCATTATCGCTTCATCCCTTCAATAAGGAAACTTCTAATCTGCTTGATAGGAATGCCAAAATTGAAGCTCTGGGTACCGCTTACGGCCGCAAAGTTAACTGCTACCAGATCTCCGTAGGAGTTGACTACAGGACTTCCACTGGAGCCTTGGAGAATTGGGATGGTGTAAAGCAGCCTGTACTGGTCTGGTTTCTGGGAAATCTTGCCGGAAGTCAGCTGGGCCTTGATGCCTTCTGTGGTGGAAGCCAGCGCAATGCCCTGGTTGTAGCCAATCAGGTAAAGCTGCTGGTCAAGTGTGAGGTGGTCTGCAGTATTTTCTTTTATGGAGCCGTCTTTCTGGACTCCTGTCTGGAATACGGCAGTTCCTTCTGGCGTGACTCCGTCTGCAAGGCGGATAAGGGCAAGGTCCACGTTCTCGTCATTAGACTCGCGGACAATGGCGCAAGGCTTGAAGTCTGCAGGGCCGCTTACGTAGGAATCGTTGTAGGCTATGCCTATTTTGCCGTGGCATCTTACAGCAATCTGTGAGGCATCTATTCTCCTCAGGCGGGAGATGTAGGCCTGGGCCTGGTCATATTCCTGCTTCAGTTCATATAGCCTTTGCTTGAGGGCTGCGTTGTAGGAGCTGTTGTCGTCATACGTATAGTTCTGGTTCAAAGCCTGATAGATTTTGCCAGCCTCGTACGAAGCCTGTTCCTGCCTTTCACGTGCGTAGGAGGCCAGTGCAGACAGAAGCTTCTGCACGTAATGCAGCACGTCTGATTTCTTTATGTAGTGGTTTACAACGTGGCGGTTTGTAAGTATTCCGCCGTACTTGTCTATGAAAAAGCCCGTTCCAAAAGAATAAGCCGTCTGAATCTGGTTCTTTGAAAAGGCAACGTTCTGCAACTTTCCGTCTTCTATGCCGCTGAAATAGAAAGTTTCTCCCGTTGGAAGGCTTACGCTGAAATAGTGCTCGTTGAGTATCATCACCACTCCGCTGGCGTTCTCGTCGTAGATCTGCTCTGCACTCTTCTCTCTGGAACAGCCTGAAAACAAGGTAATAGCCACTGCAGCAAATGCCAGAGGCAACATCGCTGAGAATCTTGATGATGAAGTGTTCTTTCTTGCTGTCATATATTAATCAGTTAATTGTATTCCGCGATGGTTTTGCAACCGGTTTAGTTTTATTGCAAACATATTGCCAATCTGATTGTTTTTTTGGATTATTTTTCATTAATTTTGTAAGTAACACTTTAACACTATTACCATGGATTACAAGATTATCGACATCGAAGGCGTAGGTGACGTTTATGCAAAGAAACTTACCGAGGCCGGCATCAACAAGGTAAGCGAACTCCTTGACAAATGCGCAGCTCCAAAGGGTCGCAAGGAACTTGCAAAAGCTACAGACATTCCGGAGAAACTCATCCTCCGCTGGACTAACCACGCAGACTTGTTCAGAATCAAGGGAGTAGGCCCTCAGTTCTCAGAGCTTCTGGAGGCTGCCGGAGTTGATACCGTTAAGGAACTCCGCAACCGCAAGGCCGAGAATCTGCACAAGGCTCTTGAGGAGACAAACGCAAAGAAGAAACTTACAAGGGTAGTTCCTCCTTTGAAGACTGTTGAGAAGATGATTGCAGGTGCAAAGGCACTTCCACCAAAGATGACTTACTAAACCATTGGTTTTCCTGCCGTCAAAGTACTTGATATGCAGGCTTTTAAACAAAGTCCTTCCGTTGAAAACAGCGGAAGGACTTTTGCTATATGCCTGATTGCTAACCATTTAAGCGGCAGACGACATTTCCTCCCTTATGGCCTATTTGCTTTCTTTGGCGGGGCTCAGTTGCTTGAATAATTTGTTCAGATAGGTGAGAATAGAGTTCAAGGCCTCGGAATGGTCAGGACCTGCCATATAGCCGCCTGTAGACATAAATACTGGCCTGAATTTGTCTGAGTTCCTGTATTTTTCAGTGCCTTCAAATATTGCGCTCATACTCCATCCAGTACCGTCTGTCACGTCGTAAAGCGGCTGATAGTTATTAGCTTCGTTGTAAAGCTCTCCATCTTTAATCAAGTTGTATACCTTTACAAATACAGAGTCGTCTACGTTGACAGGCTTAGCTGCTTCTTCCTCTTCGTTTGCCGGCATACGCATTTTCTGAGTTTCGCATTTCAGAGTTCCGATGTTATTATCGTCGCGGGAAAGCCTGATCTCGGTTCTCCATCCGGCAAAGCCGTTGCCAGAGGTGTATGAGAAGGAAAGAAGCCTGCCCTGAGGCATAGAACCCTTGCCTCTTGATTCCTTTGTTCCTTTGGCCATTCCGAGCATTCTGGAGGCATTGTTTTTCAGCGTTTCCGCCTCGCTAAAGAATGCGAGAGCCTGAGCAGGATCGTTGAAATATTTCTTGAGCCTTTTATTGATCTTGGATTCTTTTGTTGCGTCGCCGATGATGACATTCTTGGTTTCCAGGATCTTGTCTAGCATTGCAATTTCCTCTTCTGCCATCTTTGTTACCTGTTCCAAGTCTCTGATTTCAAGATTCGGAACAGTTGCAACCATCCTGTCATAATATCTCTGGTCAAAAATAAAATTAGTTGGCTTGATTTTGCCGCCGTTGTTTATCAGATCAACGATTTCCTTATCCTGGGCGTTAAGGCATGCCATTCCGAATAGTGAAGCAAGTGCCATAATAAAAATCTTTTTCATATCGTTTTGTTTGATTTTCCGTATCCTCTTGTAAATATATCAAAAAAAAAGGAATTCTGGTTAGAAGCCTCTTCCATAGGCCATCCAGAAGTCTATTTCCATCTGGTTCCAGGCCTTTATTGCAGCCTCGTATATTTTGGCTGTAACTGCATTCAAATCTTCTGCAGTGCTTTTCTTTGTGATTTTTTCTGTCTGCTCAAAAGCTAGTTTTTCTATCTCAGCGATTTCTTTTTCAACTCTTTTTCTTGACTTCTGCCAGGCTACGGTTGCCAGTCTGTTAGGCCTTCTGAATTGCCAGAGAATGCAGTCTTCTTTGTACTGCTTCTGGCCGCAGAAACTGAAGCCGTCCGGAAGGGAGGTGCCACCGGCGAACAGCGGGATTCTAGGGCTTTCGGCAGGGTTGTCTACAGCATACCAGCAGATGCCGCCAACAGAGTCTGGGAGCCAGCTTCTGAGTTGTATAACAGTAGAGTAGGAGCACCAGCATACAGCAAGGGTGCGGCTGAACTCAACGGTTCCAGGTGCAATAGTGTTGAGAGTATTTCTGGTATCAGCCGTAAGCCAAGGATTGGCTACAGGGCTTGTTATTATGCTCTTGGAGCCGTCTTTTGCAGTCAGCTCCATCTTCCAGTTCTGAGTCATATCAAACTGGCTGCCCTCAAAAGTGGAGCGGAAGAGTTCCATAACTTTTCTCACGTCAACTTTCTCGTCTGGCTTTACGGAGAACGGAAGCTCGTCCATATCGTATGTTAGGCCTAGAGACGGAGCCAACTGCGAGAACACGTAGAAGTCTCTTTCGCGGAAGTTCTTGCCGTCGCCGTAGTTTCCGTGGTAAGCCTTGTAAAACTTGAACTCTCCCTGTCCGTCCCACAGGCCGTGCTCAATTGCCACTTTCTCCACGTTATCTGAGCAGAGGAAGTTCTTCTTGTCTTTTTTGTCTATCTTCCCGATTCTAGGGATGTTGCAGGAGATGGAGATGTGGTCGTCTGGCACTCTCTGGGCTGCCCATACGGCGCCTTTGTTATGCTTGCCGTTGCCCAGGATCTCAAAGCACCAGACCTCGTTCTTGTCTGCCACCGTAAGGCATTCTCCGCCGTCTCCGTAGCCATATTCTTCTGCAAGTTTTCCCATCAGCTTGACCGCATCTTTGGCATTGTCGCATCTCTGAAGAGCGATTCTGGCAAGTTCCTCTATCAGGAACATTCCTTCTGGATTCTTCAGGGTATCTGGGCCGGAGAAAGTAGTTTCACCAATGGCTACCTGCTTTTCGTTCAGGCAAGGATAGCCGGTGTTAAGATAGGCGTAGGTGTGCCTTGCCTGAGGAATTTCTCCCTTGTATCTTACTCCCGTGGTGTCTCCCTTGAACTTGGTCCAGCGAGTGCCGTAATAGACTTTTTGCATCTCACCTTTCTTGTGGTCAGCAGCAGGCTCATAGCTTACCCAGGTGTGGGAAACTCCGTCGCAGGTGTGGGAAGTGATTACGCTTCCGTCTGTGGAGGCAAGCCGTCCAACCATAATGCTGGTGCACTCTTCAGTTGTCTGGTAATCAGGCGTCTGTCCAACGGCATAACTGAAAGTTGCAACTATCGCGATAAATGATAAAAACAAAAGGGAGAGATGTCTTTTCATATTTGTGTAATTGTCTATTTTTTATTCGTAGCGGATTGCCTCGATAGGGTCGAGGTTGGCGGCCTTCTTGGCAGGGTACCAGCCAAAGAAGATTCCAGTTATGGAGCAGACCGCAAAGCTGAGGACTACGCTCATAGGCTGGATGGCTATTGGCCAGCCTGCAAAGAACTTGACTCCGTAGGCCGCTCCCACGCCCAGCAGTACTCCGATAAGGCCGCCGGTGATGCTTATCATCACGGCTTCTATCAGGAATTGCGTCAGGATGTCCAAGCCTCTGGCTCCTACGCTCATTCTGAGACCGATTTCCTTGGTTCTCTCGGTGACACTCACATACATAATGTTCATAATGCCAATACCGCCCACAATCAGCGAAATGCCGGCCACGCAGGCTAGCAGTATGGTCATTGAGGTGGTGGTGGAAGTCATCATTGAGCTAAGTTCCTCCTGGCTTCTTACGTTGAAGTTGTCTGCCTTTCCGTCCTGGAGCTTGTGGTTGGTGCGGAGAATATCGCTGATCTCGTTTATGGCTTCCTGTGTCTGGCCTTCAGTTATGGCTGAGGCGTATATCATGGACAGGTAGTTTACGGAGAGGATTCTCTTCATCACCGTTGTGAAAGGAGCCAGCACAACGTCGTCCTGGTCTTGGCCCATGGTGTTGTAACCCTTTGACTTTAGGACTCCTATGACCGTGAAAGGCATATTCTTGAAGCGGATTATCTGGCCGACAGGATTCTCTCCTGCGGTGAAAAGGTTATCCGCGATGGTCTTTCCGATAACGCAGACCTTGGCGCTTTGGGCAATGTCTGTATCGTCGAACATATCTCCGTCTTCAACCTCGAGCTGGCGGATAGTCAGGTAGTCCTGGCTTACGCCGCTTATGGAGGAAGAGTAGTTGTTGCCGCCGAAAATCAGCTGTCCGCTGGAGGACACGCTCGGGCTTATGGCTGCTATGTATGTGCACTCGTCCTTGAGGGTGTTGTAGTCAGATATCTTGAGAGTCTGCATATCTGAGCCGCCCATTCTTACGCCGCCACGTCTCTCGGCTCCAGGCATAATCATAATCATATTGCTTCCCATCTTGGAAATCTGGCTCTGGATGCTCTGCTTGGAGCCTTGGCCTATGGCGAGCATAGTGATAACTGAAGCCACGCCGATTATGATTCCCAGCATTGTGAGGAAGGTGCGCAACTTATTGTTGGCTATTGCCTTGAGGGCTATCTTGAATAAATTAGACCAGTTCATTCTCAATCCTCCTCGTTCTTAGGCAGGGCGGCCAGGCCTTCTTCTGCCGACAAAATGTTGTTGTTAACGGTATCGTCTTTAACCTTGCCGTCTGCCAGGAAGATGTTTCTCTGGCTGTACTGGGCGATGTCTGGGTTGTGGGTGACAAAGATGATGGTCTTTCCGTCTTTCCACAGTTTCTGGAACAGGACCAGAATCTCAAACGATGTTCTGGTGTCAAGATTTCCAGTTGCCTCGTCGGCGAGAATTACTGCCGGATTGTTCACCAGGGCCCTGGCGATTGCCACTCTCTGCATCTGGCCTCCGGACATCTGGTTTGACTTGTGTTCCAGACGGTTGCCCAGTCCTACCATCTGCAGGGCCTGGATGGCGGCCTCTCTTCTCTGCTTGGAATTGTACTTGGTGTTGTACATCAGCGGGAGCTCCACATTCTCTATGGCAGTAGTCTTTGCAAGCAAATTATACGATTGGAACACGAATCCTATCTTCCTGTTTCTGAGAGTAGCACGTTCGTTTTTGCTCATTTTCCTCACCGATACTCCATCTAGGTAATACTCTCCGGAAGTAGGGGTGTCGAGGCATCCGAGAGTGTTCAGAAGCGTACTCTTTCCGCTTCCGGACTTTCCCATTATGGTGACGAATTCTCCCTCGTAGATCTTGAAGCTCACGCCTCTTAGTGCGCGGACCGTTTCTTCTCCCACGATGAAGTCTCGTCTTATGTTCTGGAGGTCTATTACGACCTTTTTCTCTTCACTCATTTTTCTCAGAGATTATTTTATCTTCTGCCGCTTGGTGCGCCGCTGCGGTTGCCACTGCCCGGGCGCTTAGGCATGAATGGTGAATTGCCGCCTTCGTCTGATGACATCTGAGGCATTGCGTTTGCACTCATTTCCAGAACCACTGGCTCACCCTCCCGGATGCTGCCGCTTACCTCGGTGGCTATCTTGCTGCTCATTCCAACGTTTACCATCTTGGCCTTGAAGACTTTGCTTTCCAGAGTCCAGAGAATGCCCTGGCCCTTGGCTGGTCTAGTGGCGGCCAGTTCTTTGGAGGCGTGATCTATGGAGTAGCCTTGAACGCCGTCATACTGCATAGGGTTGAACTTGAGGGCTTTTGGCTGGACAGTCAGCACTTCTCCGCTTTCCTTGGTATATATGGTTATGTTGGCGGTCAAGCCTGGCTTGAGTTTCAGGTCTGGGTTAGGGGCATCTACAACAACCTCGTATGTTACTACGTTATTGGTGGTTGTGGCGTTCTGCCTTACCTGGGTAACGGTTCCGTTGAAGGTTTCTCCCACATAGGCGTCAACCGTGAATTCTACTCTCTGGCCGTCTGCTACGTTTCCTATGTCGGCCTCGTCTACGCTGGCAATCACTCTCATCTGGGTGAGGTTGTTGGCAATGTAGAACAATGTAGGAGTGGAGAAGCTGGCCGCAACTGTCTGGCCTTCCTCAACGCTCTTGCTGAGTACCACTCCGTCTATCGGTGAAGTAATAGTGGCATAGGAGAGGTTGGTCTTGGCTTTTTGAAGATTCTGGCTAGCTACTGAAAGAGAGCTCTTTGCACTCTGGAAACTCTGCACGGCGGCTTCATATTCGTTGTCGGCGATAAGGCCCTTGTCGTGGAGGGTCTTCATCCTGTCGTGGTTGGATTTCTGGTAGTTGTAGTCGCTCTGGGCTTTTGCAAGATTGCTCTGCTGGCTCTGGTATTCGCTCTGAAGGTTGGTCTTGTCTAGCTCGGCGATTACCTGGCCTTTCTTTACCACGCTGTTGTAATCTACATAGAGTTTCTTGACGATTCCGGATACCTGTGTACCCACTTCTACCTTTACAACCGGCTCTATGGTTCCCGTTGCGGTTACGTAGTTGGTAATTCTGCCGGTCTCGATCTTGGTCATCTTGAAGCCAATCTTCTGGCTTTCTTTCTTAGAGCTAAGGTATTGCCATAGGCCTATGAGTGCCAGAATAACAATTACTCCAATCCAGATGTACTTCTTTTTCATATAGTTGATTATAATAATTATCTAAATGTTGATTTCAATTCCGGTGTAGAACTTAAGCACCTGCAGGTTGTACAGCGCCATATATTTGGACTGTGCAAGAGACAGTTCAGCCGCCATATAAGTGCTTCTCTCCTGTTCCATCTCCGCGATGTTCTTCATGCCAAGTTTGAATTGCTCAACTGCGAGCTCATAGCTGAGGCGGGCGCTCTCGTAAGCTTTCTTGGCGCTTATGTACTGCTGCTGGGAGTTGCGGGCGTTAAGGTAAACGGTTTCGATAGTTGTGTAGAGGTTGTCTTCAGCTTCTTCGGCTTCCAGCTTGGATTGCTCAAGATCGTTGCGGGCCTTTTCCACCGCGCTTTTATTTTGCCGCTGGCTGTAGATAGGGATGGAAAGGTTAAGGCCGAGGGAGTTGCTCCAGTTGTTCTTGATCTGGCGGCCGAAGTTACCCCCGCTGCTGTTGTTGGTTCCTGAAGAAGCAGAGAGTGAGAGTCTTGGGGCATATCCCATCTTTACTCCCTTGAGGTTCAGTTCGCTGTTCTGTATGCCTATGTTGCTTATTTCTATTTCCGGACGAAGTTCCATTGCACGGTTGAAAACCTCATCCCTGGAAGGAAGGATCTCAAGAATCCTTTCCTCAGATATTTCCGGAGTCAGGATGTCCAGAGCGTCTCTTTGCATCCTCATTGCGGTTTTCAGAGACAGCAGATCATTGTCATACTGGCTCTTGGCATTGGTTATCTGATAGAGATCGGATGCGTTTTGGCTTTCCAGCTTTGCCACGTCTGCCTTAGACATGCTTCCTGCCTTAAGGAATTCCAGGCCTCTGTCCCACAGGGCCTTGGATGCGGCAGCATTCTCTTCTTTCATCTTAATGGTCTCCTTGTCGTAGAGAACCTGTATGTAAAGCTGCGCTATTCTGAGCTTGAGGTCCAGAATGCTTTTCTCCATACTTAGATTCTGGATCTTCAGGCTGTTCTCGCTCTTTTCTATGTTTCTGCGGATGCTTCCTCCGTTATAGAGGGTCATTCCGGCCGATACGCCGTAGTTTCCTCCATAATGGCTTTTTGAGGAAGCGCTGTTAAACCAGTTGTTGCTGACGCTCTGGCCCATGGAGGCGGATACGTCGGGGTATCTGGCGGCTTTGGCCGTTAGAACGTCTATCTTGGCATTCTCCACGTTCAGCTGATTGGATTCAATGTCGTGATTATGCTCTACAGCGTAATCCGTGCACTCTCTGAGAGTCCATAGCCGCGATGCATGGCTGTCTGTGTTTTGTGAAAAAGACTGTGAAACTGAAATAACCGGGAGCAGCAAAAAGAGGAGAAGTCTGCTTACGTTGTTGATATAATGGGCCATAATGATGCTGTGTTCTATTATGTCTGAATGTTCTTAATATGTAAATATGATGCTCCAGACTTTGTAAAGTTAAAAAAATCAGTGTAAATTTGAAAAAATAAAATCGCGATGAAATTAGAATCTCCGCTCAAGCAAAAATACGGAAAAGACAAAAAATCTATACTTGAAGCACAGCGTGCGGCTCAGGAAATTGCCTTTGCGCCGATTGCGTTCCAGGCTTCCAGGATGATGCTCAAATTGGGTGTATTCCAGGCTCTTAAGGATAATCCCGACGGTCTTTCAATGGAAGAAATCGCCGAGAAGACCAATATCTCCAAATACGCTGCAAAGGTTCTGGTTGAGGCTTCCCTTTCCATCGGCACGGTAATAGTAAAGGATGACAGGTTCTTCCTGACCAAGACCGGCTGGTATCTTCTTACCGACAAGATGACTCGTGTGAACATGGATTTTGTCAACGATGTTAACTATCTGGGATTCTTTCACTTGGAGGAGGCTCTGAAAGAGGGGAGGCCTGCCGGGCTTAAGGCTCTGGGAGACTGGCCTACGGTTTATGAGGGGCTTAAATACCTCGATGAGCCGGCAAAGAGTAGCTGGTTTGCCTTTGACCATTTCTACTCCGACAATTCCTTTGACCAGGCACTGAAAATAGTCTTTAATAAACCTGTTATCAAGCTTCTTGACGTTGGCGGCAACACCGGAAAGTTCTCTATGAAATGTGTGGAATTCAACCCAGATGTTAACGTTACCGTAATGGATCTTCCGGGCCAGCTGGATATGCTCAAGGAGAACATAAAGGGCAAACCCGGCGCAGACAGAATCAGTACCTGCCCGAGAAACCTCCTCAAAGACTCTGACTATCCGAAAGGATTCGATGTCATCTGGATGAGCCAGTTCCTGGACTGCTTCTCGGAAGAGCAGATATTCCAGATTGTCACCAACGCCAAGCAAAGCCTGAACAAAGACGGAAGGCTCATCATTATGGAAAACCTTTGGGACAGGCAGCAGTACGAGACTGCAACTTACTGCCTTACAATGACCAGCCTTTACTTTACCGCCATTGCCAACGGAAACTCCAAGATGTACCACAGCCAAGACTTCATAGACATCCTGGAAAAGGCCGGCTACAAGATTTCCGCTATCCACGACAACGTTGGCGGCTACGGCCACACCATAATTGAATGTATGTTATAATTGATGAATATGAAAAGAATAGTAATCGCGATTATGCTTCTGGCATTGCCGGTTTCTGGATTCTGCCAGTTTACTGAAGATGGCTCAAAGATTGTCAAAAAGCATTTGGACGAGCTTCTGAATGACGCGGATGATGACCGCAAGGTTGATCTGTATGCAGATTATGACGTGGATGGTGACGGAGAGAACGAGCTGGTTCTTGCCAGCTATGACCTGAGGCGTACCACGGTTTATTCCTTGAAGGCTGACAAGAAGATTCTAGAGCCGATGCCGCTTTCAAATGAGCAGGCTGCTGCTTTGCAGGACAGGGGAAAGATGTATTACAATCAGATAGAGTATCTGGTTGGCGCTCTTGGGCTAGACGAGGACGACCATCTGAAGGTGCTGGATCCTATGTTTATCTGGGATGCCAATCTTGCCGCAAACCGCTTTACTTTCGATATTGGCAAGGATGATGCTATCGGAACCCGGGATGATCTTCTTCCGCTGTATACCAAGATGGTTTTCAAGCCGCACGTTGGAGACGTTAAGTATCTGGGCGTAAAGGAATGCAGCAAAGATTATTACGACTATTCTCTTATCTGGAAGATGGTGGACCCGGAGTTTATCAAGAAAGAGTTCAGAGGCTACAGGAGCGAGGAGGTTGCTCCGATACTGTTCAAGGAAGGATTTGACAGGACAATCCATCTTCTTAATTTCTCAAGATGGAAGAATGGCGAGCCTATCAAGACCGTGGGCAAAGACGTAAAGGATATTATCCTCAAGTACTATCGCGGAGAAAAGATAGCCGGAATACGCTATGTGGCTGACTGCCAGGAAAACGAGAGAAGCTGGTATAGAGTCGTATTTGCAAGGAAAGGAAACGTAGGGCACTGCGCGCTTGTATGTATAGCGGAAGGGGATGTAGCATCCGTATGGGACGAATTCTGGGATCTGAATGAGTTCGGAGCTGGCCCTAACGATTTGTGGTACGGCGGAAGCCTGGAGGATTTCTGGGGTTGGAAGCAGGTTGAGTTTATGGCTATGTGGGGCTCTCCAAAGGGCCTGGAGATTGCCGTTAGATGGCCGTCTCTGGAAGGATACCATTACAGCATACTCCGCGAATACGGCAACAAAATGGTGATTGCCTCTGAAGAGTACCAGTACTTCGGAGCTTATTAGTTTTTCTTTACAATAGCTACGTAAATCAGTAGCACAACGTTCATCAGCAGGGCGTAGATGATGGCCGGGATGGCCAGAGCCGAGTTGTTAAAAATGAACGGGCTGGAAGCTATGGCTATGGCCTGGGCTGCGTTCTGCATACCCACTTCTATAATGATTGTTTTGCGGTCTCTTTTCTGGAGCTTTATGGCTCTGGAAAGCAGGGCTGATACTGCTATTGACAGGATGAGCATTGCCAGGACAACAGTTCCCAGAAGCAGTATATTCTCAGCGATGGTTTTGTGGTGCTGGATGAAGAATACAGCAGCAAGAAGCATCAGGGCCGGGAAGGCAATCTTGGAGATGACCTTGTCTGTCTTCTTTGCGGCGTTTGGCCAAAGCCTTGTCATAAGGAAGCCCAGAAGAATAGGCACGAACATCAGCACTATGTTCTGTATCAGGAGCTTGCCAACAGGCAGATTTATGCTCCCGAAAGCCTCGAAGCCGCTGCAGCGGTTGAGGGCAAGCTGAAGGACTATAGGGATGGTGAACATAGTGATAATACTGCTCAGTGCAGTGAGGGTGATAGAAAGAGCCACGTTTCCGCCGGCAATCTTGGAGAATACGTTGGAAGAACTGCCGCCGGGGCAGCAGGCAATAAGGATGACTCCAATGTAGAATAGGGCAGGGAGGCTGAAGATTTCAGCAATGGCAAATGCCAGAGCCGGCAGGATGATAAGCTGGCCGGCAAGGCCTGCAAGCAAAGCCGCCGGCTTTTTTGCAAGCGTCTTGAAATCGCTGAGATTCAGGCTTAAACCAAGCCCGAACATCAGGACTATAAGTATCGGGATTACAATGAATATCGAATTCATTACTGCTCAGAGCCTTCCATTTCGCTTGGATCCGGTTCTTCTCCAATCATTCCGTTCAGGAATCCAAGCGGGGTAAATCTGGAGTCTTCAATTCCGTTTTGAATAAAATGCCAGCCGTCGTTTTCCAGCATTTTGTCTAGCTTTTCATAGAAAGGGCGGGTTTTCTCTTCCGGATATGAAGTGTTATTGTTTCCGGCCACAAAGAACTGCATCTTAGGCTCTCCGGTCTCGAAATCCATCTGTCCGCACTCCATAAAGTCAGGGCCCACAACGTGGCTGTTTTGCAACTCAAAAAAGCGAAGGACGGTGTATCCTGAAGGGAAATGTATGTCCATCCTGATAATGTTGCCGCAATATGTGAGTTTGGAATGCTCTTCATCCTGGTCGGCAATCAGTTCAACGTTGCCACTTCCGCAGCAGAAAATCCAGGCGTTTGAGCTATTTTCCTCCTTTAGGTACATCTCCTGAATTCCGTCGTTGTCGATATCCAGAAAAACGTAGTTGGTGTAAAACAAATCTGCATCGGGAGTACATTCTAAAATAAGCTGCTCAACGCGCTTGACGCTGTCTTTGAACAATTGCTCAGCATCAATCTCCTTGGCCTGTGTCTCAGTCTGATCTGTGTTCTGGCTGGTTTTGCAGGCTGCGGCAAGAAGCGTGAATGCTATTGCAATCGCGATTATCTTATTCATAATCAGTATATTCTGTTATTCTTGCTCGTCTTCTGGAACCTTTCCGTTAAGCTCCCAGATAGGCTTGAAAATCCTTCCTTCATTCAGGAGTTCCCAGTCTGTTGTTTTCTTCAGCTCGTTTACCTTTTCAAAGAACGGGCGGGTCTTTTCTTCTGGATAGTCTCCGTCAAAGTCTGTTATCGGATGATAGATGGTGGCGGTGGAATCCTCTGTGCCCCAGACAAACTCATCCAATTCAAAGAAGTCCGGGCCTACGCAGGAGCTGTTGACAATCTCGTAATAGCCTGAGTAGAAGGCTCCGGTTCCAGCTGATCCTGAGAGCATCAGTATGTTGCCAAGCTGGGAGAGATGAAGCTTGTAGTTTTCGGCGGCAACCAGCTGGAGTGTATCCGCTCCGCAGCAAAGCAGCCATCCGCTGTCTGATACTTCGTCTCTGACGTAAAGCTCGTCCACACCGTCTTTGTCTATATCGACGTAAGTATAGCTTGCGCCAAAGAATTCTGCTTCGTCGCTGGCTCTTTCCTCCATACAGAGTGCTTCAACCTTTTCAATGTTTTCTTTGAAGAATTTCTGGGCATCCACTTTCTTGACAGGAGTCTCAGCTGGTGTGTTCTTGCAGCCAGAAAGGGCTAATGCAACTGCTGCGGCAATGATGAGATACTTTTTCATAGTATTTGGATTTATTTTTTGCAAGATACGAAATTCCCTCTGGATGAAAAAGATTATCTTTGATATTGGTTATGATAGAAAGGCTCCTGGACATATATTCAGAAGAAATTCCGGCTTTCCTGTACGAGATTGCGGATTCGCCACAGATGCAGAGGCTGAAGGGTATAGGCATGAACTGCGGGTGCGAATACACGTCTTTTCCGCTCTTTTCAGCCCTGGAACCTTATTCCAGATTTATGCATAGCGTGGGAGTGGGGGCCATTGTCTGGAACTTTACACGCGATCCCAAGCAGGCTATAGCCGGCCTTCTCCACGATGTGGCTTCTCCCGCTTTTGCGCACGTGATAGATTTTATGAAGGGAGATTATCTGGTTCAAGAGTCCACGGAAGAAAGGACAGCGTCTATAATAGCCTCTTCTGTTTCTATCTGCGAGGTTCTGGCTATGCTTGGAATATCTATAGGTCAAGTGTCTGACTATCATCTTTATCCGATTGCAGACAACGATAGTCCACGGCTTAGCGCAGACCGCCTGGAATACACAATGGGGAATATCTTGAACTACAAGTACGGAACGCTGGATGATGTTTCAAGATATTACGGCAATCTGACTGTGGCAGAGAATGAAGAAGGTGAGCAGGAACTTTGCTTCAGAAACGGGGATATCGCTGAGGAATTTGCCCTAAAGGCTCTGGATTGCGGGAAAGTCTATGTGTGCGATGCTGACAGGTATTCTATGCAGTATTTGGCTCAAATCGTAAAGAGTGCGATTGGCAGGGGAACTGTTACGGAAGATATGCTCTACGAGATTGAGAAGAAGGTGATCGTGGCATTAACATCGGATGACGCCGGACGCAAGGACTGGGAGAGCTTCCGAAGTCTTTGCAAGACTGAAAGATGTGAAGAAGGGAAGGCTTATCCAGTTTACAGGATTGACGCAAAGAAGCGCTTTATAGATCCTTATGTTGCCGGAAGGGGCCGGACTAGTGTACTTTCTGCCAAATTCAAGGAGGCTGTAACTGCTTTCAGGGAGTATTCCTTTGACTATCCGGTTGCAGGTTGCAGTGATTGTGTTTAAATTTGAAAGAATTATTGGAGACTCTTTATATGAAAAAGTTTTTTCTCTCATCGGCTGCTATTCTTGTTGCCGCTATGTGTATTGCACAGACTTCCAAGAGAATGCCCCTGCCTAAACTGAAATTCAACGATAAGGCTCAACAGGAGATATTCGACTTGGTGGCATCTCGTTACAATGCTAATGAAGAATTGGGTTTTGAAGGGGAGTGGCTGGATCAGTACTGGACAGATCATCAGAAAGAAAGGCTGGGATTGGTCTTTCTGCAGTATCTCATTTATGATAAGGACTCATTTGGAGACGTTCACGCCAGCAAGGATGCAGTTGCTGTTGGCAAGGCTCTGATTGATTGGTATATAGGACAGACGGGAAAGAAAATTCCGCTTTCTTTCCCATATAATTACAAGGCATATAAGGCTTGCGTGGAAGGGTTCCTCAATCCGGTCAAGGGTCCAATGTGCGATGGCAGCCAAATGGATATGAACCAGTATTCTTATCTAGACAGCGATATGACACAGTTCCTTGGAATGCTTAAGCAGAATTTGGTTTCATCGCGTTTCAAGAGTTCTAACCTGAAGGCAGCCCTTGATGCTGAAAACGAAGCCTGGCTGCAGCTAAGGAACAGTGTCAGCAATACCTTCTACCAGCATAAGGTTAATATAAACGGAGGAATAGGATATTCCCTTCTTCCTCTGGAAGTTGGCGGGATGATGGATTACGCGGACAGGGTAAGGGATTCATCTCTGAGCGTTCTCTATTCCATTTCCGTAGAGAATCCGGGAGCGGTCTATGCATTGAGCGAGGAAGACTTGAGCCAAGCTCCTGCGTTTTTCGCTGGCAGCATGAAAGAAGATAATATGGATATCTCCAATTTTATTAAGCTTTGGGACAGCTTCCTGGAAAAGAGAAAGGATGTTGGGGAGCTTCTTCCTCAGAGCCTGAAAGAGATTTACCAAAGGGATACTATGAGGTATTACAGGATCCTGCTCAGGATCTTGGCAAGTGAAGACGATTGCTTTTGACATTAAACTAGAACAGATATGATGACTTCCGGCTGGATTGTTCCGCTGCTGATATTTGTGGCGGTAATTGTTTTGATGATAGTGGCGATTTCCAAATGGAAAATCCACCCTTTCCTGTCCATTCTTGGCTCCGCTCTGGTTTTGGCTCTTTTGATGGGTATTCCGTTAAGGAATGTTGCTGATGTAATAGGAAAGGGATTTTCAACGATTTTCGCAAGCATTGGCCTGGTAATCATACTGGGCACGATTATCGGCCTTGTTCTGGAGAAAAGCGGAGCGGCTATAAAGCTTGCCGAGACAGTCCTCAGGCTGCTTGGCAAAAAGCATCCGCAGCTGGCTATTATGCTGATAGGGTGGGTGCTGTCTATTCCTGTCTTCTGCGACAGCGGGTTTGTTATCGTGAACCCGATCCGCAAATGGATGAGCCGCCAGAGCGGGGTGTCATCCGTTACTATGACTGTAGCATTGGCAGCAGGATTGTACGTTGCGCACGTGTTCATTCCACCAACACCAGGGCCTGTGGCCGCAGCCGGACTGGTGGGCCTTGGAGATAACTTGATACTAGTCATTCTTGTGGGCATTGCGTTGAGTATCTTCCCATTGGCGGCCGCTTACATTTTTGCCAACCGTGTTGGAAAGAAGATTCATTCATCGGATGAAATGGATGATGTGAACGTATCTGAGATAATAGATAGCAAGAATCTGCCTTCCGCCACTCTTTCATTGCTGCCTATAATTATTCCGGTTTTGTTTATGGGAATAGGCTCCCTGGTTTCTGTTCTTAAGCTGGAAGGCGTTGGCGCCGACATACTCTATTTCCTCGGCAAGCCTGTTATTGCCCTGGTTTGCGGCGTGCTGTGCTGTATTCCGCTGCTGAGGTTCATTCCTTACGAAGACGGCAAGACTCCTGTTACAAGGCTCCACCACATAACAGAAAATTCTCTCAGGACAGCCGGTCCTATTGTTTTCATAACAGCCGCCGGAGCTATGCTGGGGCAGGTTATCTACGATGCTGGCTTTGTTGAGCTTATAAAGGTGAACGCTGGCTTTTTCTCCACGCTCGGTATACTGTTCCCGTTCCTGATTGCCGCTATCCTCAAGACTGCCCAGGGTTCTTCAACCGTGGCAATGACAACAACAGCTGGAATTATGGGAATGTTCTCGTCTTCAGAATCGCTGATGAGCGCTCTTGGAATGACTACCCCGCTGAGTGCCGCTTTTGTTGTTATGGCAATAGGCGCTGGCGCAATGACTGTTTCTCACGCTAACGACAGTTATTTCTGGGTAGTTACAAGGCTCGGGGGTCTGAACGTGAAAGACGGATACAGGACTCAGACAAAGGTTACTCTGATTATGGGAGTTGTCTCAGCGATTGTCCTTTATGTAGCTTCTCTTTTCCTATAAAGCAGGGGCTTCGGGATTTGATGCAGGGGCGGGAGCAGCAGTTTCCGCCTCTGCTTTTTTAGGCTTAGGCGGATAGAAGGTGGCGTGATCCTGGGTCAAGAACTTGGTGTAACGCCTGGTTATGCTGTTGGAATAGGCTGAGAATATGTTGTTTGCAAACAGGATGTCTGTGATTTTGTTTTCCTTTACATACTCAACCATATTGAACGTGAAGTAGCGGTAGTCTATGACGTGGATTTCCTCAAATGAGAAGAAGAGATAGCCTGGAAGGGCATTTCCGAAGCTGTCTTTGATAATAATCAGCCTTCTTTTGTTTTTGGTAGAAGTAACAACTTTGGTGAGCTTGGTGTCTCCACCCATAAATGTGCAGTAGGCGCTTCCGCTTCCGTCTTTGTAGTGGTAGAAGTATTTGCCTGGGAACGGGCCGCTTTCTCCAGTCACTTTGTAGTTTTCGTCTATTGTGTAGTTGATGTAGGTAGTAGTGTAGGTAACAGTGGAATCAGGCTCCCAGTACACGAAGTCTTCCGGCGCTTTCTTTACGCTTATGTCTTTTGAGTAGCCGTACATGCTTCCTACATAACGCTTTACGACTTTTCTGATATAGGAAGTGGTGTCTTTGAACGGAACGTCTGCAATCTGGGCGAACTTCTTGGCTGCGTAGAATGCTCCCAGCGGAGACCAGTGGTGGTCTGTGCGGAGGTAGATGTCCTCGTTGGCGTGTCTTCCCAATGTTGTATATACATCTACTGCCTTGACCGAATCAGACAGGTGGGCGAATATGTTGTTGATGGTTGCCCTCTGGCTCTTGGTGCGGCTCTTGGCGGCGTCTGGGCAGTAGAATTCTATGGATGTAGGGATTACCATCAGATAGATGTTAACCTTCTTGCCGAGCTTTCTCTTGTAGATGTTTGCGGCCTCTGCGTAACGAACTCCACCGGTGGAGTCTCCTGCGTATGCCATCAGGGCTCTTGTCTTGTCTCCGCTTCCTATTATGATGATTCCGGCGTGGGCTATCTTGGCGTTTTCCTCCGCGGTGAGCTTGTTGCGGTATTCTTCTATTCTGCGGTTTTCTACAGTGTCTTTATAGTTTGCAGGAATGGTGTCATTGGCCTGAAGGTCTGTGGAGTTGATGTCCGGGGCTTCTATGTCTATAGGGGCTGCGTCTGGGGCGTGGAAGGTGATGGCATTCTCCTTTGAGAAGTTCATCCTCATCCAGTCTTTTATGCTCATGCTTAGGTTGATGAACATATCGCGGTACGGTTCGCTGTCGCTGAACCAGGTTGAAAGCTCTTTGGTGAAGCGGCCTTCCTTGAGGTTCTGGAAGGTGAATTCAGGGAACTTTGCAAGCTCTCGCTTTTCGACTTCGCTTACCGTTGAGCGCGGGAAGGTGTTGAAGACGATTACGAATGCTGCAAAGAGCACAATCACCGCTGTTATGTAGAGCTTCTTGCCCATTTATTCCTTATATCTGCTCTCTGCTATTATTGAGTGAGGAAACGGGCGTAGGATTTGCTTGTTACGGCAAGTACGCCTCTCATTATGTTGTTAGCAAAGAGTATGTCTGTTATCTTGTTGTCTTTTACGTATTTCTTAATGTTGCGCTTGAAGAAGCGGCAGTCTATCACGTGGATTTCCTCAAAGGAGAAGAACAGGTAGCCTGGGATGGCGTTGCCGTAGCTGTCTTTGAAAATAATGAGCCTTCTGCCGTTCTTGGTAGAGGTTCTGACCTGGGTGATCTTGGCGTCTCCACCCATAAATACTACGTAGCAGCCGGCTCCTGCAACGCCTTTCTGGAAGAAGTCTCCCTTCTGTGGAGCCCTTTCAGACAGGGCAACGCCTTTCTTGGTGTTGTAGTTGATGTAGGTTGTTTCATATGTTACGGTAGAGTCTGGGGTGTAATAGACAAAGTCTTCAGGGGAGTTCTTGATTTCCTGGCTCTTGGTAAACATATACATAGTGCCTACGTAGTTGTGGATCACGTGTTTCTTGTAGTGTGTCAGGTCTTTGAACGGAACTTTTGCCACAGCGGCAAACTTCTTGGCAGCATAGTAGGCTCCAAGCGGTGCCCAATGATGGTCTGTGCGGGAGTAAATAGGCTCTGCGGCGTGCCTTCCAAGTATGGAGTATATGTCAACAGCTTTTACAGAATCTGACAGGTGGGAGAAAATCCGGTTGATTGTGGTGCCCTGGTTCTTACCGGATGAAGCCTTGTTAGGTGTGTAAAATGCTCCCGCGTTAGGGATTACCATACAATAGACGTTTACGCTGTCTCCAAATACCCTCTTGTATTTGTTGGCGGCATTGGCGTATTCCACCTCGCCTGCGCTTCTTCCGCCATAAGGCTCGGCTGCCCTAATCTTGCCCGGCTCACCGATGAGCATTATGCCGGACTTGAGAGTCTTGACAGGGGCATTGGGATTTACGCGGTTGACGTACCTTGCCACCGTGCGGTTAGGGTAAATGTCGTTGGCGTCTGAGGTGGGAACAGGGTAGGTCGGAGTCTTTACAACGGAAGAATCAGTTGTTTGCGCAGAAGTAGTGTCTGTTGTCTGGGCTGCGGCCCAAGTGCCGGCCAGAAGCAAAAGCGTTGATATAATAAGTGTCTTTTTCATAATCAGAATCTGAAATACAGGAATGGATTGTTTGTGGCTCCCACCAGAAGGGCCACGCTAACTATTAGTATGACTACGGCTACAGCGGTGCGGACAAACCAGATTCCCTTGAAATTGCGGAAAAGTCGCCTGACCGGCATAGAGAAGACGATTGCCGCGATCCACAGCCAGAAGTTATTGGTAAGGGCTGTGATGGCGGTAAAGTCGCTCTGAGCTGGAGCACTGCCGAAGAGGCTGTTTGCCAGGACTTTGAACTTGTCCAGATCGTCGAAGTAGAATATTCCCCAGCCCAGCACGAAAAGGAAGATGGTGTAGATGTGGAGGAATATCTTAGGTATCTTGTCGTATATCTTGAGTATGGTGTATTTTTCTATGGTTACTATCACTCCGAAGTAAAGGCCCCAGATGATGAAGTTCCAGCTGGCTCCGTGCCACATACCAGTCAAGAACCACACTATCAGTATGTTGAGGGCCTGATGACGGCGGTTTCCGCCAAGCGGTATGTAGAGGTAGTCTCTGAAGAAAGATCCCAGGGAAATGTGCCATCTCCTCCAGAATTCCGTAACGGATGTGCTGATGTAAGGATGGTTGAAGTTCTCGTTGAAATGGAATCCCAGGCACCTTCCCATTCCTATTGCCATATCTGAGTATCCAGAGAAGTCGAAGTAAATCTGGAAGGTAAAGGCCAGAAGGCCGATCCAGCTACCCGCGGTGGAGAAAGTCTCGGGATTTGCCGCAAGGAAATAATCGGCGACAGAAGATATCTGGTTGGCTATTATTACCTTCTTTCCCAGACCAATAAGGAAACGGTAGCTGCCTTCTGCAAAGTCGTCCCAGGTGACTCTCCTGTCGTTGATCTCAGAAGCGATTGTGCCGTATCTTACGATAGGGCCTGCAATCAGCTGAGGGAACATTGATATGTAGAACAGCAGATCCAGAAATCTCTTCTGTGGCGGAGAGTCTTTCCTGTAAACGTCTATCAGATAGCTCATGCTCTGGAAAGTATAGAAGCTGATTCCGATAGGAAGGGCTATTTTTGGAACGGATACGCTGAGGCCCAGGCTGTTGAGCCCTTCTGCAAAGAATCCCAGATACTTGAATGATGCCAGGACAGCCAGGTTGAAGGCAATTCCTATAACCAGCGCGGTCTTGCGGCTCTTCTGCGATGTGTCTATGGCGATTCCGCACAGGTAGTTGACAAATACGCAGAAAAGCATCAGGAATACATAGACCGGCTCTCCCCAGGCGTAGAATATGAGGGAGAAGATTACGGTAATAAGGTTTCTTCCCCTGAAAGAGCGGTGGATTCCGTCTTTTCCCTCCTTGAGAATGCCGTTGCGGTCTATAAGCCCTGCTATAAGATAACAGAGGGCGAATCCCGCAAGGAATTCAAATAGGAAAAGAAGATCTGAAAATACCATCTCCGCCTTTAGTCTTTGATTCTACTTAAAAACGGCATCAAATTTATGAAAAAAAGCGTCTGGTACAACATTATTCGGGCCGAGTGTATCAAATGAAAGAATGGTGTATGAATTGAAGGAAAATCATTATATTTGTAAAAATCGTGGAAAACTGGTATAAAAAAAAATAAATGAAGCACTTGCGTTTTTTTCTAATAGTGGTTTGGGGCATTTTTCCTGTATTCATTGCCCCGGAAGCGTCGGCTCAAGATACTATTTCCGTTCCCCAAACTTTAGAGGAAAGATACGAGGCCTTTGTAAAGTATCTTTCTCCTGAGAAAGTTTATTTGCATACAGACAAAGATGTTTATGCCATAGGTGACACCATTTGGTTCAAGTGCTATGTTTCCAACAAATCTTCATTGTCTGCCTACCCGGAGAGCAAGTTCGTGTATGTAGAGCTTGTGGGCACTTCTGTGGGAAAGGATATTTCTACTAACAGAGGCAAGGAGTTCACATATGTTATCCAGAGGGTGAAAGTCAAGATGTGGAACGGTATTCTTGAAGGATATATCCCCGTCCCCGATAATGTCAATACCGGCTATGCAACTTTAAGGGCTTTTACTTACTGGATGCTCAACAAGGATGCGGAGTATGTGTTCAACAAGGAATTGTCTATTATCAATCCTATAAAGGACAGTTTTGTAGAAGGGCTGAAAGAAAAGAAGATGCGGGATGACTCCAATTACGATGACATAGGTGTGGAAAATCCGTTCCATCCGATCAAGCGGATTCAGACGATTGATTGCTCATTTCTTCCTGAAAGCGGCCGTCTGCTGCTTGGAACGGCTTGCCAGATAGGAGTCAAGGTTATTAATGAGCAAGGTCTGGGCCAGCAGGCAGAAGGAAAGGTCTTTGACCATAACGATGTTCAGGTAGCGTCTTTCTCTGCAGACGAGTATGGATTCAGCAGCTTTATTCTCAATCCGATAGATAAAAACGAGAAGTATTACGCAATAGTTGAAGACGTAAGGGAAAACAAACCGGTAAAATTCAGGCTTCCGGATGTTGAGAGCATTGGCGCCAGCATTGCCCTGAAGGCAGGAAAGGATGCGCTTCAGGCATCCGTAAATGTCTCAGGAATTGATTCGGAAGAGCTCAAGTTTGTACTGTGCAGCGGAGACGAGATATATTATGAAAGTCCGGTTTCCGGTGCGGTCAAGTTCAATCTGCCGGTTGACGGAATGTCTCCTGGAATCAACAACGCCATTGTTTGTTCCGCTTCCGGAAATATTTATGCCAAGCGGCCTTTCTTTGTTTTTCCTGAAAAATCGCTGAGCCCCCAAATAGATTATCTGGACAAGGATTTTGGAAAAAGAGAGAATGTAGATGTTGTTTTGGATTTTGGAAAAAATGTGGCCGGAGATTTTTCCGTTTCCGTAACGGACGATTTCCTTGCTCCGGCAAACAACCTCAACAACAATATTTTATCTTATATGTTCCTGTCCTCTGAAATAAGGGGGAATGTTGAAAATCCTCAGCGATTTTTCTCGGATTCCATAGATTTGGAAAAGAGAATCGGGGATTTGGATCTTATGCTTATGACTCAAGGATGGGAGTATTATGACCTTCCGGCAGTGCTTTCCGGCAAATTCCCGATGCCTAAATTCGGAAGGGAATACAAGCAGTCTATCTCCGGGCAGATCCAGAAAGACCTTTTAAAGCAGCTGTGGATTTTCAACAGAAGAAAAAACAAGCAAAAAGAGTCATTGGTTGCGTTTTTAGCGCCGCGCATAAACTTTGCAGCAGTGGGAAAGGTGAATCCGGAGGGGTATTTCGAGCTGAAGGATATAGACTTTCCTGACAGCACGACATTCATTGTCAAGGCCGCAACAAAATACGGAGGCGGAGGAAATCTGAGACCTGTCATTTTTGAAGATTCTTTTGCTCCTCTTGTCAAATTTGTCCATAACAAGGAAAAGGTTTTGTATTCTCCAGAGGTTTCCAAGATAATCACGGAAAATTACTACAACACTGGCGGCGAGTTGAATTATCAGCTGAATTCCATTACGGTATTCGGAAGGAAAAAGAGCCTGACCGGCATTTCTCCTCTTCCAAACTGGGAATTCCGGACGGACCAGATACGTGAAGGGCAAAAACTGGCTATGTACAAGAATTTTGATTTGATCAGTTACATTGTGCTGACTTGTCCGGGAACAAGAGAACGATTTACTGCAAACGGCCGTATAGTGGTGACACGCGCTACAGCCTCTGCAAGCGGAATGACCGTGAACGATCCGTGGATTCCAGTTGTTGTATTCATAGACGGCATCAGAATAAACGGAGATCAGTGGTGGGAGGTTGAGGCTCTTATGGTGGATGATGTGGATATGGTTGTTTATCTGAGAGGAATGGAGGGGGCGCCATTCATTGCGTCCGGCGGGAATGGTTACGGGAACAACTCTTTCCCAAGCGTTGTGCTGATAAAGACCAAGCCTATAAACCGTTCCTTATGGCACGTAAGTTCCGGGCGTCCGTTAGGATGGCAGATTCCCAAGCATTTCTATTCTCCTAGATATGAAGTTGAAGGGAAGGATATTGTGCCTAAAGGCCAGGACAAGCGTTCCACCCTATACTGGAATCCCGCTATAAAGCCTGATGAGAACGGAAAGATAAACTTCCGCTTTAACGCTTCAGACCTTCTTGGCGGTTATACCGTAACCGTGGAAGGCGTTGCCTCCAACGGGGAATACGTTTCTAAACGCTTTAGTATTAAGTAGATTCTTTTTCAGCTTCTTCATACTCCTTGATAGTCTGCTTGACTAGCTTTTTGCGTTCTTCGCAGTCTTCCATCGGGATGAATATCCACTGGATGTGATATTCCAGCCCGGTTTCAGAGTAGCCGATTGCTCCCTCCAGGCTCACGTAGAAGAAACTGCGGTCTCCTTCCTTTCTCGGATGCTCGTCGTCCCATTTCTGGGCAAATCGCAGAACATCAAACATTTGTATAGGGGTGCCGTCGCTGGCCAGCCTCCAGGCAGGCACTTTCATAGAAGCTATGGCAAAGGCCTGGACCATATAAGGGTAATGTCCGGTAAAATACGCTTTCTTGGCCTCTTCAGGGGTGCATTTGTTTTGGTTATCCATAGTTATTCTCCTTTGTTCTTGTTGTAGTAATTGGTATACATATTTTCAACTTTGGAATTCTTCCAGTCGTTGAACTGTTCAGTTATATTCTGAGATATGTTCTTGTCTGCTACAGTCATAAGATCGTGAGCCCTGCCGTAAATTTCTGTGGAGGCTCCCTTGGTGGCATTGGCTATCTTGTACATATTGAAGACGTTGTTTACGCTCATCTTGCCTCCGTATTTGTAGCCTACAACACTTGTTCCCTTGTCTACGATTCCGCCTACTATACCGCCGATTGCAACTTCTCCAGTCTTCTTGATCATTGCAGTCTGGGCTTTTTCCACTGATTCTTCAAGGCTCTTGCCACGGCTAACATCGTGTATGAGGGTTTTGGTACCTTCAAACCAGACATTGCCGGTGGCGCCTGCAACGAATTGCTGCGCCTTGCTTCCTCCAGCGGCTCCTGTCAGGCTGTCCATTTCGTTCTGGGCAACGGTAAGCGCTCCTTCCGCCATTCCGCCCACGGTTCCTATAAACACGTTTCTGCCTTCCAGATAGGCCTCTTCGGCTCCCAGCAGCGTGGCTTTAGTGAAGTTGTGCCAGTTCTTAACCTGTTTTCCGGCCGGCCCTGTGCATTCTCCCAGAATGTTGATTGTTCCTTCAGCAACACTGTCAACAAACTCGGCTTTTGCTATCTTCTCTGAGCATTCAAGTTCTACATCGCTGTATATCTTCTGGATAGCCAGCTCGTTCTTGTAGACTTCCCTGTTGACAAAGCCTTTGATTGCCCTTTGGTTATCTTTCTTGATATCATCTATGCTCCTCTGGTTGCCTTTCTCGTCTGTGGTCTTTACTCCGTATTTTTCAGCGGTATCAAGGATTCTCTGCTCACGGGCACGCTCAGCTTCGCTCTTTTCCTGCTCTTTCATTTCCTTTTCCACTTCCTTGTTTATCCTTTCCTGGTCGGAAGTGGTGCTGAATTTCTCGAAGTCTTTGTTGAAGGCATCCTGGTACTTTTTGTTTATGGCATCTTGTTCAGCCTGCCTTGCGGCACGTTCAGCTTCATAGTCATAATCATCTTCCTCTTCTGCATCTTCCTCTTCTGCATCTTCCTCTTCCTCTGGTTCAGCTTCCTGAGCTGTTTCTTCAGCCTCCTCAGCCTGATTATCTCTGCTTATATCTTCATCTTTATCATCTTCCGGTTCGTTTTCCTCAGGCTCATCATCAGGTTCTTCTACTTCTTCCTCAGGTTCTTCTTCCTCCTCTTCAGGTTCTTCTACTTCTTCCTCAGGTTCTTCTTCCTCCTCTTCAGGTTCTTCTTCCTCCTCTTCAGGTTCTTCTACTTCTTCCTCAGGTTCTTCTTCCTCCTCTTCAGGTTCTTCTTCCTCTTCTTCCGGCTCTTCTTCCTCCTCCTCAGGTTCTCCTTCCTCCTCAGGTTCTTCTTCCTCCTCTTCAGGTTCTTCTACTTCTTCCTCAGGTTCTTCTCCATCTCCTCCTTCTTCGGTTTCTTCTTCAGATTCCTCATCCTCTTCTTCTCTTTCTTCTGCTTCAGCCTCAGGCTCATAGTCTTCCGAGTCTTCAGGGAAGTCTCCTCCATCTCCATCCGGTCCATCAAAGCTATCAAACCCTCCTAATCCCGCACCGGCTCCTCCTGCCCCTCCAGCTGCACCAGCTGCACCAGCTGCTGCTCCGGCGGCTGCACCAGCCAAGAAATCAAGGCCTGCCATTTCTGCTTCGTCATCGTTGTAGCTGTCTTCATCGGCCCAGCCTCCAGTTATCGCTGAGTCTGTAAAGTCACTGTCATCATCGTGGTTGGATTTCTTGCCGGTCTTTTTGCCTGACTTCTTTCCGCTCTTCTTTCCGCTTTTTCTGACAGCAGGCTCTTCAGCGTCACTTGAAGAAACGCTTTCTTGTTTCTTTTCAGCTTTTTCAGCCTTTTCAGCTTTTTCAGCCTTTTCAGCTTTGCCGGATTTTTCTACAGGATGCTGCTTATAGTAGTCTGTGTACATCTTGTAGAAGTCCATAGTGCCTCCGGTGGCCTTTGTATATTCAGCTCCCATTTCATCGCATAGGCGCTTTATAGCTTTCTTGTCTCCTCTTGCCTGAGCGTCATCCAGCTGATTCCTAAGGTCTTGCATCCTGGCTGTGAATTCCTCAATGTTTAAGTTGCTTATGTCTATATTCTTGTACTTGTCTTCTATCTTATCCAGTTCCTTGGCCTGCTTTCTCAGCTCATCAGTTTCTTTTTTCAGATTCTGGGCGTAGAGCGGAATTACAAGAAGCGCCACTATGAAGGCTCCTGCAACGGCCGATCTCCTTGTGCTCTTGAGAATAAAGAAAATCAACGACAGTATAAGGGCGCAAGTGGCAATCAACAAAGCCCATTTGAAATTCATAAAGTTCAGTCCCGTTCCTGCCAGGAAACCTAATGTCATACCGCTGAGGAAGCGGATAATTGAGCTCTGCGATGGAACATTAGTCTTTGATACATTGGAGATTAGGCTCAAAAGGCCGCTTGTCAGAAGCCCGCCTTTCTGGCCGATGTTCTTGATCAGTACAACTGCGCCGGCAATACCAACCAATGATTCCTGCCACCGCTGGGTTATGTTCAAGAAACTGTAAACCAGAAGTGCGATTGCCATACCAAGCATAAAGACCGCTACTGCGCTAAAGCTGCTGAAGGCAAAGCTTTTGAAAAATCCCTTGAAGCCATTTCCGAAGCCCGCAAACGGCTGGCTGCCTTTTATGAACAGAGGCATCAGCAAAGCGTTCAGAAGCGATGCAATCAGGATTTTGCCCACGATGCCGCCTACGGCTCCAGCCACTCCGCCGAAGAGTCCTCCCTGGGCGAAGGTGAAGAAATTCAGATAGGATAGAGCCTGGCTGTCTTTGTATCTAGACTGGAGAAATCCCAGGAGAATCCAGATTAGCGTAATTATAAGGGTAGGCAGCAGAACAATCGGATGCTTTAGTGTCTGTTTGAGTCTGCTGAAATAGGAATTATTGCCCATAGCGCATTTTGTTAGTTGTCTAACAAATATACGCAAAAATTATTTGGCTTCCAGTATATGGTTAATGAATAGGTTGCGGATCTGAGGAATCTGCCCAAGGCCCTCTATCTTTAGCTCCACCTGGAATCCGTTGTCTTCCAAGGCTTTTTTCCATTCAACGGAGATGTCATTAACGGCGTGGTCTCCCGCAACGAACATCAGGGGAACAAGCGTAACCTTCTTAGCGTTTGCCTTCTTGAGAAGGTCTATGGCGTTGTCCAGCGTAGGGTAACCTTCAATGGTCGCAACGTGGCTGTTGCCGAAGCCCTGTGCCCTGAAGATATAGTCTATCTGGCTGTAAACGGCGGTTGCGGGATCATCTGTTCCGTGCCCCACATAGAGAATATGGTGTGAAGGATTTTCTGAAGGATTTCTGGCGGCCAGTATTCCTGCCACAACGTGAGAATCTTCTATGCTGAAAAGCAGGGGCTTGCCAATCTTGATTTCATTAAAGCGGCTTTTCAGAGAATCCGCTTCAGCCAGCAGCATCTGGTATTCCTTTCCAGGAATTATATGGGTAGGCTGGATGGTTACCTTCTTGTATCCGGCATCGCTGAGGCTATCTAAAACTTCAATTGGAGTTCTTTTAACTATACCTCTGTCTTTCAGCCTTTTGATGACGATTCTGGAAGTGTAGGCCTCAAATACGTCAGACTCCCTGAAGGCGGTTTCCACCTGGAGGTTTACGGCATCTATGGTTAGGTTTCTGGTAGTATCGTGAGTAGTTCCGAAGTGAACCATAACTATGGCTTTCTTGCCATTGTCTTTGACTTGGGTTTCGCTGTTTTTGCAGCCGGCAAGAATCGCCAGTGCTGAAAACAATATTAGAATCTTTTTCATATTCCTTGCTTTTATATTGTCAATGTTAGGATTCCGCCGTAATGAGGAGCTATGCTGAAGCCGTTTTCCGGGGTGCAGAGTCCGGCATAGACAGCGGCGCAAACGATAGGGCCGCCGTGGGCGAAAATGGCCACTTTCCCGTAAGGTTTAGTCTTCAGTTCATCCAGAAACTCGGAAACTCTCTTGTATAGGGCAGGAAAACCTTCTCCGCCGGTTGCGGGCAGATTCAGATAGTCTTTATACCAGTCCTGGAGCCTGGGATCCAGAATATTGTCGTAGAGCTGCATTTCCCATTCTCCCATATTCATTTCCTTGAGCCGCTCGTCTTGCTCCGCATTTTCAAATCCGCAGAATTCAGCAAGTTTCCTTGCCCTTTGGAGAGGAGATGTAAATGCTTTATCTACAGGAAGATACTGCTTTAGGCTATCCAGAGTTTGGCTTGCCTCAGCGATGAAGTCTTTTGTCACGTCTACATCTGAGAATCCGTAGCAAGTTCCTCTTGGAACATCGGGAGTAGTATGCCTGACAAGTATCAGTTCCATCTAGAAAAGAAATGCAGCAGTTAAGTAAATGGAAAGTTCCGTGAGAAGGAAAATGGCACCGTTGCAGTCTCCGGTATATCCTTTTATCTTCTTGTAAATGTAAATGTTAAGCAGTGCGCTTAATATGGCTGGAACCAAAACCAGAAGGAGAACCTGGATGGTGTCCGGCTCTATGAGCCAGATGAAAAGCCCCAGCGGCAGAAGGCCTTGCAGAATCAGGAATACATACTGCGGGAATTTTGCTCTGCGATAGATGTTATGGGCCTTGGAGTCTTCTTCTCTCCTTGCGTATGGCATCATCATAACTGTCTGTGCGGCAAGCATCTTGGCAAAAGGATCCGCCATAAAGATGGCCAGCGCGGCCAGTTTGGGGCTAAGGCTTGCCAGGCTGAAAAGGCAGGCGCCCAGAAGCAGTATGTAGCAGACCAAGCCAAGCACTCCGTAGGTGCCGATATGGGAGTCCTTCATAATGGAGAGGATTTTCTCCCTGGAAGTTCCTCCGCCAAAGCCGTCAAAGAAATCTGCCAGACCGTCTTCGTGGAGAGCTCCGGTTACAAGAATGCGTATGATGATGGCGGCAAGAACGGCAATAAGAATATTGTAAGGCGCAATGAAATAGAGCGCTGCGCCGGAGATGGCGGCGGTAAGCCATCCTACGAGCGGCCAGTATTCCACAACACTCTCATAGGCTTCTTTTGAAGGCTGGTGAAGCCTCCAGAAAGGCAGTCTTGTCAGGAATATGAAAGCAGCCCAGATCCGGCTAAAAATATTTGGTGATTTTGGCATTTTGGAAATTGTTCATTTCGTTAATCATTCTCACAGCAGATTCTATGATAGGGTATGCGCAAAGTGCTCCAGTTCCTTCTCCGAGCCTGAGGCCCAGATTTAGGACAGGCTTTGCTCCCATCCCGTCCAGCATTCTTCTGTGCCCACTTTCATCTCCACAGTGGCAGAATATCATATAGTCTTGGCATTCAGGATAAAGCCTGGTTGCAGCCAGGGCGCAGGCGGTCATTATGAAACCATCGATGAGTATTGTTGTTTTCAATTCCGCAGCCTTGAGCATAGCTCCGATTGCAGTAACCATCTCAAAGCCGCCAAAGTAAATAATGATTTCTTCTGGAGTCGGCTCGGGGTATTCTTCCAGGAATCTTTCCAGGGCCTGGGAGAGAATCTTTTTCTTGTGCTCTACTCCCTTGGAATCCAGGCCGGAACCGGCGCCGATGCACTCGTCCAGCGGAAAATCCTGGAACAGGCTCATCCATATACTGCTCGGCGATGTGTTGGCTATGCCCATTTCTCCAATGGAAAGTATGTTGCAGCCTTCATCTATGCACTCTTCTGCAAGGGATGCGCCATTTTCTATGGCTTCCAGATACTGGACTTCTGTCATTGCTGGGCCGTAGAGGAAATTTGCGGTACCGTAATCTATTTTGCAATCTCTTATGTCTGAGAAAGATGAAAGATCGTAATCCACGCCTGTATCCACCAGCTTAAGCGTAAATCCGTGCTGGCGGCAAAACATATTCACGCCTCCGCCGCCCTTGGTGAAGTTTATCATCTGCTGCCAGGTGATTTCTCTCGGGGAAAGGCTTACGCCCTCCTTTTCTATTCCGTGATCTCCGCCAAGAAGCAGATGGCAAGGATGAGTGAGCTTTGGGTTCAGAGTCTGCTGCACCAGGCAAAGCTGCAGGGCAATATCCTCCAGCATTCCCAGCGAGCCTTTAGGCTTGTTGAGGTTGTCTATCTTGTCTATAGCCTTCTGCCTTAGAGAATTGTCAGGCCTTTGTATGTTGAATTCCGCTAGCATTATCCCTTGATTTTTACTGGTATGCCGGATACCATTAGAAAGACTTCATCCGCCATTTTGGCTATGTGCTGGTTGATCCAGCCCTGAAGATCGGTGAACCTTCTCTGAAGAGGGTTGGCGCTTACTCCGCCGCTTCCTATTTCGTTGGTTACAAATATGAATGTGGCATCTTGCGCAGTAAACTCTTCCAGCTGTTTTTTTGCCTTTTCAAGAACAGCGTCAACATCCAGTTTTCCGCTCTTTTCTATATGCGGCTGAATGAGGTTGGTAAGCCAAAGCGTTATGCAGTCAATCACTGCCACTCTTCCTTCTATCTTGCAGGCAGACAGATTGTTCTCTTCTTCTATGTTGGTCCACTGAGCTCCGCGGCGCTCCTGGTGGAGGCGGACTCTTTCCCTGAATTCCTCGTCCCAGATATGGGCGGTTGCAATGTACACGGGATTAGGGGTGAGGCTAATCGCCAGCTTTTCCGCGTAACCGCTTTTTCCGGAACGTTCTCCGCCTGTTATAAGTATGATTTTTTTCATATGTTCAAAAAGTATCTTGCCGCAAATCCTGCCGCAATTGTCAGGATCACTATCATTAACTCAGCCCCTCTGTTGATCTTTACCGCCGTCTCCATATCTTTGGTTGTGAGAGCTTTGTCATTTTCGCCGATATAGGGTTTGTCTATCACTTCCCCAAAATAGGTGTGCGGTCCGCCAAACCTGCAGTCCAGAGCTCCTGCCAGTGCAGACTCAGGATAGCCGCTGTTGGGGCTGGCGTGGCAGCGTGCGTATTTTCTCACAAATTTAAGAATACTGAGCCTTCCTGCTGAAAGCGCCATCAGAAATGCCGTTAGACGGGCAGGAATCCAGTTTGCCGCGTCGTCTATCTTTGCCGCAACCAGTCCGAAATCCTTGTACCGTGCAGTCTTGTATCCAATCATAGAATCCAGCGTATTCACCATCTTGTAAGCCGCCATTGCAGGCAGTCCTCCAATCAGGTACCAGAAGAGAGGAGCTACCACTCCGTCGCTGAGATTCTCGGCTAAAGTTTCCAAAGCCGCCGTTCTGATTTCCTGTGCCGAAAGGTTGTCTGTTTCTCTTCCCACAATCCTTGCCACCTGGCGTCTTCCTTCCTCCAGAGAACGGTCAACAGCCTTGAAAACCTCCCTGACTTCCCTTATTAAAGTGGTGCCAGCAAGGAAGAAGAACACAAATATACTGCGCACTATAATTGCGCAAATAATATGCAGTTTTACAGAGAAATAATCTATTGCGAAAAAGACAGCAATTGTTAATGCGATAAGAAAAACTGCTGTCAGGGCGCCCTTCAGAACTCTGTTGTTTCCCTTGTTGAATTTCTTCTCAAAGAAGCCAATGGCTTTACCAAATCCCACTACCGGATGGGGGAGGAAGGCAGGGTCTCCAAGAAGGAGATCCAGGCTCCATCCAATCAGTATCGGGAGTATGTACAGCAGCGCCAAAGTCATCTTTTCAGAAATTCTGTAATACCGTCTATCAGCTCAGCGTTGTCTACGTCATTTGAAGAGGCTACCCTGAAGTGACCGTCGTAAAGTCCCCTGAAATTGGAAGCGTCTCTTATCAGTATTCCCTTTTCCTTTGCCAGGAATTCCTTCAGGTCTGAGGCCTTGCCTTTTTTCAGGCGGCAGAGTATGAAGTTTGTCTTGGTAGGCCTTGCTTCTATTCCTTCGATCGCTGAGAGAGAGAATCTGAGCCTCTGTGCGCATCTTAGATATTCGTCCAGATTACCCACGGCGGTAAAGTTGTTCTTGAGCAGGAACTTTCCGGCTTCTATTGCCAGAGAACTCAGGCTCCACGGATGGGCAAAGCCCCTGAGCAGCCTGATTATGCCTATGTTGGCGGTTATGTAACCCACTCTAAGTCCGGGGATTGCGTAGGTCTTTGTAAGTGAGTGTATCTGAATCAGGTTAGGAATCTTCATTCCTTCCGCTGGAGTCATAACCCTCTCTTTCGTATATCCTTCATAAGACTGGTCTACAATAACGTAACGGTGCTTCTGGAGCAGTTCACGGATGAAAGGCTCAGGAAAAAATTCTCCGGTAGGATTGCAGGGATTGCATACCCACATCAGGTTGCCGAGCACGTCTTCTCTGTACATAAACATTCGGCAGGCATCTTCGTATTCGCTGAAAGCAGGATATTGCACGTTGAATGTCTGCCAAGACCGCAATGCCTGGGCAATCAGGTAGATGGCTTCTGTGGCTCCGGCTGTTGCAAGCACATTCTCCGCCGGTATTCCGTGATACTCGGCGATGGCTTTTTCCAGCGAAGCGGCATCCGGTTCCGGATAGGTCTTGATGCAGTCCAGACGCTCTTTCAGAAACTCTTTCAGAGGTCCAATGTCAGCCCTCGGATAGATATTGGAAGAGAAATTCAGCCTGATGTTCCCGTACTTGTATATGTCGTCTCCGTGTCCGTCAATCATTGCGTATGATGCTGTATAAGAGGTTAAGGTCTAGGTGCTTGCGCAGATGGTCTGCAAGCAGGTCGTATTGCCTTTGCTTGAAGGCGGCGTAGTCTTCGGTTTTTGCATTGGATTCCGTTTTGCCTTTGAACGGTTCCAGAAGGAAATCTGTGAATCTTGGGTTATCCAGTATTCCGTGGAGATAGCAGCCCATGCACTTGCTGTTTACAAAGCAGCCTTCCGGCTTTCCGTCTTCCATAATGGCAAGGGGTCTGATTTCTTCTCCGTTTGAGATGGTTTCTCCCATATGGATTTCATAGCCCAGGAGAAGTTCCTTATCGTTGGCTGGCGCAAGAGTGAAACGGCTCTGGCGTGTGGTCTTTTCTCCTGTCATCTTGGTTGAAACAGGCAGAAGGCCAAGGCCAGGGAGCATTTCAATCTCTCCTTCTATATGGTCAGGATCAAGCACTTGAGTTCCCATCATCTGATAGCCGCCGCAGATTCCAAGAACACTGGCTCCGTTACGGTGGGCTTGAATTATTGCCTGGGCGCAGCCGTTTCTTCTGAGTTCATAAAGGTCGTCGATGGTAGATTTGGTGCCCGGGATAATTATAATGTCGCTCTTTTTGATGTCTTCTGTGTTGGAAGTGTAGTAGAGGTGGACCCTCGGATCCCTTTCCAAAGCGTTGAAATCAGTGAAGTTGGAAATGTGCCTGAGAAGTATTACAGCCACGTTGATTTTGCCCTTTTCCCTTGTGAAACTCTTGGCGGCAAGATCCACGCTGTCTTCCTCCTCTATGTAAATGTCTTTGTAGTAGGGGATAACTCCGATTACCGGAACGCCGCAGATGTCTTCCAGAATCTTCCTTCCGCTGTCAAAGAGCCTGAGGTCACCCCTGAACTTGTTGATTATTATGCCCTTGATTAGCTTCTTGTATTCCTCTTTCTGGAGAGCGATGCTGCCGTAGACGGAAGCGAAAACCCCGCCGCGGTCTATGTCTGCAACCAGGAAAACATCGGCGTTGGCATACTTTGCCATTGGGAGGTTCACGATGTCGCTTTCCGCCAAGTTCATTTCGGAGATGCTGCCGGCACCCTCCATAACTATAGGATCGTACTTGGCTGACAACCTGTCGAATGCCGCATTTACGGCTACTCGGAGTTCCTCCTTGCCTTCCTTGCGGAAATAGTCGTAGGCGCTGGAACTTCCAATTGGCTTGCCGTTGAGAACAACCTGGGATGTGTGGTCGCTCTGGGGCTTGAGCAGCAGGGGATTCATATCTGTATGGCATTCAAGTCCGGCTGCCTCCGCCTGCACGGCCTGGGCACGTCCAATTTCCAGCCCGTCTTTTGTGGCAAAGGAGTTCAGCGCCATATTCTGGGCCTTGAACGGGGCGGGGGTGTAGCCATCCTGCAGGAAGATTCTGCAAAGGCCTGTGGCAATGATGCTTTTGCCCACGTCGCTGCCAGTTCCGGCAAGCATTATATTATGGAGTCTGCGTTTCATTTCGAGTGTTTAAGGGCCATTGCGAAAAGACAGTCTGAGAGACGGTTGAAAAACACGAGTATTTCCTCTTTGACTTTATGGGTTTTATTGAGTGTCCAGAGCCTTCTTTCAACTGTTCTTGAGTTGCTTCTGGCTATGTGAATCTGGGAAGACAGGAGGTTTTCTCCAGGGATCACGAATCCGTCTGGAGAAGGAATGCCGTCTATATATTCTTCCATCCTCTCTGTCAGTTCATTGCAATGAAGGACTTTAGTGTTTGGTGTTCCTTCCGGAGTGGCGATATGGCTCATTATAATCATCAGTTCCTTCTGGATGGAGAGCAGGATATCTTTCTCATTGCTATCCACGCTAGCCGCCCTGACAAGTCCAAGCTGAGAATTAAGCAGGTCTATCATCCCGTTGGCCTCTATCCTGATGTCATCCTTGGGAACCCTTGTTCCTCCTTTCAGAGAAGTGGTTCCCTTGTCTCCGGTCTTTGTGTATATGTCTTTCATAGTCAGAATATTCCAAAAATGTCTTTATCTCCCCAATACAGATGGGTGTAGCTCGCGATGGTGTTCTTTATCCTTATTGTTGATGATTCCGGCTGAGGGTCTGTGAACTTTGTGTAGTGGAATTCGTGGCCCCTGACTTCAATTCCGTTGAAGTTTGATGTACGGTAGCCAAGGCAGAGCTTCCTGTCTTCTGTCCTGGCTGTAATGCCGTATGGCAGAACGCCGCACATAGGAAATTCTCCTTCATCGCTGAGTATGCTGCGGCACAGATACATCATTCCGCCGCACTCGGCTAGGATCTTTCCTCCTCCTTCGGCATATCTTCTGATGGATTCCATTGTCTTTCTGCACTTTGAAAGGGCCTCAAGGTGCTTTTCCGGATAGCCTCCAGGAAGGTAGAGAAGGTCAATGTCCTGCGGTATTTCCAGGTCTTCTTCAGGGTTGAAGAAATCAACATTTTTCCAGCCATCCAGATGCTCCTGGTAAATAAAGGAGAAAGACTCCTCGTTGCGGGCAACCAGCACTTTGTGAGTGTCATTGGTTTTCAGCGAACTGCTGAATTCCAGCACAGGTTTTTCTGTAAGGGAGAGAAGCCTTTCGATGTCCACGTTTCCTTCAACGAGTTTTGATGCACTTTCTGCCATCTGCATCGCTGAGAAATCAAGCCCCAGATATCTGGATTTGTTTTCCGCCTCCTTGGCTTTTGGAATGAAGCCAAGCGCTTCCAGATTGATGTCTTGGCAGACTTCCTCAAGCATCTTCCTGTGCCTAGGAGATCCAACCTTATTGAAAACCACTCCTATAATATTCACATTATTTGAATAATCCTTGAAGCCTTTCAAAAGGGGAGCAAGGGAATAGGCTGTGCTTTTAGCGTCAACAACAAGTATTACCGGAAGGTTGAGTATGGAGGCGATTTCAGAGGCGGATCCCTTGGAGCGGTTGTAGCCGTCAAATAGGCCCATCATTCCTTCAACGATACATACATCAGCGTTTTGAGCATGTTCCGCAAATATGTTTCTGATGTGTTCTGGAGAGGCAAAGAATGTATCCAGGTTATATGAAGGAACATTGCAGACCTTCTGGTGGAACTTGGTATCTATGTAGTCCGGCCCGCACTTGAATGGCTGAACCTTAAGCCCCCGTTGTGCAAGGCATTGCATAAGGCCGATGCTGACGGTCGTTTTCCCCGAACCTGAGGACGGGGCCGCTATCAGAAACTGGGGGATTTTTCTTGCGTGTGCGCTCATGCGCACAAAGTTACTTGTTTTTATTTTGAAACAGTGGTGTTACTTTTTATTTGTTTTATTGGGATAAATGTTTAATTTTGCTTCCGATTCAGGTAATCAGAGTGATTTTCGCTCTGGTGAAAGGGAATCCGGTGAAATGCCGGAACTGTACCTGCAGCTGTATTTCCCTCAAATAGTCCGTTACGGATATGCCACTGGAAGACTCCGGGAAGGTGTGACGGATGGGAAAAGTCAGAAGACCTGCCTGCCTCGTTCAGAGTGGCCGTCTCTCAGGAAGAAGAGCCTCGGCGATCAGATTTTATTGTTAGCGCAATGAACAAATTGTTGGTGTCAGGCCTTTTGGCTCTGGCTTTATGCGTTTGCCAGGGTGCTGCGGCTCAGGATTCTCTGAAGAAATATGACCTTCAGGAACTTGTAGTCACAGGCACGGGTACGCTCCATCTTCTCAAGGACGCTCCCGTGCAGACTGAGGTTATAACGTCTAAGCAGCTCAAGAATTACGGCGGAAGAAGTCTCCAGGATATTCTTTCCAGCCTTGCCACGTCTTTTGATTTTAACGAGGACGATATGGGAAGCCATATCACTATGAACGGACTCGGAAACTCCTACATACTGATTCTGGTAGACGGGAAACGCCTTAACGGTGACGTGGGAGGAGACAACGACCTCCAGCTTATAGATCCTCAGAACATAGAGAAGATAGAAATTGTTAAGGGCGCGTCTTCTGCTCTTTACGGAAGCGATGCCATTGCTGGAGTTATCAACATCATAACCAAGAAGCACGACGATGGCCTTCTGCTGGAGAATTCAACCAGAGTGGGAAGCTACGGAGACCTCCGCCAGCATAACGGCATAGGAATCCGCAGCGGAAAGTGGAACAGCTACACGAATTTCCAGCTTCAGCATACAGACGGATGGCAGAACACTTCCGTGGAGCATACTTCTCCTCTGGAAGATCCGGTTCTGGATTCAAAAAACAAGACTCGCAACCGCTTCACTTCCTGGCAGGTGGCTGAAAGGCTCACATACGATGCCGGAAAGGCCGGAGAGTATTATGCAGAAGGAAGCATCTACGGAAAGAGGATATTCCGCCCAAGCGGCAAGTATCCTCATTATGATGTTAATACATATGACCTTGCATACAAGAACGCAGGCGCCTCAGTAGGGGGAAAGTGGAATTTGCAGGGCAAGGACTACATAGCATTTGACGCAGACTGGAACCGCCACGCTTATTATTACAAATTCACCGAGACAACTCTCGTTGAAGATTATGACAAGAGCGCTGGCACAGCATATTATCCATATTTTCCATATCTAGCGGGACAGGAGGCTCTCCAGAGCGACCAGCAACGAACCCTACTCTCTGCCAAAGGGGTCTTTACTCTGCCTTACGAAAACAGGTTAAGCGGGGGAGCCGAGTTCCGCTATGATTATCTTAAGGCGCCAACCAGGGTTGTCGGCGGAAAAGCAGACGACTGGACGGCAGCTGTTTACATCCAGGACGAGTACAATCCTGTCAAGAGCCTGAACATTACAGCTGGACTGAGGTTGAACCAGAACCACCAGTTCGGCTTCAAGGCTACTCCAAAGCTGAGCCTTATGTGGTCTGCCGCCAAAGACCTCAGGCTCAGGGCATCGTGGAGCCAAGGCTTCAAGACTCCGACTCCAAAGGAGCTGGACTATATGTATGTCAAGCAGATGACAGGCACTTACCTTTATCTCGGAAACAAAAACCTCAAGGCCCAGAGCAGCAACTACTTCTCCTTCAGCACGGAGTATTTTGTAAAGGACTTTGTTTTTACCGCTAGCGCATATTTCAACAAGCTGGACAATATGATCACTTTGGTCACCATTCCTAACTATGAGGCACCGGATGAGCTGATTGCAAGGTTTGATCCTATCAAGACTCGACAGTATCAGAATATGGACAAGGCCAAGACTTACGGGGCAGATTTTTCTCTGCGATGGAAAATTGGTGAATTCCTTCTTAACGGAGGATACAGCTATGTGGATACCAAGGCAGACCAGTACGACTCCAACCACGAGACAATTAGAAGGGTGCAGATAGATGGCGTGGCCCATCACAAGGGAAGTTTCTCCCTGCTATGGAACCACAGTTTCTCATCTGCCTACACAATGAGCGCCGGTATCTACGGAAGGATGTCTTCCAAGCGCTATTACCAGACAGACGGAGACGGCAAGGGCTATCAGTTATGGAGGCTTTCCACCACGCACGATTTTGTCCGCAGCCGCAACTTCACTCTCAGCATCCTGGCTGGCATAGACAACATTTTCAACTACATAGACAAGACTCCTCACGGCCTGCATCTTGGAACCACATCAGCCGGAAGAACTTACTATGCGGGGCTGGTTGTGAAGTTTACAAACGGAAGAAAGACTATAAACAAGATAAAAACGAATTTAAACCAAAACGAAAATGAAAACTAAAATTCTTTTGATTGCGGCTTTGATGGCCGTATTCGGACTGAGCTCTTGCTCAAAGAGCGACGACAAGTCCAATTACGACTCTTATCAGAAGACCGTAAACGAGACAGTTAAGTCTCAGAAGCAGAACAACAAGGTTATTCTTCTTGTTGCTTTCGGAAGCACCTGGCAGCAGGCTTACGACGCATTTGACGCTACCGTAGCCGCTTACAAGAGCGCATTCCCTGGCTATGACGTATTCCTGTCTTTCTCTTCTGCAATCTGCATCAACCGTGCAGCTGCCGGCGAGAACGTTGCTCCTAGGAACTTCTACGCTCCGCCATTCTGGCTGACCGCATTTGCCCAGGACGGCGTTAAATACTCTGAGATAGTAATTCAGAGCCTTCAGGTAATCCCTGGCGAGGAGTACGCAAGAGTAATCAACTACATCAAGGACTTTGCCAACAACTCTAACCGCGACCTGGACGACAGCTATCTGTCAAAGGTTGTCCTCAAGCTCGGCGTTCCGCTGCTTCAGGAGGCCACTTCAGACGTTAATGCAGTTGCAAAAGCACTCAACGATCTTTACAAGGATAAGGCAGCCAGCTCAGTAGTTGCTTTCATGGGCCACGGTAATCCAGACTCATATGACACCTACAAGGCTAATATTCGTTACACTCAGCTTGAAACCGCCCTCCAGACCTACAGCCCTAACTACTTTGTTGGAACTGTAGATATGATGGATAACTTCAAGACCAACGTTCTTGCAAGAATGAAGGATGCCGGCATCACTTCCGGTACCGTTTTCTGCCATCCTCTGATGTCTATAGCCGGTGATCACGCACATAACGATATGGCCGGTGACGACAACGAGAACGGCGCACCTAATGAGGAAGGCGAAGTTGAGGATACAAGCTGGAAGTGTTACTTTGCAGCTCAGGGTTACACCTGCAACAATAACACCCAGATTGTAAAGGGTTTGCTTGAACTCCCTACCGTACGCCAGATCTGGATGAATCACACCAAGGCAGCCATCAGCGGCGAGCCTCTGGACTACTACCATTCAAAGGATCCGGAGTAAATCGGAGATTTAAAACGCAGAGATTTGCCTGCAAAGGCAGTCTCTGCGTCTTTTTTAATTATTTTTGTTTTGTGGGGTTATCGGTCAGTATAGGCTGACATTTTAATTAGATGATTTATCGTTTTTTAAGATTTTTTATGAGCGGGAGATTTTTTTCTTTTTTATTTGCTTTAGGCATAACATTCTTTGCATCTGATGTTTATGCCCAAATACACACTAGTTCTGACACTTCTTCAAGGCAAAATCTTAATCCAATAGTTGTAACCGGAAGCGGCCATCACCAAAGGCTGAAGAAAACCGCCTCTCCGGTAAGGGTTATGTCTGCTCTTGAAATCAGGGAACAGGGCATCACCAATCTTCAGGACGCCTTGATGAGGATGCTTCCCCAGATCCAGACCACTCCTTCTTCTATGGGCAACTTCCTACGGCTCAATGGTCTGGGAAACAAATACGCGCTTATACTCGTTAACGGAAGAAAAGTCATCGGCGATATGTCCGGAAATGTGGACCTGGACCAGATAGACCTTTCCAGAGTCAAGAGAATTGAAGTTCTGGATGGCGCCGCTTCTTCTCTTTACGGCTCAGATGCCATAGGCGGCGTTATCAACATTATCACAGAGCAGCCTGCAGACAACCAGATTAGCGCCCGCAGTATAACCTCCGCAAGCGGAAAGGGTAGATTCAGCCAGTCGGTGAACCTTAACATAGGCGCCGACGGTTTCACTTCTTCAACTTCTCTTTCCCACAACAGGGCAGACAGCTATTCCAACAGCGATTACGAAGAGGTGAAAAAGGGAGAAGAGACTGTTCTTGAGAAGACTATAGCCCCTCTGTTTACCGGCTACCGGTCTTATACGGCAGGTCAGAAGTTCTCCTACAAGCCAACCAAAAATCTCGCCCTCAACATAGGGGGAGACTATTATCAGAAAATTACTTCACGCCCGAGAACGCGTGAAGACATAAGCGGCGGAACAGACTATGAGATGCGCTATCGCGGAGCCAGATTCGCGTTCGGCGGCATTTATAAGATAGACAAGAGCAACTCTCTCCAGTTCAATTTTGACGCAGACCGTTACCGCTACGGAAAAGAGTACCAGGTAGACGGAAAAACTTACGAGAAAGGGGATTACGTTCGTTCCAAGAAGCAGGGTGCGGTTTCCGCCAACCTCCAGGCAATTATGCACTTTATGCCAAACAGCACGTCCATTGCAGGGCTGGACTGGAGAAACGACAAGCTTGTTTCCACCAGCGGAAACATAGACAATAGCGCCTACACCTTTGCGGGTTATCTCCAGCACGAGATGCAGATAGTAAAGGGTCTTAACCTGACGGCCGGAGCAAGGCTTACAGCCCACAAGGATTTTGGTACCAACTTCTCGCCTAAGGCCGCTCTGATGTTTTCTCCGGGAGACTTCAACTTTAGGCTTACCTACAGCCGCGGTTTCAGGACTCCTGGCCTGGACGAATTGCACTACAATTATTTCAGTGTATACCGCGGCAAAGCCCAGATTTCCATCGGCTCCACAGACCTCAAGCCTGAGACTTCAGACTATTTCTCAGCCAATGCGGAGTACAATGTGTCTTTCTTGACTGTCTCAGCGACAGGCTTCCTGAACTATGTGGACAAGATGATTATCAAGAAGAACATAAAGGTAGATGACGCAAAGAGGGCTGAGTTTATGAAGATGTTCCCTGAAATGACAGCAGAGCAGGCTGCAAAGCTTGAACAGTATGCCCTCTACACCAATTCCGACAAGGGTAGGGTACAGGGTTTTTCATTGAATGTCAACGCACTTGTTACCAGAGATATAGACTTTGGCCTTAACTATACTTGGAATCACGCCAAGACAAAGAGCGGTGATGTGTGGTCAAAGATGGAGCGTTCCGTGCTGAACACTCTGACCTTTTCCTCCAACTTCCACCACCAGTGGGGAATCTACGCCCTTAACCTCAGGCTTTCAGCCAGGCTTCAGAGCAAGACCTACTATCCAAGTTACGAGAATGCTCCTGGCTACGGTGTCTGGAACCTGAACACAACTCATACCATCAGGATTTCAGACAAGCTGCGCCTTGAGCCTAGCCTTGGGATAGACAACATCTTTAACAGGGTGGACAGGCGTCCGGACTCAAGCCTAAGGAAATATGCTCTCTATAATCCTGGCCGAATGATTGTTGCCGGCCTCAGAATATCCTTTAACTAAATAAATATTATGGGAAAGATAATAGTTGCGGGCATTGGACCCGGCTCTGACAGGGATATTACTTCAGCCGTTATTCAGGCTGTTCGGGAGGCCGATGTGGTTGTTGGATACAAGTATTATTTCCGCTTCATCGAAAGATACCTCAAACCAGGTGCAGAGTGCATAGATTCTGGAATGAGGCAGGAGAGAGGCAGAGCCGTGCAGGCTATTGAATTAGCCAGACAGGGTAAAACCGTATGCGTCATATCCAGCGGAGATTCAGGCATTTATGGAATGGCTCCGCTGATGTACCAGATGAAGAGCGAAATGAAGGAAGATATAGAGATTGTAACGCTTCCAGGCATTAGCGCCTTCCAGAAAGCCGCCAGCCTGCTCGGCGCCCCGATCGGACACGACCTTTGCCTTATTTCTCTGTCTGATTTGATGACTCCGTGGCTGCTAATCGAGAAAAGGATACGTGCAGCGGCCCAGGCGGATTTTATAACTGCGGTTTACAACCCCAAGAGCAACGGAAGATACTGGCAGCTGTACCGCCTTGTTGAGATCTTCCTGGAAGAGGGGAGAAGTCCCCAGACTCCGGTTGGATGCGTTCGCCAGGCTGGAAGAGATGATCAAAAGGTCTGGATAACAACGCTTTCCGATTTGAATTATGAGGATGTGGATATGTTTACCGTGCTTCTGATAGGCAATTCCCAGACCTTTATAGACGGCTCTGCGATGATAACGCCAAGGGGCTATTACTCAGAAAACAAAGATACCGGCCGCAAGATAGGGCAGGATATAATGCACGAGAGTTTCCGTACTATAGACTCTGAACTCAAGAACAAGGATTATCCTCTCGGCCACAAATGGGTTCTGCTTCACGCCATTCACACCACGGCGGACTTTGAGATGGAGAAGATTCTCTACACAGATGACAATGCAGTAGAGAGAATGTATGAGAAAGTCTCTTCAGGCCAGATAAAGACCATTGTCACCGATGTGACTATGGCTGCAACCGGCATCCGAAAGGGAGCTCTTACCCGCCTGGGTATAGAGGCTAAATGCTATCTTATGGACCCAAGAGTAGCTGATATGGCTGAGAAAGAGAAGATTACCAGAACACAGGCCGGAATTCGCCTTGCAGTGGAAGAGCATCCGGACGCTCTGTTTGCATTCGGGAACGCTCCTACTGCTCTAATGGAGCTTTGCAGCCTTATACGCCAGGGCAAGGCTCATCCTGCAGGAATTGTTGCCGCTCCTGTTGGCTTTGTACACGTGCAGGAATCCAAGCATATGCTGCTGCCGTTCAAGGATATACCAAAGATAATAGTCAAGGGCAGAAAAGGCGGAAGCAACCTTGCCGCAACCCTTTGCAATGCAATTCTTACTTTTGACGATGCAAAGAACCTGAATCCCGGAAGAGACCTTTAGGCTATGGCACTGAGTTTTACCATAATAGGAATGTCTGACAATCCCCATCCGTTTTTCCCTCGGGAGGTGATTGACATAATATCTCATTCAGAATATTTTTCCGGCGGAAAGCGCCACCACCAGATAGTTGAAAATCTTCTTCCGCCAAAGCATCAATGGATAGACATCACAGTTCCACTGGAAGATGTTTATCAGAAGTATCGCGACATAGACTCTCACATTGTAGTATTCGCTTCCGGCGATCCGCTTTTCTTCGGCTTTGCTTCTACTCTGCAAAGGGTTATGCCAGAGGTGGATATGAAGGTCTTCCCTTACTTTAACTCCCTCCAGATGCTTTGCCATAAGGCTCAAATTCCTTATCACGATATGCACATTGTGTCCTTGACAGGGAGGCCGTGGAAGGAGTTTGACAATGCCCTTATAGAGCATCGCGGAAAGATAGGCGTTTTGACCGACCGCCAGAAAACTCCGGACGAGATTGCCCGCAGGATGCTGGATTACGGATTCACTTTCTACAATATGCATATCGGCGAGCGCCTGGGAAATCCTGAAGAGGAAAGGCTGCAATCGCTGAGCATTAATGAGGCCTCAAAAACATCTTTCAGCCAGCCGAACTGCCTGGTCCTCAACCTAGAAGATAATGCTCCAAAGAGGCGTTTCGGCATTCCGGAAAGTGAGTTTAACCTTTTGGATGGAAGATCCAGGATGATAACCAAGATGCCGATAAGACTCCTGACTCTCCAGAGGCTGGATCTTTACGGCAAGAAGACTTTCTGGGATATAGGCTTCTGCACCGGCAGCGTGAGCATCGAGGCCCGGCTCCAGTTCCCGCATCTGGACATCAAGGCTTTTGAAATCCGTCCGGAAGGCAAAGACCTGATGGAAAGCAACTCAAGAAAATTCTCCGCCCCTGGAATTGAATATAGAATAGGAGACTTCCTCAAGGAAGACCTGACAGAATATGAACTCTGCGATGCCACTTTCATAGGAGGTCACGGCGGCCATCTGGCAGAGATAATGCAGAATGTCTACGCCCACCTTGCAAAAGGCGGCTGCATAGTCTTCAACAGCGTAACATCCAGTGTAACCCAAGAAAGCGGGGAATCATTCATCCAAACTGCAAAAGCCCTGGGAATGAAGCTGGAAGAGCCTATGCACATAGAACTAGACAACAATAATCCAATAGATATACTGAAGGCAGTAAAATGAAAACGGCGGTTGTTTTGATATCTGAACAGGGAAGGGGCACGGCGGAAAAGATTGCCGCCCTCCTTGGCGGAGAAATAGTCCGCAGGACGCAGATTCTCACTTTGTGGAACAATACGGACTGCTTTGTGTTTGTGGGGGCTGTAGGGATTTGCGTAAGGACGATTGCTCCGCTGCTGAAAGACAAGCATATAGATCCTGCGGTGCTTTGCGTGGACAGCCTGGGCAAAGAAGTGGTTTCCGTGCTCTCGGGCCACGTTGGAGGAGCAAATGAGATAACCTCTAAGCTTGCTCTGGAATTGGGAGCGCATCCCGTAATCACCACGCAGACAGACGGAAGCGGACTCTGGCCTCTGGATCTTCTGGCAAAACGCTTTGGCTGGAGAGAGGAGTCAGATGACCTTAACCGCCAGATATTCCTCTATGCTGAAGGAAAGCCTACGGCTCTTCTTCTGGAAGCGGAAGATGAGGGTACCCGGTGGCTGGAAGAAAACATGGCAGGCAATGTAACTGTTTACAAGAAGTTCAGCGATATAGATCTTTCACAGTTCAGCCTTTTGCTTTCCGTATCGCCGAGAAGAAGGAAACTCAATATCCCTAATATCCAATGGGTGCCAAGGTGCGTTCATATTGGAATAGGCTTGGCCCGTCAGGCTAATCCTGTGGAAAAGGTGATTGATGAAATCTTCAACTGCCTAAGCAGTAACGGAATATGCAAAGAAGCCATTGCAATCATATCATCTGCGGATATCAAGAAAGATGAGCCGGTGATGAAGGCTCTGGAGAAAGAATTCAAGACCAAGTTCTATTCTGCCGAAAGCCTTTCATCTGTTGCCGTTCCTACTCCAAGCGAGGTTGTGGAGAAATGCGTGGGAACTCCATCCGTTTCCGAGGCCTCGGCGATTCTGTCTTCAAACAATCCAGACCTGCTGCTTCCAAAGCAGAAGGGTGAAAACTGGACCGTTGCCGCTGCCGTTGACTGGGATTTCATTCCTCATCCGCATATAGAGATTGTGGGAGCTGGGCCGGGAGATCCTGATCTTGTTAGCGTCAGAGGCAGGAAGATGCTCCAGAAAGCGGACCTGATTCTTTATGCCGGAAGCCTTGTGCCAAAGGAACTTACATCTTGCGCAAAACCAGGTGCCACTGTGGTTTCTTCTGCCGATATGGATCTGGAGCAGCAGTGCGAGCTTATGAAAAAGTTCTACGATCAGGGCAAGTTCATCGTGCGGCTCCATACCGGAGACCCTTGCATCTTCGGGGCAATCCAGGAGCAGATGGCTTTCTTTGATGAGTACAATATGAGTTATCATATAACTCCTGGCATATCTTCGTTCCTGGCCGCTGCCGCAGAGCTCAGGAGCCAGTTCACCATTCCGGAAAGATGCCAGACCATAATCCTGACAAGGGGAGAAGGCAGAACTCCTATGCCTGAGAAGGAGAAACTCCATCTTCTGGCAAAGAGCAACAGCACAATGTGCATCTTCCTCTCCGCCGCCATAGTGGATGACGTGCAGAAGGAACTCCTTATGGAATATCCTGAAAATACGCCTGTTGCGGCTTGTTACCACCTGACCTGGCCGGACCAGAAAATTTATCGCGGAGTATTGAAAGACCTGGCGAAGATTGTAAAAGACAACCATCTGACTCTTACCACGATGCTGGTAGTAGGAGATGCCATAGACAACCGGCAGGGCTTGTCGGAACTCTATTCCAAGAACTTCACTCATCTTTTCAGAAAGGCCAGAGGATGATTCTCGTTTTCGGCGGAACGACAGAGGGCCGTATGGCTGCAAAGGAGCTGGAAGAATCCGGTTCCCGGTTCTGGTATTCAACCAGGGGCGGGGAGCAGCAGCTGAATCTTCATCACGGAGTTGCCATTAGCGGGGCTATGGATGAGGAGCAGATGGCTGAGTTCTGCAACTCCCATCAGATCAGGCTTATAATTGATGCCGCCCATCCTTTTGCAAGTGAACTTCATTCCAATATTTCCAAGTTGGGAATTCCTGTAATACGGTTCGAACGCATTTATCCTGAAAGGGACGGCCGCATCATCTGGTGCAATGATTTCAACGATGCGGTGGAAAAGATGAAAGGCACAAATCGCCTTCTTTCTACTGCCGGAGTACAGTCCATCCCAAAACTGAAGGCCTTGGAGGAAAGCGGTACGGAAATCTTTCATCGTATCCTTGACAGGGAAACTTCCAGAGATCTTGCCGGCAAGTACGGCACAGATCCGGACCATCTTTGCTTCTACCATCAGGGAGAGGATGAAACCGAGGAAATAACCAGAATTAATCCCGATGCCATTCTTCTTAAAGAAAGCGGAATATCAGGTGGTTACGAAAATAAGGCCGAGGCGGCTCTGGCTAAAGGCGTAAAGATATTCGCCATTAAGCGTCCTGCCCTGCCTGACAGTTTCATAACTGTTAACGGGCCATACGGAATGAGGCGTATGGTTGAAAAGCTGCTGCCTGAGTTCTATCCTCTTCACAGCGGCCTTACTACCGGAAGCTGCGCCACGGCTGCCACTCTTGCTGCTGCCCAGAGCCTGATTGAAGGCAAATCTCCTGAAACTGTGAATCTCCTGCTCCCCGACGGGGAAACCATTCCGGTTGAAACCACCGTTATAGATAAGGGACGGGCATACGTAGTCAAAGACAGCGGAGATGACCCTGATGTAACTGACAAGATGGAGATTCATACAGAGGTTTCCCTCTTGCAATCTTCTGACATAGAAATAGATGGCGGAGAAGGCGTGGGAAGGATAACTCTTCCGGGCTTTGACTGCCAGCCTGGGCAGGCTGCTATCAACAAGGCTCCGAGGCAGATGATCAAGGACAATCTGAGTAAAAGATATCCTGGCCAGGGTTTCAGGGTAGTCATTTCCGTCCCTGGAGGAGAGGAGATTGCTCACCGGACTTTCAACCCGAGGCTTGGAATCGAAGGCGGAATAAGCATAATAGGGGTTAGCGGTATTATCAAGCCTTTTTCGGAGGAGAGCTTCATAAACTCTATCCGCAAATGCATGGAGGTGGCCTGGGCAAGCGGCAGCAGCAGTGTAGTCATAAATTCCGGAGCCAAGAGCGAAAAGTTCCTCAAAGACTTCTACAAAGATCTCCCGCCGCAGTGCTTTGTACAGTACGGCAACAAGATAGGGGATGCCATAAGCATTGCATACAATCTGGGTTTCAAGCAGATAACACTTGGAATAATGCTTGGCAAGGCCGTAAAGCTGGCGGCCGGTAACCTGGATACCCACTCCAGCAATGTTACTATGGACAGGGATTTCATCGCTGAGATGCTTAAATCCGTCAATTGCCCAAAGGAAATTTCAGACCAGGCCTACAGCATTACCCTTGCAAGAGAGCTTTGGGATATCATTCCTGAGAATCTTCTGCAAGACTTTGCAAATGAGGTTAAATCGCGATGCAAAACGGCCTGCGCTCCTCTTTCAAAGGATGCCGACCTGACGGTTCTTCTGATAGACGATAACGGAAACATCAAATAAGTTTTAACTTTGCAGCTATGAAAAATTCCGGTATTAAACAGTTTGGGATTTCGCTCGTGGCAATTGCCACATCGATTATAACTTTTAATTTTGCATCTATGAAAAATAGACCTGCCTTAAAACAGTTTTTGCTTTCGCTTTTGGCAACTACCATATCGATTATCCTTACTTTTGGAGTATCATCAATCTTGGAGCACAGAAAGAATGAAGCTGCAAAGAAAGGTCTGGTTATGACCATCATCTACGATATGGACCAGACCATAGAGAAGGCCCGTCAGGCAGATTCCGCACTACGGATAGCCACTAAGACTCAAATGGAAATTATAAAGAATCCTGATGTTTATGACAGCCTCAGGACAAAATTTGTAGATGCTTTGCTTATTTCAAGTACGGATTTTTCCTTGATAACACAGAATATTTTCTCGTCTAATATAGAGACATTCAGTACTATTGGTAATGTTAACTTTATTAACAATGTTGCTTCTTTTTATCAATACCGCGGCCTTTACAAGACTCAGGTGATAGATGTTATGAAAAAAACGTTTGACGATGGTACAAATCTTCTTATTTCTGTTGACGGATTGTTGAGCTATGATTTTCCTACCTTGTTTTTTGACAATGCCCTTTGGCTCAACGCCTTAACTGACCTTCGTAATAATTGCGTGAAAATTATGAAGTTAAGTGAAGAGGATATCCGGGAATTCAGCAAACAGGCAGAGCTTTTGGATGTCAAAGACACCTCAAACAATGGTTTAGATGAGCTGATGGAGGAAATGTTTGATGCTCAAGAAATTTTAAAAGAAGCTCGCGCAAAAAACAAGAAATAGGGCTATCTGCTGATTTTCACTCTCATCTGCGATTTGTCAAAGGTTATTCCTTCTCTTTCGATAAATTCTGAGAGTGCTCCGCTCTGTGCCACTTCTTCTGGTGTTCCGATAGTGATGTTTCCTTTCTGCATCAGCCAGATGCGGTCTGCAATCTGGAGGGTGAGTTCCAAATCGTGTGTCGAGAGGAATATTGTCTTTCCGTTTTCCTTTGCCAGCTTTTTCAGCAGCTGCATAGTCTCGATCTTTGAAGGGAAATCCAGAAAGGCTGTCGGCTCGTCCAGGCAGATAATAGGGGTCTGCTGTGCTATGGCCTTGGCTATCATTACTTTCTGCCTTTCTCCGTCGCTGAGATTCTGGATCATCCGGTCTTTGAGGCTGTCTATGCCTATAAGGGAAATTGACTCAGCGACAATTTTTTTGTCTTCCTCTTCCAGTCTTCCCCAGAAACCGGTGTATGGGCTTCTGCCTAGGGCTACCAGTTCTTTTACGGTCATGTTCTGGATCTGAGGCCTGTGAGTGAGGACCACTCCGATTTTCTTGGAAAGCTCTTTGTCAGGATAGGATTCCAGTTCTTTTCCGTCTATGAAGATGCTTCCTCCCAGTTTCTCCAGGAAGGCGCAGATAGTTCTGAGTAGGGTGGACTTTCCCACTCCGTTAGGGCCTATAAGGCAGGTGAGTTCACCGCTGAAGAGGCTGGAAGTGATGCCTTTGGCAACTTCCTTGACGCTGCTTTTGCCCTTGTAGCCGATGACCAGGTTCTCCAGCCTTACTGTCTGCTTATTCTCTAACATCGTCTTTCCTCCTCTTGAATATTACGTAGGCTATTACCGGAGCGCCGATCAGTGCGGTAACGGAATTGACAGGCAGCGCTCCCTCAAAGCCCGGCATTCTGGCAATCAGACTGCAGAGCAGTGCCAGGGCGGCTCCCGTTAGGATAGTTCCAGGAACAAGAATCCTATGGTCAGAAGTCTTGAACAAGGCCCTGCAAAGATGCGGAACGGCCAGTCCCACGAACATTATCGGACCGCAGTAGGCGGTAACTATGGCAACCAGCACTCCGGAATTCAGGATTACCAGAGTTCTGGATCTTGATACATTCAATCCCAGATTGCGGGCGTAGTCATCGCCGAGAAGCATCAGGTTCAAAGTCTTGACCAGAAGGAAACTAAGTGGCAGAAGCACCAGCATCATCGTCACAAAAAGCAGCATCTGGTCTCCTGAAACCCTGGCAAATGAGCCTAGGCCCCATACCACGAAAGCCTTGATGTCTTCCTCAGCGCTGAAGAACTTGAGGACTCCCACAATGGCAGTTACCAGATAGCCGATCATTACACCTATGATCAGCAGCGTAACGTTTCCCTTGACCTTCCTGGCAACCCATACAATCAGCGCCATAACGGCCAGCGAGCCGATAATTGCGGCAATGGAGATTGCAGCGTCTCCCGCATATCCCATACGGCTCAGCGATACTCCCGCAATGGAACTGGACATCATTACCACTATTGCCACTCCCAGGCTTGCTCCGCTAGAGATTCCCAGAACGGATGGGCCAGCCAGAGGGTTGCGGAAGACTGTCTGCATCTGAAGGCCGGAAACTGCCAGTCCCGCTCCCGCCATTATGGCCACCAGAGCCTGAGGAAGCCTGGATTTGAGTATGATGTTGGAGAATATCTCGTTGGACCTGTCGCCGAACAATATGCCAAGCGTATCTGCAAAAGGAATCTTCACGCTTCCCAGAAGTAGGTTCAGCGCCAGCAGCACCAGTATCAGAACCGCAATAATAACGAGTTTTCCGCTATTTTTGAACATCATTCAAAGATACAGCATATTTTTGAAAACTGTATGGTTTGCATTAACTTTGCGGCCATATTTTCTACTTATGAAACAACATTCTTACAGTAATCTTTTCATTATTCTGCTGTGCCTGTTTTTTGCGGTATCATGTTCCAAGCATGATAAAACTCAACCCATAGATGATATAGAAGCCCAACTCTCCTCAATGACTTTGAGAGAGAAAGTCGGTCAGATGTTTTTTGTCCGTCCAGAGTCTCTTGCTCCTTCTATCATATGGACAAAGTACACAGACTTGGTAGATTATTCTTTGCAGGAGGTTACTTCGGAGATGAGAAACATCAACAAAGACTACCCAGTTGGCGGAGTTATTCTCTTTGCCCACAATATCAAGGATGAGGCGCAATTATCCGTGTTCATCCCGCAGATCAAGACCTTGATGGGAAATCCTGTATTATGTGTGGATGAGGAGGGTGGACGTGTAGCCCGCATTGCCAATAACGGTAACTTCGATGTTGAGAAGTTTGAATCTATGGCAGCCATAGGCGCTACCGGCAATCCGGCCAATGCCCGCTACTGCGGCAAAACAATAGGTACATATCTTAGAAAATATGGCTTTGATATTGACTTTGCGCCGGTTGCAGATGTGAACACTAATCCGGATAATGTTGTAATAGGAAACCGTGCTTTCAGCGATGATCCTGCAGTGGCTGCACCTATGGTTACAAATTATTTGCAGGGACTTAGTGAAGCAGGCATAATTGGATGCGTAAAGCACTTTCCAGGTCACGGAGACGTAAGTGCAGATACTCATTACGGCTATGCACAGAGTATGAAGACCTGGAATGAGATGCTCAACTGCGAGATGGTGACTTTTAAAGCGGGAATTTCTTGTGGCTGCCGGCTGATTATGACGGCTCATATTGCCGCTCCTAAAGTGACAGGATCTGAGATTCCTTCCACAATGTCCAGCGTCATCCTTCAGGATAAACTGCGAAATGAGTTGGGTTACAAGAATTTAATTGTCACAGACGCTATGGATATGGGAGCGATTATGAACCAATATACCAACGAGGAGGCTGCAGTGGGCAGCATCAAAGCTGGAGTAGATGCCGTACTCTGTCCAAAGGATTTCATCAAAGCCTTTGATGCCGTGGTTGCTGCAGTTGAGAAGGGTGAAATAAGTGAAGAACGCATTAACCAGAGCGTCCGCCGTATACTTGAACTTAAAAAGTTGCTGTCTTTTAAACTCAGATAATCCTATTTCAGGATTTTATAGAATGTTGGCTCGTAGCCTTCTTCCACCAGTTCAGGATGGAAGATGGCTATGAAGTCTTTCAGCAGAAGGTCCGGATGCACAGGAGCCAGCTCGTAGTAAGGCGTCTGCTTCATGTTGCAATAGATGACCTTCTTGTTCTTGAAGGCGTCAAAGAGCGCGTTTCTTGGCTCGGACTTCTTGAGAGCATCGTATGAGAAGTCTCCGGAGAAGCTGTTAAGGATTCTCCAGTAGTCTGCTTTGGCGCAGGTTGCGTACACTTTCTCAAACTCTATGTTCACTCCGCCGGTGTTCTCATCGTTGATGAGATACTCGGCTCCGGCATCCCTGAATATCTGGGCCAGGTGATTCTTTCCGCCAACGGCGTACCAGTTTCCGGAATGCATCTCACCGCTGAATACAGTAGGGCGGGTTTGGGTATTCTCGGCCAGGGCCTTCATATCCAGATAATTTTTCTCAATCTGGGCAAAGGTTTCATTGGCAAACTTCTCTTTTCCTATGAACATTCCTATGAACTTAATCCATTCAGCCTGTCCCAGAGGAACCAGTTCCTTGTATCCCAGATGCGGAACCAGAGTGATTCCGGTTTCCTTGATGGCATCGTAACCGCCTTTTTTGAAAGGAGATATGAAGATCACTTCCGGATTTGCCGCCATAATCAGTTCCTGGTCAAATTCTCCTTCGTGCCCGATTTTAGGCAGGGTTCCGTCTTTTACCCTGGCTAAAATGTCCTTATTGAAAAGATTCTTGGTGCTGGTTATTGCAGACAGATAGTCCAGTGCGTCAAGGGCAGTGAAGTTAGACAGCTGGAGAAGAGTCATAGCAATGGTCTTCTGCACAGGAACTTTCACTACCGTATAACCTTCCGGAACAAACGGGGAGAAAACAGAAGAGTCCAGGCCCTTAGGAATCAGCGCAAACTGATAGCCCACCGGCATCTTGTCTTCCTCGTCTGCCTGCGGATCCTGTATGTCCACAAGACGTATTCCGTCTTCAAGATACTTTACCGTAAAACCCTTTGCGTAAGAAGGGGAAATCCGAGCCGCCGAGTCTGTGATTGCAGCAATGTCAGCCGCCGTTTCAGATGAAATCTTTGGACCTGTCTTGCAGCCTGCCAGACAGAAAGTTACAATACTCAGCGATAATAGTGTATTTCTAAGTCTCATTATTTTAATAATTCAAATATAATGTTTTTCCAGTGGCCCTGGAGGATGATGTGGTGGTTCCCGATAGGGTTCTGGAGGAAATACTTTGTTGCGTCTTTATCGGTGAATCGGATAAGCTGCTGGGTGCGGCAGAGGTTAGGGGCCTTGCCGTTTTCTATGAGCTCTCCTTCCTCGGCGAAGAATCTGGTCAGATCTCCTGATACTTTGAAGACAGTTACAGGGCCCTCCTTCATGAATCCCCTGATTCCCACGCCGATGCCTGACTCGAAGTGAGTGTCAAACTCATAGCGTTCCACCATATTTAGAGGTATAGTACAGTGGGCGAAGAGAACTTCTCCCTTCTCCACGTTTACTCTTGCAGGATTGGCCTGGAAGCCGGACTTGCCGGTGAGGCTTCTGGCGATAATCATAGAAACCATTGCAGGAGCGTCACCCTCGCAGCCTGCCACAATGCCTTCAGAGTTCAGCTTGGCAAGAGCCAGGCAGCCGGTGTTCTTCAGGCTGGAAAGAAGGTCAAAGCATCTGATGCTGAAGGCGTTGATCTGATGTTTGGTGACAACAGATTTTATGGCATTGTAGATGGTTATTGCACCATCTTCCTTTGGACCAACATTGCCGCAGATGTTTTCTACTTCTTCAATTGGAATGTATTCAATGTCAAAGCCGAGTTTTTCCTGAACGGCCTCTCTGTTTACATCGCTGGCAATCAGCCAGTCAGACGGTCTGCCTATGACGGCGGCCCTGGTGTTTTTGAGGGCTTTTCTTGCGGCCTCAAGCTTAACAAGCTCGCTGATTCTGGAAGAAATGTACTGGTGAGAGCCGTGAAGTATCTCTCCGCGGATTCCTCTCTGCTTTAGCCAAGAAAGAATCTCCATAGATGCAGCAAGGGAGTTGCTGCTGTAAGAGGCCAGCAGATAAACGCTCTTCTTGGCATCAAGCACGTCCATATATCTCTGCTTGAATAGGTTTTCCGTGCCGCCCGTCCTTACGAAGATAATGTCCAGGTCTGCCTTTCCGTATGTGGAGAAGTCCTCTCCCTTGTAGTCGAACTCAAAGTCCAGGCGGGAGAAAAACTCCTTGGTATAGGTTTCTATCGTCTGCTTGTCGTGAAGCGGGGAAGTAAGTGTAAAGACTGATATCTTCATTGATTATCTGCGTTTTGCGCTCAGGATTTTGCCTATGTAGATATGGTGAATCTTGGTCTGTGGGCGTTTGTCGTAGAACTCCTTGCCAGGGCCGGTCATGTTTTCTTTGTCGAACGGGGCCTTGTAGATGAGCTCGCATTCATAGACCTCGTAGGCTTCCTGGTAGTAAGGAGCTCCGTGCTCGGTGAACTGAATGTGGAGTCCGAGGGCCATGGCCTTGTCTTCATCCCTTCCGCTGTGGCTTCCCATATATTCGAGGATGTCTTTTCTGGACTCGTCGAAGGTCATCACGGTGAAGTACTTGCAGTTCTCCATCATCTGCTGGGTGTACCTGGATTCTGATACATAAACCGTCAAGGTATTAACGTCGTGGCCCCATAGGTTGCCCAGAGAGCCCCAGCCGATAGTCATAGCGTTGCTCTTTTCCTTGTCTCCCACTGCCAGCAGCAGGCCGTCTCCCTTGAACCAGAGGAACGGGTTGCCGGTGAAGTCGTCTGTGTAGTCGAAAGGCGAGAATACTGTATTTTCTGTCATCTTTTCCATATCTATAGTTTTTCCGTCTGCGCTGCCGTATCTGTTGTATGAAACGTTGGCAGGCTTCCATTTGTCCTTAGGGGTTGGATTCTGTGCCGGATAGCCGATTACAACCACATTCAGCGGGATTATGTTCTCAGGAAGAGCCAGAACCTCAGCGATTAGCTTGCATCTGTCCAGATCGGGATAAACACCTGTCCAGACTGCCCCCAGGCCCATAGCGTGTGCGGCAAGAAGGAGGTTCTGCGTTGCTGCGGAAGCATCCTGGATCCAGAAGTCACGTCCTCCGCCGTCCATTGCCTTGAGCATATCTCCGCAGACTGCAATGGCAAGAGGAGCCTTGGCCACCATTCCAGAATAAGGGCTGGTTTCGGACAGGGCCTTGAGCTGGTCCTTGTCTGTGACAACCACAAAGTGCCAAGGTTGCTTGTTCATAGCGGTAGGGGCAGCCATTGCGGCCTTGAGCATCTTCTCTATCTTGGCCTGTTCAACAGGGGCTTCTGTGTAAGCCCTTATGGATGTTCTGGTTGCAATATTCTCAAGCACAATGCTTTCCGCATCTACTTTGGTGCCTTTACGGGTAAGGAAAAGCAGAATGGCAAGAGCCAGAACTGCCAGGGCAAGGAGAATTTTTGTGGCTTTCATTATATGTCTTTTTTATTGGTGCAGAATTTTCATCAGGTTGGTTGCAAACAGCTTCACGCTCATTGCAAGAAGAATGATGCCGAAGAATTTCCTCAGCACATACACCGTGCTTTTGCCCAGAACTCTCTCTATCCAGGAAACTTTCCTCAGGACTATGAACACTATAATCATATTCAGGGCTATCGCGATGATAATGTTGAGTACAGAGTATTCCGCCCTGAGAGAGAGCATTGTGGTGAGGGCTCCGGCGCCTGCTATAAGCGGGAATATCAGAGGTACTATGGTTGGGCTTCCGCCAGGAGAGTCGTTGTAGCGGAAAATCTCTATTCCAAGAATCATTTCCAGAGCAAGAGCAAAGATAACCAGGGCTCCGGCTGTTGCAAACTCGTAGATTTCAACGCCGAACAGGGCCAGCATCCAGTTTCCGGCAAACAGGAAGAACATAAACAGTATGAATGCCCCGATAGCGGCCTTACCGGCCTCAATCTTCTTGCCCTTTGCCTGAAGGTCAAGAATGATAGGGGTGCTGCCGGTGATATCTATGATTGCGAACATCACCATAAAGGCGCTGGCTATTTCTCTGATGCTCAAATACAGTTCCATAGCTTAAAGTGGGAATGTTTCGCTGATTGGGAAGAGGCCGAACAGTCCGCCGGTGTGGATGAAGAGGATGTTGTCATCCGGACTGATTCTGGTTTCAGGATCGGCGTCTTTCTGGAGTTCGTTCCACAGGCCGTACATTGCCTTGCCGGTGTAGACAGGATCCAGAATGAGGCTTTCCAGACGGGCAATTTTGCGTATGAAATCCAGTTCCTCCGGCCTCGACAGAGCATAGCCTATGCCCACATACTTGTCGTTGATCTCAATATTACTACGCAGTAATGTTGCGTCGCTATAGTCTTTTGTGTCAAGAAACTCCTTTAGCAGTGGTTTGGCCTCGTTGGAAATTCTGTCTGCTATGTCGGTGAAGTACTGCACATCGTCGCATACAGCCATTCCAATGCACCTTTTGCCCAGATGGCCCAGTTCGTTGGCAAGGTGGAGGCCGGCAATAGTTCCGCCGCTTCCGGTTGCAACAACTATGGTGTTGAATTCAACTCCCATCTGCTTTTCCTGCTGGAGGATTTCCTGCATGCAAGTATAGTAGCCCAGTGTTCCGATGGCGTTAGACGCTCCTTCAGGAATGATGTAAGGGTTGAATCCAAGCTTGCGGTAGCCTTCCGCCATGTCTTCCATTATTTCTTGGCGGTGGCCACGGTATTCCTCTTGGCTGCAGAATCTCACGTCCGCACCCAATAGCCTGTCAAGGAAATAGTTGCCTCTTACAGGAGGTTCATCGCTGATCCTCAGAAGCACAGCTGATTTCATTCCCAGCTGGGTAGCGGCAGCAACAGTTGCGCGGCAGTGGTTAGACTGTATTCCCCCGCAGGTAATCAGAAGGTCACAGCCTTTCTCAATAGCGTCTGCGGTTTCAAATTCTAGTTTACGGACCTTGTTACCAGTAAGCTCGCTTCCGGTCTGGTCGTCTCTCTTAATCCAGATGTTTGCTCCAAGTTCTTTGGAGAGCCTTTCAAGGCGATAGATTTTTGTAGGCAGATTTGCCAGTCTTGTTCTTTTCATAAAGGCAAATTTAGTTAAATTTGTGGTTGCATAAAAAAGATTAAACAGTTTTCACGATATGCGTACAATGTTCTTATCAAGGCTGGCCTCAGTTATTGCCGCCGCACTTATCTTGCTCCCTTCACAGACGTTTGCCCAGGAGAACAATTATCCCGATGTTCTTCTGAAGAACAACAAACAGAGCGTGAAGTTCACAGACCTTAAATCTTTTGACAATGTTAACAATAAGGTAAGGAACTATCTAAGAACACTTTCCAACGGTGTCAAGGTTCCTGTAAAGGTAGAAGGCGCCTATACTTTCAAGAACAACGACTCTCTCTATCTGAATTTCAACCGCAACCTGGCGGATTTCCCAATCCGCGAAGACGGCGTCAAGATGATCTACGAGACAGTAAAGGCCAATCTTCCCTCATCGTTGAAAAACAAGAAAATAGCCATATTTTCAGCTGGCAGCAAGCTGGAGCAGCTGGTTACTCCTTTCTATAACACTACGGGCAAATACGCAAAGATCCAGAAAGACGGCGTAATCAAGGTGTCCTCCACTGCCAAGAGACTTAAGGAGCAGGAGGGCAAGCCTTACGCTATTACAAAAGGTTTGCAGGATAGGCATATCGCGATGCAGAACAGCCACGGTTGGTTCTACGAGCCGACTCTGGACCGCTGGGAGTTCCAGAGAGCCAGACTTTTTGGCGTGGTTGAAGATACTTATACTATGAGTTATGTGGAGCCGTTCCTGGTTCCAATGCTGGAGAATGCCGGAGCAGTGGTTCTGCTTCCTAAGGAAAGAGACTGGACCAAGGTTGAAGTGATTGTGGACAACGACACCCAGACAAACGGCTACAGCTCTTCAGACGGTTCCTACAACTGGACCAAGGGAGATGGTGAAGGCTTTGCGCATCCTAAGAAATCCTATGTATTTGGAGAGAATCCGTTCACGATGGGTTCTTATGTTCAGGTTGAAGGTCTTCTGGCAAAGGGCGAGAGCGAGCCTGCTGGAAGCCTGAACGAGAGCACAATAACCTGGACTCCTTCATTTGAGGAAGATGGTGACTATGCAGTTTATATTTCCTACAAAACTCTTCCGAGCAGCGCAGATAAAGTGTCCTACACCGTCAAATACAGCGGTGGAAAGGCAGAATTCTCCGTTAACCAGAAGATGGGCGGCGGAATGTGGATTTACCTTGGCACCTTCCATTTCAAGAAAGGAAATCAAGACCAGGGCGTATTCCTCACCAATAGAAATAGTTACGGCACCGTTACCGCAGACGCTTGCAAGTTTGGAGGCGGAATGGGCAACATTGCCAGGGGGGAAGGCGAGGGCTTTATAAGCGGAATGCCTAGGTTCCTTGAAGGCGCAAGGTACTACCTTCAGTGGAGCGGTTTTGCAGATACGGTTTATTCCGTATCTCACAACACTAACGACTATACCGATGACTATGTATCCAGAGGCAAGTTCGTAAATGCTATAGCAGGCCAGAGCAAGGCTCTGCCTAAATGGGGAGCTGAGAGCCGCCACATTCCTGTTGACTTGTCTTTCGCATTTCATACGGATGCCGGCAATTCCCTCGGCGACACCATTATAGGAACTCTCTCCATCTATACCAGAATCTGCAAGGACTTTGGCGGAGAAGACAAATATCCTAACGGAGACGACAGAATCCTGGGCCGTTATCTGGCAGACATTGTACAGACTCAGCTGGTTGACGATATTTCAGACAAATACGGCTTTGCCTGGAGCCGCCGACAGCTTTGGGACCGTTCTTACTCCGAGAGCCGTTCTCCTCAGGTTCCGGGTATGCTTCTGGAGTTCCTGTCTCACCACAATTATGCAGATATGAAGTTCGGCCTTGACCCTGATTTCCGCTTTACCGCTTCCAGGGCTATCTACAAGGGAATATTGAAATTCCTGTCGTGGAAAAACAAGGTTCCATACTCTGTGCAGCCTCTTCCTGTAAACAATATGGAGGTGGTTCTTGAGAATCCTTCCAAGAGGGAGGTTGAGACAGAGACTCATGTCAAGAGCGTAAAGAAGACCAAGAAAGGCAAAAAGACCGTCACCGAGGTCAAGAAGATGGTTATCAGGTATGATGCTGTCAGCGAGGGTGAAGTCCACGCATTGGTAACCTGGTCTCCTGTTGAAGATAAGCTTGAGCCGACTGCAGTTCCAACGGGTTACGTTGTTTACACAGCCAAAGATGACAATGGTTTCGATCTGGGAACCTATGTGCAGGAGCCTAAGTACAGGGTTAAGATTGACAAAGACCATATCTACCGCTTCAAGATTACAGCTGTGAATGAGGGAGGAGAAAGCTTCCCGTCTGAGGTTGTTGCAGTTGGCGTTCCAAGCCATAGAAAGTCAGACGACATTGTGCTTGTAGTCAACGCGTTCGATAGGGTGGGCGCTCCTAAGTGGATTCAGAGCAAGGATTCTACTGTAGCTGGATTCTTTGCAGATTATGACCACGGAGTTCCATACCTGAAGGACGCTTCCTACCTGGGCAAGATGTACGAGTACCGCAGAGAAGTTCCTTGGACAGATGACGACGCTCCTGGATTCGGTGCCTGCTACAACGACCAGGCAGGCAACATAATTGCCGGAAACACCTTTGATTACGCTTACGACCATGGTCTTGCCTTTATGCACAACGGCTACGCTTTCATTTCTTCTACCAGAAGCGCTGTAGAGAGCGGAAAGACAGATATGTCTAAGTACTCAATCTGCGACCTCATACTTGGAAAGCAGTGCCAGAGCAACGACGGAGCCCTTACCAAGCTAGTCAAGTACCACGCTTACACTCCTAAGCTCAAGGAGGCCATCAAGAATTACTGCTCCGGCGGCAGAAACCTCATAGTTTCAGGCGCGTATGTTGCTACTGACCTTGTAGATGCCTATGAAGTAGACAAGACTGAGGGCCCTAAGTTCCTCAGCGATGTATTCAGGATCAAGTGGATGACTCACTCCGCCGCAAAGGACGGAAAGGTTGCTGCCGTGATGAATTCCTACGGCTTCAACGGAAACTTCGAGTTCTACAGTGAGCTCAACGATAAGAAATATGTCTGCGAGGCACCAGATGCCTTTGTACCTGCTGACAAGGATTCCTACACCATATTCCGCTATCCTCAGACCAGCATCAGCGCCGCTGTTGCCTATCCTGGAAAAGACTACAAGACAACTGTTTTCGGCTTCCCGATCGAGACACTGAAGTCCCAGGAGCAGATAGACAGACTGATCGGCCAGACAATAGATTTCTTCAGCAAATGACAGTATGAATAAGAATTGTTTGTTCCCTTTAATTGTTTTATCGCTATTTCTGACGTCTTGTGGAGGCGGTGGAAAAGACGCTATTATACCTGATGTACCAACTCCGCCGGCTCCAGACAATAATATAGTTGTTTCGCTGATAACTCTTCCATATAGCACATTTACTGTTGAGACTGGAGAGTATCGCCAGATCATTGCTGATCTTTTTCCAGAAAACGCAACTGACAAAACTGTTACCTGGGAATCATCCAATACTTCTATAGCAACTGTGTCCAACTCCGGTGTGGTATATGGCAAAGTTCCCGGAACAGTTGATATTATTGTCAAGGCGGGCCGTGCATCCACAGTCTGCCATGCTATTGTCAAGGAATCTCATACTGACCTGTCCTTATACGACATTCAAGGCAATAAAACTTCTCAAAGAACAACCGCCAATTGCTATGTGGTATCAAAACCGGGCAAGTACAAAATCCCTGTTGTTTATGGCAATGCGATTACCGGGGGAAAGACAAATCGCAAGGCTTATCTTTATTCAGGTACCTACGCCACTTATGTAAATGTTTTGGAGCGTTTTGTCGATCACCTGAATCAGCCTGTTTATTCTGGGAATGATTCTTCTGACCCTTGGGTTTCCAATAAATACTCTTTGTCAAAATGCCAGCTGTTGTGGCAGGATTCCCAGAATCTTGTGACCGATGTCTATCTTTCTGGAGGTCAGGGCTACAAAGAAGAGAAGTTTCTTTGTTTTGAAGTAAAACCCGAGAACTTTAATCAAGGCAATGCTGTTTTAGCAGTTTACAGTGACAATATTGTTGCCTGGAGCTGGCATATTTGGGTTACAGATTCTGATTTGTCCCCTGTTGCTGTCAGGAATCAGGCAAACAAATTGTATTATGCTTTGCCCGTTAATCTTGGCTGGTGTGAGCCTCAATCTTCAAAGAGCAAAAATGGAGGTAAGTACGGTAACTGTCCTTATTATCAGTATGGGAGAAAAGATCCAATGCTGCCTTCAGACGGAAATGGTGATTTTGACAAAGCATATTACGGTAAATCTGGTGAGATGAATGACGGCACCTGGATGATCGTTACCTCTCCAGAAGAGTATATTGATGCGTATACTACTGTAGGGTATACGGTCAGAAATCCATTTGTCTTTTTATGCGGCGGTTCTTCCTATTCAAATCTCTGGAGTGCAGAAGAGAACAACTATTTTAGAAATGGTCAAGTTATCAAGACCATATATGATCCTTCTCCTTCTGGATATTGTGTACCGCCATACGATTTCGCTACTGGTTTTGTCCGGAATAATTATGCAGATTCGTTCAGTGACTGGAATTATGACGGAGTCTTCAATAATGGGTATTATTTTTATACTGATGGCTGGAAACAAGGAGAAAAACTGTTTCTTCCAGCAATAGGTGAGAGATTCTATAATGGTATACTGTGTGCGACTGGCGACTGTGGCTATTATCACTTGGCGGAGAATCTTGTTGAGTATCTGGGTTCACCTAGGTGTTTCTATTATATTGGATCCGTAGAATCATTCATTTTAAATTCAGGGATAGCCCGAGGAGAAGCCTTGCCTGTACGGTCTATAAAAGAGTATTAAATGACAAGGGACTGCAAATTTGCAGTCCCTTTATATTAAGGTACGGGTTAAGCCGGATTCTGTCCCCTTGCGGGTCTTTATCATTTATCTGGCGCAGCTTACCCCTCGGCAAAGGACGGGCAGCCCTTGAATGCCGATATACATAGCCTTGCAGGATGCGGTGGAGTACCCAATGAATGTTGCCATTCAATGTCGTGAGCTCTTGCCTCGCGTTTTCACCCTTACCTTTTTCCTTTCGGATAGGGGCGGTTGTTTTCTGTTACCCCAGTCATAAGCTTTCGCCTATCTGTGCTTTCCACAGCGCATTGCCCTTTCCTGTCCGGACTTTCCTCCGATTGCTCGGCGATAAAGTTTCCCGTACCGGCGGCAAAGATAGTGCAAGTCGAGAGAAAAGCAAACTTGTTTGCATTTTCCGAGACGCAGCCTATCTAGCGAGCGCAGCGAGAAAGATAGTGCAAGCTGAGCGAAATGCAAACTTCTTTGCATTTCTTATAATGAAACAATGTTGTTACATTTTTAGGGCTTTTCTAGTACTTTTATATATATTTGCACAGTCTAAATATAATCAAACGGTCTATGTTTAGTAATTATATTGGTTTTGAGAAGGTTGATCTATTCCTTAAGAAATACTACGAAAAGTGGACCCATCCAGACAAGGCGATGAAGAAGGTCATTCAGGCCTTAATTGTTGTTGCCTTGACTGTTTTTGTGTGGAATATGCCGTCTTCCTGGTTTGGAATGGAAGGGATAACCGTAGTTCAGCAAAGGCTTATCGCAATATTTGTGTTCGCGATGCTGATGTGGGTTATGGAAGTTGTGCCGGCCTGGGCTACATCGGTGGCTGTGATTGGCTTGCTGCTGCTGTTTACGTCGGATTCCGGAATAGGGCCGATGTGCGATGCTGAGAAAGTAGGGCAGCTGCTTAGCTACAAGGGAGTTATGGCAACCTTTGCGGATCCGGTGATAATGCTGTTCATAGGAGGATTCATCCTTGCGATTGCGGCAACCAAGACAGGACTGGACGCCCAGCTGGCAAGGGTTCTGCTTAAGCCGTTCGGAAAGAAGAGCGAGAACGTGCTGCTGGGATTCCTTCTTATTACTGGACTGTTCTCTATGTTTATAAGCAACACTGCAACTGCGGCTATGATGCTTACCTTTCTTACTCCTGTGTTCAAGCAGCTTCCTGCAAACGGAAAGGGAAGGATAGCTATGGCTCTGGCAATTCCGGTAGCGGCCAATCTTGGAGGTATGGGAACTCCAATTGGAACCCCTCCAAACACTATCGCGATGAAATACCTAAACGATCCAGAAGGCCTGAACCTTGGCATGGGATTCGGAGAGTGGATGATGTTCATGTTCCCTCTGGTGATAGTGCTTCTGCTCATCAGCTGGTTCATTATCAAGAAGATGTTCCCTTTCACCCAGAAGACAGTGGAACTGAAGATAGAAGGCAATATGCACAAGGGATGGCACACAACGGTGGTTATCATTACTTTCTGCGTTACAGTACTGCTGTGGCTCCTGGACTCTGTTACCGGAATCAACACTTATACCGTGGCACTCATTCCGTTTGTGGTGTTTGCCCTGACCGGAGTCATTCATCGCCGAGACCTTGAGGAAATCAACTGGTCTGTTATATGGATGGTGGCCGGCGGCTTTGCCCTGGGTTACGGACTGAACGCTTCCGGACTGGCAAACCTTGCTGTAAAGAGCATTCCGTTCGGAGACTTCTCCCCGATGCTGATTCTGATAATTTCCGGACTGATTTGCTACGCTCTTTCAAACTTCATATCCAACTCTGCCACAGCGGCTTTGCTGATGCCAATCTTGGCTGTTGTCTGCACTGCAATGGGAGACAGCCTGAATGTGATTGGAGGAACTTCAACCATTCTGATAGGCGTGGCGATTGCAGCTTCAAGCGCAATGATTCTCCCGATATCCACACCGCCAAACGCTCTGGCTTTTGCTACCAATCTGGTTCAGCAGAAAGATATGAGCAAGATAGGTATTATTGTGGGTGTAATAAGTATGGGCCTGGGTTACGGCCTGCTGTATCTGATGGGTTCTTTGCACCTGCTCTAGTAGGTGATTTTGTAGAGTTTAGGCCAGTATTTTCCGGTCACATATATGCTGCCGTCTGAAGGGTCACAGGCAATGCCGTTGAGCACGTCTGTGGCCTTTGTTTTAAGGTTTTCCGGAAGAAGTCCCTTGCAGTCTATAACATCTGTGACATATCCCGTTTCAGGATCGATGATTACTATGTCGTCTGTCAGATATACGTTGGCCCAGATTTTTCCTTTAACCCATTCCAGCTCGTTGAGGTAAATGAGAGGTTTGCCGTCTAAGGTGACTTTCAAAGTGGAATTGCAGTAGAAGGATGCTGGGTCGCGGAAATACAGAGAAGAAGATCCGTCGCTCATTATCAGCCTCTTGCCGTCTGTGGTAAGGCCCCAGCCCTCTGTAGGGTATGAAGCCCTTCCGATTTCCTTGAGCTTGTTCTGCGGATTCTTCAGGCTGAACACAAAGCAGGTGTGCTCTTCCCAGGTAAGGATGAAAAACCTGTCGTTGACAACGCAGCTTCCTTCAATGAAATAGCGGTCCTGGAACTTCCATTTTCTCTTCCACTTGCCGGTTTTGTAGTCCAGCATATTCAGACAGCTTTCTCCCTTCTGGCCGGTGGTTTCCCACAAATAGCCGTCGTAGAAGAAAAGCCCTTGAGTGTAGGATTTTGTGTCGTGCGGATATTCTGCTAGCACCTTTACCTTGTGGCGACGTGCTTTTGGGGCGCTTTTGTCCTGAGATAGAGCCGATAGCGGAGCAAGCAGCGCCACTGCCAGTATAGCGGTGAGAATTCTTTTGTCCATAATTCTACTTTGAAGAACGGTACTTAATAGCTGCCTTTACGAAGTTCACGAAGATAGGATGCGGTTTCATAACTGTGCTCTTGAGCTCTGGATGGAACTGTACTCCAATGAAGAATGGATGCATCTTTGCCGGAAGTTCAACGATTTCAACCAGTCCGGTGTCTGGATTCCTGCCGCTGAGGACAAGGCCAGCCTTTTCCATCTCTTCCTCGTACTTGCCGTTGAATTCGTAGCGGTGGCGATGCCTTTCGCTGATCTGCTTTTCTCCATAAATCTTTGCAGCAAGGGTTCCTTCTTTCAGTTTGCAGGCATAGGCTCCAAGCCTCATTGTTCCTCCCTTGGTTGTCAGAGTCTTCTGTTCTTCCATAAGGTCTATGACAGGGTTCTTGGTCTGCGGCCTGACTTCCGTAGAGCAGGCGTCTTTGAGCCTGAGAATGTCTCTAGCAAACTCAATAACAGCCATCTGCATTCCAAGGCAGATGCCGAAGAACGGTATCTTGTTTTCCCTGGCGTACTTGACTGCCAGTATCTTGCCCTCGATACCTCTTCCGCCGAATCCAGGAGCCACAAGAATGCCGTCCATTCCAGAGAGTTTTTCCTTAATGTTGGAAGCGTCCAGATATTCGCTGTGAACGGTGTGCACGTGAACCTTGCAGTTATTTACGGCTCCTGCGTGGACAAAAGATTCCTGGATGGACTTGTAGGCGTCCTGAAGCTCCACGTATTTGCCAACCAATGCAATGTCGCACTCGGTCTTAGGATTGTAGAGCTTTTTGAGGAAGTTCTCCCATTCTGAGAGGTCTGGCTGAGGTATGTTCTTGAATTTGAGTTTCTTGAGAACAACATCATCGAGCTTCTGGCTATGCAGCAGAACAGGCACTTGGTAGATGCTCTTTGCGTCCTGGTTCTCGAACACTGAGTCTGCCTTAACATTGCAGAACAGGGCTATCTTTTTCTTCATTCCTTCTGGAAGAGAGACCTCTGTACGGCATACGATGATGTCTGGCTTTATTCCTTCCTGCTGGAGCATCTTCACGGAGTGCTGGGTAGGCTTAGTCTTCAGCTCCTGAGCAGCGTGAAGGAACGGAACAAGAGTAAGGTGCAGCACAAGGCAGTCTCCTTCAGGCATTTCCCACTGAAGCTGACGAACGGCCTCCAGGAACGGGGTGCTTTCCATATCGCCCACGGTTCCGCCAATCTCGGTAATCACGATGTCGTATTTGCCGCTCTTTCCCAGAAGGGTCATCCTGCGCTTGATCTCGTCTGTGATATGCGGGATGATCTGCACTGTCTTTCCCAGGTAAAGGCCTTCTCTCTCGTTGTCTATCACCGTCTTGTAGATTCTTCCGGTGGTTACGTTATTGGCCTGTGATGTGGGCACGTTCAGGAACCTTTCGTAGTGGCCCAGGTCCAGGTCTGTCTCCGCTCCGTCATCGGTGACGTAGCATTCCCCGTGCTCATAAGGGTTCAGGGTTCCCGGATCCACGTTGATGTAAGGGTCAAATTTCTGGATAGTTACCCTGAGTCCTCTGCTCTGGAGAAGTTTTGCCAGTGACGCGGCGACGATGCCTTTTCCGAGTGATGAAACCACTCCGCCCGTTATGAATATATATTTCGTGTTCATCTGAAATAAATAAGGAATAAGTCTTAACGGGATACAAACTTAATCAAAAAAACTGACAAAAAAAGAATAAAAAACGTATATTTGCTGCCGCTTAGGGGTGCCGAAAGGCTGAGATCATACCCTTGAACCTGATGCGGGCAATTCCGCCGTAGGGAAAGTGAGGCTTCGTCATTCCTGGGCTTTGATATTTGTCTGGTTATGAGGAAGTTTTTTTTATACGCATTTTTGCCTGCAATATGTATTTGCTCAGCGACGTGGGCTAAAGCCCAGGATACCCTGAGCCAGAAGCGCCTTGACAGCATCATTGTTTCAACGTCCAGGGCCGGAGTGTATACTCCAGTGGCAAATACCACTTTAGGCCACGATGTGGTGGAGAGGGTTCCATCTACATATTCTCTGCCTATGATGTTGAATATGCTGCCTTCTGTGGTTGCCACTACTGAGGGGGGCCTGGCACTTGGCTACAGCAATATGAGAGTCAGGGGAAGCGACGCTTCAAGGACCAATGTCACCCTTAACGGCATTGCTATCAACGACGGTGAAAGCCAGGAGGTTATCTGGGCCAATATCCCGTCTCTGCCCAATTTCCTGGAGAGCGTTCAGCTCCAAAGGGGAGCGGGAACCAGCGTCAACGGTCCTGGGGCATTCGGGGCTACCCTGAATATGCAGACCAAGACTCCATCATCCAATCCTTACGCAAACGTGGATTTCTCTGCCGGAAGCTACAAGACATTTATGGAAAGCATAGCCGTTGGATCCGGTTCTATGGAAAGCATTGGCAAGGGCTATTTCAACGTGGATCTGGCCTACAACCACGCCCTCACCCGTGGCTATATCCGCAACGCCAAGGCCAACCTCAATTCCCTTATGGCTTCCGCATCCTGGAGGAACGAAAAAAGCAGCGTCAAGTTCATCTATATGCTTGGTTCACAGCATACGGGAATCACCTGGGAGGGCTGTCCGATAGACATCTACTACACCAACCGCAAGTATAACGTTGCGGGTGAGTATTACGACGACCAAGGAAACGTGCATTACTACGACAACGAGACCGACAACTACACCCAACACCATTTCCAGCTGCATTACGTTCATCAGTTCTCGCCCAAACTTACTCTTGCCTCAACTCTGCATTTTACCAAGGGAGACGGTTTTTACGAGAACTACAAATACAATGTCAAGTTCTCTAAGTACGGTCTTGATCCTCAGACAATAGGCGGCGTAACCTACAAGAAGACAGATGTGATCATCCGCCAGAGCATGGACAACAGTTATGTTGCCGGCGCATTAAATCTCAAATACAAGGCAAATGCTGTGGACTTTGCGGCTGGGGTAAACTATTCTTTCTACGACGGAGACCATTTCGGCAACATTCTCTGGAGCAAGTACAACCAGAACCTGGACTTGTCAAAGCCTTGGTACACAAACAACGGCAAAAAGGCAGACGCTAGCGCCTTTGCCAAGGCTGAGATCACAATCGCGAGGAATCTTACAGGCTTCATAGACCTCCAGTATCGCTTCATCAACTTCAAATTAAGCGGTATGGACAAAGATTTCGTGGGGCTTGACAACAAGAAGGATTATAACTTCTTCAATCCCAAGATCGGAATGAACTACTGCATCGGCAAAGACGGCAAGCTGTTCTATTCCATTTCAATTGCCCATCGCGAGCCTAGCCGCAGCGATATCAAAGAGTCCATCAAGGCCGGAAAGCAGGATCTCCTCAAGAGCGAGCGTATGCTGGACTATGAGCTTGGCTATCAGTTCAGAAGGCGTAACTCAGGCTTCCAGATCAACCTCTATTCAATGAATTACAGGAACCAGCTGGTTTCTACCGGCAGGCTCACCGAGACCGGTTATGTAATCCAGGAGAACATTCCTGACAGTTACAGAAGGGGAGTGGAGGTTTCTGGCCTTTATTCACCGATAGACCAAATGCTTTTCTTTGCCACCGCCACTTATTCCAAGAACAAGCTAAAGAACTACACTCTCTTTGTGGATGCTTACGATAACGCAGAGGACTGGAATCCGACTCCGCAGCATCAAGTATTCCTCAAGAAATCCAATCTCACTCTTTCTCCTGAGCTGATCGCTTCCGGCGGCTTTACCTTAACTCCGGAAAAGAACACCAACATTACTTTAACCGGCAAATATGTGGGCAAACAGTATATGGACAACTCCAGCCTGGAGGTAGCAAAGGTGCCTTCTTATTTCACGATGAGCTTGGATGCCGCCAAGACATTTGTCTTCAAGAACAATAGCAAACTGCGCATTTCATTTTGCGTAGATAATCTTCTGAACCGCAAATACTACTCCTACGGCTGGATTTACCGCGCTGTCTTTGATGACGGCTCGGATGACTACATAGAAAAAGGCGTTTACGCCCAGGCCACCATCCACTTCATAGGCAAAATCCAATTCACTTTCTAATGGAACAGACGCTTCAATACTTGCAGCAAAACTGGCTGGAGATTTTCTCTCTTGTAACCGGCCTGATCTTCCTGATTCTTGAGATCAGGCAGAAGAACGCAATGTGGGTGGTTTGCATATTCTCTTCGTCCGTTGCCGCCATTGTCTTCCTGAATGAAAAGCTCTACGCTTCAATGGCCCTCAACGTCTATTACGTAATAACTGCAATCTGGGGGCTATTCACCTGGATAAGAGATTCACGAAAACTCAGGACAGAATCTGTCGCTGAGGCAAGCAATAAAGACAAAATCCATCTGTCAAAGCTTACTTGCAAGATTGTTCTCATAAGCATTGTCTGCTTCATAATTCTCACTCCGGTTATTTACAAGATTCTGATATATCTCGGCGACAGCTCATCAATTCTTGATGCCATTGTTCTGGTAATGAGCATAATCGCTACAGTATGGCTGGTGAAATCCTATCCTCAGCAGTGGCTTGTCTGGATTGTTGCGGACATCCTTTCCACAACGCTTTGCCTGACTCAGGGAATGTACTGGATGGCAGCCCTCTACGCCTTCTACACTCTTTCCGCCGTTTACGGTTACATTCACTGGAAGAGGCGGGGAGTATACGTGTAAATTTATTCCTTTAGGAATAATTCGTATATTTGTACAATTTGTTTAGCGAGAAATAATAATTCAAAACATTATAAGATGATATTAGTAGCAGACAGCGGCTCAACCAAGGTGGATTGGGTTGCAATCAAGGAAGACGGAACAACCGTTTCTGTTAAGACCGCCGGTATCAATCCGGTTTTCATAACAAGAGAGAAGATAGTCGAAATACTCAGGACAAGCCTGGAATCAATACTTGGAGACAATGTTACCGAGGTTTATTTCTATGGGGCGGGAGTTGTGTCTGACTCTGTAGGAAGTGATCTGGAAGGCGCTTTCCAGGAAGTTTTCCCTGGAGTGAAGTGCTATGCAGCATCAGACATGCTGGCAGCTGCAAGGGCTCTTTGCGGAGACGGGAAAGGCATTGCCTGCATCATAGGAACCGGAGCCAATTCCTGCTTCTTTGACGGAGAGAAGATGGCTGAGCACGTGAATGCCGGAGGCTTTATCCTCGGCGACGAGGCCAGCGGCGGATACTTTGGAAAGAGGCTGATCTCAGACTTTATCAAGGGCCTGTTCCCTAAGGACATAGAGAAGGCTTTCATAGACAAGTATGACCTCGACTACCTGAAGATTGTAGACAGGGTTTACAAGCAGCCTTCTCCTAACAGGTTCCTGGCTCAGTTCTCTTATTTCATTGAAGAATTCCGCGAAACCGAATATATGCAGAACCTGCTGAAGTCTGGATTCAAGGATTTCATTACCAGAAACGTTTACGGATATAACTATCACGATTATCCAATGAACGTTGTAGGATCAATAGGCTTCATTTTCCGTCGCGAGCTGGAGGAAGTGGCAGCAGAGTGCGGAGTGAAGGTCGGCAAGATCCTCAAGAGCCCGATAGACGGACTGATTGATTACCATAAGAAGAAATATCTCGGAGAATAGAATATGAGCGTAAAGAAAATAACTGAACAGGCTTCCAATTATTCAGACCTGGACAAGATGACAACCGGGGAGCTTATCCGCGGAATGAATGCAGAAGACAAGACAGTGCCTTATGCAGTGGAGAAATGCCTCCCGCAAGTTGAGAAATTCATAGACCTGCTGGTTGAGAGAATGAAGAAGGGCGGAAGGCTCTTCTATCTTGGAGCAGGAACCAGCGGAAGGCTGGGCATATTGGATGCCAGCGAGATACCACCTACATACGGAGCTCCGTTCGACCTGGTTATCGGCCTGATAGCCGGAGGAGACGGCGCCATCCGCAAGGCAGTGGAGAATGCCGAGGACGATTACGATATGGGATGGGCAGACCTGCAGAAATTCAACATCGGCGGATATGATTCAGTAGTGGGAATAGCCGCCAGCGGATCTACTCCATACGTTGTGGGCGCCTGTGCAAAGGCTCGTGAAATGGGACTTCTGACCGGATGCATCACCTGCAACCCTGGCGCCAAGGTGGCAGAAGTTGTGGATATCCCTATGGTTGCCGTGGTAGGCCCTGAGTTTGTAACAGGCTCAACCAGAATGAAGAGCGGTACGGCCCAGAAGCTGATACTCAATATGATATCCACCTCGGCGATGATCAAGCTCGGCCACGTGAAGGGCAACAAGATGGTGGATATGCAGCTGTCCAACGCCAAGCTGGTAGACAGGGGTACCCGCATGATAATGGACGAGACCGGAATCAAGGAATATGAACTTGCCAAGGAGTATCTGCTCAAGTACGGCTCTGTCCGTAAGGGAGTAATTGCTTACAAGGAAGGAAAATAGACGATATGGGATATTCTTCCAAGCTGCTGGAGAAGGCGGTGGACCAGTTTTCCACCCTGCCCGGAATCGGGAAGAAGAGCGCCCTGAGGATGGCGCTCCATATGCTTAGGCAGCCGAAGGAGAATGTGGAATTGTTTGCCTCAGCGATTGTTGGAATGGCAAACAATGTCAAGCACTGCAAGGTGTGCAATATGGTCTGCGACGAGGAGCTGTGCCCAGTATGTTCAGACCCAAGGCGCAACCGCAGCCTGATTTGCGTGGTAGAGAGCGTCAGAGATGTACTCAGCATAGAGAACACGCAGATATACAACGGTCTGTACCACGTGCTTGACGGCATAATCAGCCCTATGGACGGCGTGGGGCCTGGTGACCTTCCCATCGCTGAGCTGGAAGAAAGAGTTTCCTCCGGCCAAGTGAAGGAAGTGGTGCTGGCGCTTTCCACTAGCATGGAAGGGGAGACAACCTCCTATTTCCTTTACAACAGGCTGAAAAAGTACGACATTAAGATTACAACAATTGCAAGGGGAGTGGCATTCGGAGACGACCTCGAGTACACCGACGAGCTCACGCTTGCAAAGAGCATAGAAAACAGACAATTATTTAAAATCTAGCAATATGAATTCAACAATACTGCTTGTAACGTTCCTGGTTTATACCGCTATACTGTTCCTGATAGCGTATCTGACAAGCCGCAAGGCAGACAACAGCTCTTATTTTACCGGAAACCGCAAGTCGAACTGGTTTGTGGTGGCATACGGAATGATAGGGGCGTCGCTGAGCGGCGTGAGCTTTATGAGCGTGCCTGGAAACGTGTATAACGAGAGATTCTGGTACCTGCCGATGCTTATAGGTTTCATTTTCGGATACCTGATCATAGCGCTGGTCCTGCTTCCGCTGTATTTCAAGATGAACCTTACATCCATCTATTCATATCTGGAGAAGAGGTTCGGAATATGCAGCTACAAGACCGGAGCTTCTTTCTTCATCATTTCCAGGTTCCTGGGAGCAACCGTCAGAACGTTCCTGGTAGTATTCGTGCTTTATAACTTTGTGCTGGTAAGGCCAGACGGAAGCCATCTGATGCCGTTCTGGGTAGCGGCTGCAATCTTTGTACTGATTGCAATCCTCTACACATTGAAAGGTGGAGTGAAGACCATAATCTGGACAGACACATTCCAGACAACCTTTATGATTGTGGCTGTGGTGCTGTCTCTGGTGTTCATCTGCAAGGAGCTCGGCTGGGGTTTCGGCGATATGCTCTCAAACGTGCATTCTGACCCGCACTCAGACATATTTGATACAGACTGGAGCCACGGAACTCACTGGCTGAAGAGGTTTATCAGCGGACTGGTTGTTCCTGTTGCAATGACGGGTCTGGACCAGAGCATGATCCAGAAGAGCCTCAGCTGCAAGAACTTGAAAGAGAGCCAGAAAAATATGATGACTTCTGTTGCGATGATGATTCCTGTGAATCTCCTGTTCCTGATAATCGGAGCAGTTCTGGCAATCTTCATGACCAATCATCCAGAGCTTCTGACATCAGTTACCAAGGCAGCCGGCGGAATTGAGGCAGACAAGATATTCCCTACAGTTGCACTCAGCCTGAGGCCTATAGTTGGAGTTGTATTCTTCATCGGACTGATATCAGCCGCCTATCCTTCCTGCGCCAACGCCATCACTTCCCTTACCACATCGGCGAGCATAGACCTGATAGGGATGGAGAAAAAAGACTGGGATGACAACAAGAAAAAGAATGTAAGGCAGAGAGTAAACATTCTCATCTCCATTCTGTTCGTGCTGATGATGGTGGCCTTCAACTACCTCAAGAGCGACTCAGTGATCAATATGGTATATGCCATAGCATCATATACTTACGGTCCTCTGCTGGGCCTGTTTATGTACGGCATCTTGACCAAGAAGGGCACTTGCGACAAGGCTGTTCCGTTCATCTGCGTGCTGGTCCCTGTTATCTGCTACTGCATCCAGAACAAGGTGTTCGGATGGGGCTACGATTTCGGATTCGCGCTGATAATCGTGATTGCCGCCCTTACATTCCTGGGAATGTTGCTGTTTGCAAAGAAAAAAAATTCTTAAATTTGTGCGATTAAGGATAATCCGCTATGTCTAACTCTATAATCATAAAGAAGGAGGCCGGAGTATGATTCAGGTGTTCTACAAATCTAAGGGGCAGATCCTTACTACCTCTGATGTAAAGGAATTGACAGAGAATTTGGGATTTGATGATGTCCTGTGGATAGATTTGTACGAACCCGACAGAGTTGAGACGCAAGCGGTTGAGGAATTCCTGGAAACCACTCTCCAGAGCAGGGCTCAGGCTGAGGAGATCGAGAGTTCATCTCGCTATTCAGAAACAGACAACGCAATCTTTGCAAATACAGACTTCATTTCCCCGGGGCCTGACAGCTACACCGAGGAAAGCGTTTCTTTTGTAATCAACGAGGGAGTTCTGGTTACTACCCGCCAGGCTCCTCTGCGTACCATTACCGAATTCCAGAAGAGGATGGGCTATTCTTACAAGCTCTATCCTACAGGCTATCATATCTTTGTGGCCATTATGGAGAATAGGGTGGACCTTGATGCCGATATGATTGAGGTGATGGCCAAGGAGATTGAGAAATTCGGCCGCAACGTCAATGTGGGAGCCAAGGTCAATGAAGACTTCCTTCTGGATATCAACCAGATGCAGGAGAATACGATGATGGTGAGGGAGAACATCGTGGATAAACAGCGTATTGTTACCGCCCTTACCCGAAGCGACAAGTTCCCAAGCGATATCCGCCCGAGGCTGGACGTTCTTGTAAACGATATCGCCTCCCTTCTGAACCACACCAACTTCAATTTCGAAAGGCTTGAATATTTGCAGAATACGGTGCTTGGTCTTATCAACCTTGAGCAGAACAAGATAATGAGGATCCTGACATACGTATCCCTTCTGTTCATGCCGCCGACTCTGATTTCCGGTATCTTCGGAATGAACGTCAGGCTTCCGATTTTCGGAGAGGAATTCGGCCTTAGAGACTTCAGTATCATAATGATGGTGATGCTGGTATCGGTATTTCTGGCATCGCTTCTTTTCAGGAAAAGAAAATCCAAATAGTAATGGCACTTTTAGGTATAGATCTGGGAGCCACCAAGATATCTGCCGCCATTTTCAACGATCAGGGAGATATCCTTGAAAGGCGCTACACCCTTCTGGAAGGCCGCGCAGGTGATGAAGCGGGCAGTCTTGTGGGTGAAACTATCAAATCGCTGATTAAAGAAACTGATATTTCGGGGGCGGGAATTTGCGTCCCCGGAATTGTTTATTCCAAGAAGGGTACGGTCTGGTGCCCGAATATCCCGGGCTGGGACGATTATCCTCTGGCCAAGACTTTGAAAAATGCTCTCGGCAATATAAGAATTGAGATTGAAAGCGACCGTACCTGCTACATACTCGGCGAGAAGTGGAGAGGAGCGGCTAAAGGATGCGACAATGCTATCTATCTGGCGGTGGGCAGCGGCATCGGAGCCGGCATTCTGCTGGACGGCAGGGTGATACACGGGGCGGACGATATAGTTGGAGCTACCGGCTGGATGGCTCTTGAATCTGATTACGACTCTGACTGGGACAAATGCGGATGTTTTGAGACTTACGCTTCCGGCAACGGAATAGGCTATCAGGCCAGCAAGCTCTACGGCCGTGAGGTTTCTTCCTACGAAGTGTTTGAAGGCTATGCCAAAGGCGATGAAACTGCAGTAAAGGTTATCCGCAAGGCAGTTCAGATGTGGGGCAAGGGAGCGGCAAACCTGGTGAGCCTATTCAATCCTGAAATCATAGTTTGGGGCGGCGGAGTCTTCTCCGGCCCAGCCAAGGAACTTATACCTGACATATACGCGGAAGCCCTGAAATGGGCTCAGCCGATTGCCATTCGCAAAACCCGGTTCTGTGCTTCAGAAGTTGGCTCAGATGCTGCTTTGCTTGGTGCCGGATATCTTGTAAGAAACAAATAATGATCAATATATGAAAAGATTAAGCATAATCGCGATGATAACTGCAACTGCTCTTATCTCTGGCTGCAATTCCCCTAAGGATGAGCCACAGGAATTCATCGGGAAGCAGGAAGTTTCCCTCACGTCTGACCTTATGACTCCGGAAGCCCTCTGGGCTATGGGCCGAATCGGCGGAGTCCAGCCTTCTCCGGACGGAAGCAAGATTCTCTACAATGTGTCTTACTACAGCGTAAAGGAAAACAAGAGCCATACTGTAATCTGCCTTATGAACGCAGATGGCTCTGACGTCAAGACTCTTACAAAATCTCCAAAGAGCCAGGGCGGCGCAGTCTGGATAGATGGCGGAAAGATGATAGCCTATCTGAGCGGAGAAGACGGGGTAAGCTCCGTTTGGGTTATGAGCGCAGACGGCGGAGATGCCAAAAAGATTGTTGCAAAGAACGGCAAGGGAGAGGAACTGGAGGTTGAAGACTTTCTCTTTTCTCCTGACAGCAAGAAAGTTATCCTGATTTCACAGATCCCTTACGAGGGCTCGGTAGTGCTTGGCAAGAACAAGTATGAAGACCTGCCAAAGACAACCGGAAGGATTGTCACCGATGTAATGCACAAGCATTGGGACGAGTGGGTTGAAAGCATTCCACATCCTTTCCTGGCAGACTTTGACGGCGCCAACTTCTCCAACATAAAGGACATTCTGGAGGGAGAATTGTACGAGTGCCCTTCAAAGCCTTTTGGCGGAAGCGAGCAGCTGGCCTTCAGCCCAGACAGCAAGAAAATAGCTTACTCTTGCAAGAAGATGACCGGTCTGGATTATGCAGTAAGCACAGATTCAGATATTTATGAATACGACATCGAGAGCGGCTCAACTCGCAACCTCTGCAAGCCTGAAGGTTACACAAGGCCTGAAGTCAAGTACGACGAGAGCCTGCAGAACCAATCGGTGAACAAGAACAAGGAAGACCTCAATATGGGCTATGACACCAACCCTGCCTACAGCCCGGACGGAAAGAAGGTTTCCTGGATGAGTATGGAAAGAGACGGCTACGAGAGTGACCGCACCCGCCTTTGCATAAAGGACCTTGAGACAGGAGAAAAGACTTACGTTACAGAAAAGTTTGAAAGCGGAGTTGACGATTACATTTGGGCTGATGACAACACCCTGTATTTCATTGGAGTATGGCACGGTACTACCCAGATTTACCGCACAGACCTCAACGGAGATTTATGCAAGCTGACAGACGGAATCCACGACTTCGGCAGCCTGGCTCTCTCTGGAGAAAAACTCATTGCCAAGAGGCATTCAATGATGCTTCCAGATGATATCTATTCAGTTGACCTTAAGTCCGGTGAGGCTACACAGCTGTCATTCGAGAACAAGCATATTCTTGACAAACTGGCTCTCGGTAACGTTGAGGAAAGATGGGTTAAGACCACAGATGGCAAGCAGATGCTCTGCTGGGTGGTTTATCCGCCTCATTTCGACCCTGCAAAGAAATATCCTACTCTTCTTTTCTGCGAGGGCGGCCCTCAGTCTCCTGTAAGTCAGTTCTGGAGCTACAGGTGGAATTTCCAGATAATGGCAGCAAACGGCTATATTATCATCGCTCCTAACCGCAGAGGCCTTCCTGGCTTCGGAATGGAGTGGCTGGAGCAGATCAGCGGAGACTATGCCGGACAGTGCATGAAAGACTATCTGTCTGCAATTGACGACATTGCAAAGGAACCATATGTAGACAAAGACCATCTGGGATGCGTAGGCGCAAGCTTCGGCGGCTTCTCTGTTTACTGGCTGGCAGGCAATCACGGCAAGCGTTTCAAGGCTTTCATTGCTCACGACGGAATCTTCAACGAGATGCAGCAGTATGTGGAGACAGAAGAGATGTGGTTTGCAAACTGGGATCTTGGTGGAGCCTTCTGGAGAAAGGACCTCAAGACCGCGCAGAACACTTTCTCTCATTCTCCTCATATGTATGTAGACAAGTGGGACACTCCAATCCTCTGCATCCACGGAGAAAAGGACTACAGAATCCTGGCTTCTCAGGGCGAGAGCGCTTTCAACGCGGCCAGAATGAGGGGAATAGACGCAGAGCTTCTGCTCTATCCTGATGAGAATCACTGGGTTTTGAAACCTCAGAACGGCATCCTCTGGCAGAGGACGTTCTTTGAGTGGCTCGACAAGTATCTTAAGAATTAAATAGTTCAGCGATGGGAAAAACTGAAAAGGGATATCCGAGGGCTCTGGTGGCAACTGCCGCCTGCCTGGGCTGCGCGTTCTTCGGAGTGACTATGTTCTTCTGGGGAGCGATGCTGCCTTCTCTCGGCGAAACCATCCAGGGTGTTCAGAATCTGCCTTGGATTCTGACTCTGGGCATCATAGCCGGAACCATTATCTGCGGTGCGGTGATGGACCGTTACGGCTACAAGGCTCTCCTGATTAGCGCATCTCTGGCTCTGGCCATAGGGCTTTGCGGCTTTATTTTCTGCCACGAGCTTTGGCAGCTGATTATCTCAGCCTTCCTGATCGGAGCCGGCGGCGGAGTCCTTAACAGCGAGACAATAGCCATTATATCAGATATCTACGGAGACAATCTCAGGGGCACTATGCTCAGCATACTGGGCGCTTCCTACTGCGTAGGCAGCCTGCTTTGGACAGTTATCTGCAGGGTTTGGTCATACGATCCAATGATTCCTATGAAATGGTCTGCTGCAGTGATCGGCATCCTGTCTCTGGCCTTCATATTCATTCCTTTCCCTAAGGCCAAGCTCACCAAGGAAGACAAGTTCTCTCTGATAGATTCAGTAAAGCTGTTCAAGTATCACATTCTTGCAGTTGCCGGAATCCTGTTCTTCTTCCAGGGTGTTCTGGAGGCCATCAGCGCCAACTATTCTACATCCTACTATGTAAGCGTGGAAAACGGAATAGGGCTTCCTGTTGCCCTCACATCGCTGATATTTATGACAGTAGGTATGGCAGTGGGAAGGTTCGCCCTTCCGGTTTGTCTTAAGACTGGCGGAAGGAAAGTGGCTATGTTCCTGTTTATGGCTATAGCATTCATTGGAGCATTGCTGCAGTTCCTGAGGCCTGCATCGCAAATAGGGGCATTCATCTCTATGACCTTGCTGGGATTCGGAATAGGGGTTACCGCTCCTGTGATTTTTGATTATCTGGGGCAGGTGTTCAAGAAGCATTCAGGCGCTGCAGTTAGCCTTTCCGTTGTGGTGGCTCAGATTGGTATGCTCATTGGCAACTTCCTGGTAGGCAAGATGTTCCTGCCTTCATCCGTTGAAGCCGGAGCTCCAAAGTACTTTCCGATTGTAATGTGCATTATGATACTTGCCGTTTGCATTGCCTTCCCGTTTGTGGCAAGGTCTGCAGACAAGACTAAAACTAAAAACCTAGACCTTTAATACCAAGCAATATGTCTAAAGGATATTCTACGGAAAAAGTGAACCTGGCTGCCTGTCTGGGCATTGCGTTTTTTGGAGTGGCTATGCTTTCACTGGGCGCCATTATGCCTCCTTTGGTAAAAGCCGTTCCACAGGCCATCGGACTTCCTATGTATATGTCTATAGGCATCATCATAGGAACAGTCATTTTCGGCCCGATTATGGACCGATACGGCTACAAGTGGCTTTTGGTCATAAGCAGCCTTATTATGCTGGCGGGCCTTCTGATTCTGGCCTATTCCACTGAAATGCCGCTTCTTATAGCTGGCATCTTCTGCGTGGGCCTGGGTGGTGGAGTGCTCAATGGAGAAACCAACGCTATAGTTTCAGACATCTACGACGAAGACAAGCGCGGTCGCAAGATGAGCATCCTGGGCGCGTGCTACTGCATCGGCGCTATGGTCTGGACTCTAGCTTGCTTCCTGATTCCTGACTACAAGATTCCGCTGATTGCCTGTGCCGCAGTAATGCTGCTTTGCGTATTTTTCTTCATCGCGATAAAATTCCCTAAAGCCAAGATTTCAGCATCATCCAAGCCTTCAGGCTCTGAATATCGAGGTATGCTCACTTCTGCCGCTCTTCTGCTTGTGGCCTTCGTGCTTTTCTTCCAGAGTGCGTTTGAGGGAACCAGCGGCAGCTACACCACATCTTTCCTGACCAAAATAGGGGGCATCGCTGAGAATGACGCTGTTCTGAGTCTGACTTTCTTCACGATAGGAATGATGGTAGGCAGGTTTGCCCTTGGCGCAATGATGAAAAAAGGCAAAGATCTGCTGGTACTTTTCATCTATATGTTCATTGCCCTGATTGGCGTGGCGTTGATGGGAGTAGGCAAGTCTTCTACATATATTTGCTGGATTGCGATGGCTCTGATCGGCTTTGGAGTCGGGGCCACTTATCCTGTTATGCTGGCCCGTCTTGGCGGAGTCTTCCGCAAGATGAGTGGCTCTGCTTTCTCCGCCGCAATCTTCATTGCCCTGTGCGGCCAGTTCCTGGGTAACTTCTTGATGGGCAAGCTCTTTGCCAGCGGGGGCGGCAACGCTTTCGCCTTCCTTCTTGCCGGCATGATCATAGCCATACTGATTCTGGCGCCGTTTGCCTGCCTTGCCTGCTCAAGAAGAAAGAATCTTGAAAACAAGAACAAGGAAACAATACGACCATAATACATATTTACTAAGACAAATAATTAAAACACAATAATTATGTTAGCTAACCAGTGGAAAAAGAACGCAATAAGCGTAATGGACCAGATTGAGTCCACACAGATGGAACAAATAAAGAAAGTTGCAGAAGTTATGGCAGATTGCCTTCAGGCCGGCCATCTGATTCATACTTTCGGATGCGGACACGCAAATCTTCCTATCGAGGAAATGTATCCAAGAATCGGCGGCTTTGTGGGCTTCCATCCTCTCTGCGAGCTTCCTCTCACATTCTTCACCCACATCAACGGGGAAATGGGAATCAACCAGTTCCTCTGGCTGGAAAGGGCTGAGGGCTACGGCAAGGCCATAATGAGCAGCTGGAACTTCCATAAGGACGATCTTGTATGGCTGTTCTCCCACACCGGAATCAACGCCGTTAACATAGATGTTGCCCTTGAGGCTCAGAGGCTTGGAATGAAGGTGATTGCCTACGGTTCAGCCGGCCAGACTGGTGCCAAGGTGCCTCGCCATAGCTGCGGCAAGAACCTCTTCCAGATTGCAGATTATGTTGTTGACAGCTGTTGCCCGCTCCAGGACGCTTCCGTTGACCTGAAGGATCATTTCGACAAGATAGGCCCTCTCTCAACAATGGCTTTCGTAACCACTGTATGGATGACTATCTGCACTGTTGCAGAGATACTTGCAGACCGCGGAGTTAAGCTCTACATCCATCCTTCCCATAATGTTCCTGGCGACACCACTGCCCACGAGAGGCTGGACGCCGCGCTTGCCGAGTACCGCAAGAGAGTAGCTGGAGTATAATTATGAATCATTACCGCTCATATCTTTTCTCAGCGATAGCTGCTGCCATCCTTTGCCTGTTTCCGAATTCAGCTCAATCTCAGCTCAGGCAGGACAAGGATTCCTTGCGCCACAAGGCCCAGGTTGAGGCGGCCCTTTCCAAGATGTCTGTGCGACAGAAGGTTGCGCAACTATTTATCGTTGAACTTAGCCGCAATCCAAGTCCGGCTACCAGAGCTTATCAGGATTCACTTGTAGGATATTACGGCTTGGGAAACGTCATTCTTATGGAAGGTTCTATAAAGCATTTCCTCCAGAGAATGGATGAGCTTCAGGCTATTGCCCAGATTCCGATTATGGTGGCTGTGGATGGAGAATGGGGGGCTGCTATGAGATTTCCGGAGTATCTGCCTTATCCGAGACAGGCTCAGTTGTCTAGAATAGAAAAAAACGGTGAGAAGCTGCTCTACAAGATGGGGCGCAATGTGGGCAAGGAGCTCAAGGACATCAACGTAATGGTCAATTATGCTCCCGTTGCAGATGTGAGCAAGCATTATATGGAAACAGGTGCGCTCAGGACCTTGAGTGACGATCCCCGTCAGGTTTCTCTTTGGATGACCGCATATATGAAGGGTATGCAGGATGCAGGAATCTATGCCTGCGGCAAACATTATCCGGGCCATGGCGGCACCACTGTGGACTCCCACTTTGCCTTGCCTGTGATAATGAACTCCAAGGCCTATATGGACACCGTAGATCTCTATCCTTTCAAAAACCTGATAGACAACGGCGTGGAAATGATGATGCTGGCTCATATATCAGTTCCTGCCATTGATCCGAGCGGTGTTCCTATGTCTATTTCTCCAATTCTTATCAACGATGTTCTCAGAGGAGAGCAAGGCTTCAAGGGCGTTGTAATTACCGATGCCATTGCAATGGCCGGCCTTACCAACGAGAGCCGCACTCCTGTTGAAGCTGTAATGGCTGTTTATAAGGCCGGTTCTGATATGCTGCTTATGCCTGACGAGCCGATCAAATGCATAGAGGCCCTTACCAAGGCTGTTGAATCCGGTGAACTTCCTATGGAAGAACTTGACAACAAAGTCCGCAAAGTCCTGATGCTCAAGGCCAGAGTAGGCTATCTAGAAGACGGCTACAGCTCTAAGGTCAAAAACCTTGACCACAAGATTGCCGCTGCCAGAAGGAGAGATTTCCGCCTTATCAAAAAGATGCGCCGCCTAATGAAACAGTCCACCAAGCCACACGCCGACCTCAAGCCTAGGGGACAGGACGTTACGCTGATATTTGATAAAGCCGGCAAATAAAATAAACCAGATATGTATTCAAAGTACGATATAACAATTGCAAGATATGGTGATATTAAAGACAAGCATTACCATCTTGCAATTCTGCCTTGGGGCAGCACAGAGCCTCACAATTTCCATCTTCCTTATTGCACGGATTTGCTTCACGCCCAGGCCGTTGCTTTTGAGGCAGCCGAGAAGGCCGCTAAAAACGGTGTCAACTGTATGGTTCTTCCGGGAATTCCTCTCGGCAGCCAGAATCCTGGGCAGATAGAGCTTCCTTTCTGCATCCACACATCGCAGAGCACCCAGATTGCAGTCCTGGAAGACATTGTAGCCTCATTAAAGAAGCAGGGCATTAACAAGCTTATTATAATGAACGGCCACGGCGGCAACAACTTCAAGGGGATGATCAGGGATGTTATGATAAAGAACCCCGGTTTCCTGATTACTGTAGTTGCCTGGTTCTCAATTCTTCCGCTTAAAGATTTCTTTGAAGAAAAGATCGACGACCACGGCGGAGAGCAGGAAACCTGCGTGATGCTGCATTACTATCCTGAACTTGTCAACCTGAGCCAGGCCGGAGACGGCCACCATAACGACTTCAAGATAGATGGCCTCAACGACAAAACCGCTTGGGCTCCACGCCATTGGGCTTACACTACAAAAGACACCGGAGTAGGTGATCCAAGGAAAGCCACTGCAGAAAAGGGAAGAAGATACATAGAGGCTGTAATGGAACGAATTGTGAAATTCGTCACCGATTTCGCCCTAAATGATTCTTTATATTGACTTTATTCGACTCTCCACATCTGGGACAGTTTCCTGGAGCAGCGGCCTAGACGGATATTGGAGCCGAATTCCCCATATTTTCCCTCAAACTCAATTACTAAATCCGTATTGAGAGCTGAACGTATGATAAATGCTTCATGATTCTCCTTCGGATTTCCGGGATTTGTATTGCATCTCTCCAAATACCATCTTTGTGACAAGGAGTTGTTGCGCTTGTACAGCTGAATGTTTGTACCGGCGGCAGCAACACCTTTCTTTACGTCCAGGACATAATTGCGATTAACTGCTGAGCATATATAGTAATAGTCATTTTCAGGCAGGAAATACCATTGTTGCTCATCTTCTAAAAACTTTCCGACAAGCTCGATATTGGTTCCATTGGCCATTGATTTATTTTTTGCCCCAATATATACACAAGCATTCTCAGCACAGGAAACATAATAGTTCCCCTTTGCAATCTTTGCCCATTTGCCCTTCTTGCTATTTGAACTTGAATTATTAGCGGATTTAACGCCTCCGCTGCTTTTGCTAACGCCACCGCTACTTTGGCCGGTTTGCGTGTAGGACATATAATCCGAACTTCCTATTACTTTATTTGTTGTTGCGTCGTAGGCAATTAGACGCACAAAGTACTTGTTAGTTCCCGATTTAGGGTGCAGCTTGGAATTGTATATGCCAATACTTCTGTTTTCTAGTCTGGCCTTATCGTATTTGTTGTTATATTCTTTTGACGTTCTGACGGATACGTTCTTTCCGTTATTATCAGAATAAGTATAAGTTTTCCCTTTTGGACATTCAACCTGCATCACAATTTTGATCTTGTGAGACTTCATATCAGTAAAGCGCGCAGTGTACTGGCATTGGAGCTGCTTTCCTTTATCCGTTACCACATTGTGCTTAAGCTGGCAGTTTGTAAATGTTGCCTTTTGTCCATAAGCGGTTCCCTGAAATACTGTCATTATTAAGACAAACAACGGAACCACTGCTGAGAAATATATTTTTTGCCTCATCGATAATAGTTTTTGTAAAGATAGAAATAATGCTGGATAGTAAATGTATTAGTTCTATTATTTAAACAATTCATTGACTGGCCGGCATAACTTGTGATCTTTACTTGCAATCCAGGATTCGCCTTATGAATTTGTCTTGCATCTCATAATAGAGGTAGTCATTGACATTAGCGTAGGTGTGGCGCTGGATAGCATTGTAGAAGGCCTCGAAGTTAGGGTCTTGTCTCCAGGTTTCTTTCTTGGCCGTTAGGTAATTGTAGAGTTGGCCGTAGGTGACAATCTTCCACTTGTCTTTCATCGGGCCTTCGATTTTGGGAGAGTTGTAATTAGGGGTGAGAACAATAGGGTAGATGGAGTTTCGTTCAGTTTCCTTCTGGTCCTTAAGCCAGTTGACATAGTTCCAGTATCTTTCCAGCTGGGCGCCCTCATCATCGCTTTCAATGCTGTTAATGTCTGATTTAATTTTGTTCTCGATGATTATGAAAGACCTTTTATCGCGAATAAGAAGATCTATTCTGCCACCGCTGTTAAGCTTTTTGTATTTAGGCATTTTGTCTTCTATAGTTGCTTGTTCCTCTCTTGAAACAGTATAGTTGTCAGTTAATTGTATATTGCAGCAGTCTTTGAAGAAATCCCGCCATAATGAGCGATACTCTGTCTGCAGCATAAAGTAGCTGAGGGCATTGGAAAAGGCTGTTTCACTGTTTTGGATCTGGCAGATGTCGAAAAGGGAGACTTTACGAGTATTGCTCAGTCTTTTAATTAGTTCAGCGGTAACCTTTACATTGGATTCCGCCCAAATTGTTTGATTTGAGACAATCGTTGAATAAAGTGTCTGATAGTCTTTCCGTTTTTCAGCGATGTCTTTGTCCTTTAATCCATTTGCACTGAAGGCCCCTTCGGGATAGATATATTGTTTTAGCGAGGCTTTTGCTTGCCTGTATCCTTCCAAATGAGCTACAATGCAGTCTTGAGTGCCGAATTCTGAGTCTTCCTTGTAATCTTGAGAGAAAACTATGTAAATGCGTTTCTCTTTAGGAATATAAACCTTATCGGCCCTATATGTTATGAATATGTTCTGCTGTTCAGCAGCGTTGAAGATATCTGATATAGACGCATCGTAGTATGAAATGCTTCCTTCTTGGGCTATGTACTTTTTCTGGTCTTCTATTATTTCCTTGTTGGCTTTGTAAATATCGGGAATCTTTATGCTTGCATTAAAGACATCGTGAAGGCCTGTGGCCATCCCAAGCACTTCTAGCACTCCCATCTTCACGAATTTCACAAGCAGCATGTATCCAATTCTTCCCTGATGCTCTTCAACGAAGTTTCCTGTTGCGTTCAGATACAAGTAGTTGCGCCCGTTGTCGGCCTGATAGAGGTTAATAACCTCGTGGCCTAAATTCGCTGACAGGTAGTCACCCACGAACATCCTGTTGAGTACGATTCCTTTCGCCTCTTTCATAATATACAATGAATTAACTAGAACTCTCTAGCAGACAGCGTATTTATCTGCAATTCGCTTGAGTTCTTCTTCAAATATACGGAATTTGTCCTCATAAGCAGAAACAGAAGTTAATTCTTTGCGAGTAGATTGTATACTTTTCTCAATCTTATCTGCTTCCATCTGGGTTTTGTTGAGTTCAATGGTGAGATTATCTATTCTTCCTTTTAATCGAGACCTTTCCGATATTTTAAAAATAGCTGTTTTCTCTAATTGTTTTGTACAGTCCGATAATTCCTCATTAATTCTGCTGATTCGATTATCCGTTTTTTCTTTCTTTTGTTCAAATTCAGACAGTTCTTCTTTTAAAATAATTGAGTTTTTCTTGAGAGGTGAATTATTATCAGCATCTTCAACCGAATTACTTGTTTTCTTATTTACAACATTCGTATGACCAGAAAGACTTCCCAATATCTTCATGTCATCAAGCAATCCTGTATCACTCGCTCCGCCAGATGAAAACAAATCTCCGATTCCGCTGATACCGCCGCCAGAATATACTGTATATGCTGTGGCTGCAACATTTACAACCTTATTTATTACTGCAGCACTCTTATTGTGATCCTTATTATCGTTATTCTTTGATTTAGATGGAAGTAAAGCTTCTTCTTTTCTGTAGTTGACGATAATTGGACGGTATCTTTCTAAAATTCCATATATTAAAATGTTTGGACCAATGAGAGGGAAGTATCGGTCAAATATGCGATACATATTTTCAAGACTCAGATAATACTCTTCTTTTTTACTTTGAAGATCTGATTTGTTTGTTATCCATGAAGTTAGTTTCTTGAAGAAACCATCTTTCTCTTGTGCGCTAAATATGTTATTACAAGTGACATTGGATATTGCTTCAACTCCTCCAGCAAGGAAGCCTACATTGATGATACTTTCAGAAAGAATATCTCCAGTATATGTTAGTATAGATATTGATTCTTCTTTTTTATTTTGTATAGTAAGGAGCATTCTTGCTTCTGTAATAAGCATAATGATTTGAGTCATTGAGCAGAACGAATCTCTAATCATCTCTCCTTCCTGATCATCTTTCTTCATTTTCAAAGACTTGTCAAGCAGAAAGATTAAATTTTCTATAGTTATGCCTGACATAGCAGGAGACTGAATAAAGGAAAGAACTTTTAGCTCAGCCTGAATGACTCTCAGAGCTGCTGGAGAAGCCTTTCCCTGAAGTTGCGTAAGCCACTTCTTAATGGCATCAATGGAATTCAAAACGCCTTGTTCCGAATTGTCGTTGGAATCAAATACATCAGCGGCCTTTTGTCCGATGTCACATGTTACAGAGGTAATGGTATTTTTAATTTTACTAAAACTGCTTCTTAATTTCCCTGCTGCTTCTGTGCTCTTGTTGATGATATTACCTAATTTCTTGAACATACTGCTATTTCGTTATTTTCTCAACCATCTAATTATTCTGAAAGGCAGTCCAACCGCGAGAATAACCAAGAAAAACGCTATTAGAAATCCTGGAGAGAGCCATTTGTCCTTATCGGTGACAAATAGGGCGCATAAGACTACTACTATTATTTCAATAAGGAAGATAATCCCGATAATCTTTAGAATCTTCCAGATGATGCTTTCGTTTTTCATATAGCTGTGGTTATCTCTTTTTTCGCAGGAGTGTTTTTATGATCTTGCCGCCGATTTTGCGCTCTAGACCTTGCTTGGTGGTAGGTATGCCGGTTTTATGAGCAAGCCTCAGTTTAAGACCGCTTATACCGATTGCTCGTTTCCATGAGAATGAAAGTCCTGGTATTCTTTTCATAGTAAGGTTATTAAGCGTAGCCTATATCTTTTTTCTCAAGTTGTTCGGCAATCTTGATTTCACGTTCTGGCTCAACAGAATTGTGAAATATATCAGCCAGAGTCTTTGCTATTTCAATTCTCTTTGAATCCCAGCAAATAACCTTAAAAGCCATGCGGAGATAAATTGCGTTGACAGAATCTGTATTCCTTGCTTTTCTTGCAAAAATCCTGTTGGTCGAGGATGAATAGTATTTTTGAAAATCTGTAAGATATCCGTATTTAGTTTCCATCTCGCCAGAAATACCTTTGCAAATTTTGTCAAGAGTAGGTATGTCTTTGACTGTAAGTGTTTGGGAATTGTATGTAAAGTCTCCTTTATCTCCGCCGGCGGTAATGTGGAACTGGGTAGGGTGGGCAGGCTGCGCTGAGCCGCTGCATGCCAATAGGGTTATTGACCATGCGTTATCTCTGCTAGTGAGTCTTTCATAATCTCTCATAAATTCAGGAAGATTCTCTTCATCAGTCTCTTTATCGAAGAGATAATATGACTTGTATGGATGGATTTTTCCCAGTTCTCGGCTTATGTAGTTGAAGTTGCCGAATAGAGCAACATAATACGCAAAATTTGACACGCTCGGGTCTGTCAGTCCGGAAGTGTTGACAATTGTCACTCTGGATCCTCTGTCTATGCAATAGCCGTACTTGGTGTTAATTGGAACGTGCTCAATAACCAAATCATCTACTGGATGCTCTTCCAAAGTCTGGGTGACAGCCAAGTTGACTATCCTGAGACTGTTTGTCTGGTTAATGGCATCTATTATGTCATCCATTTTCAGACCTTCTTGGGCTTGGAGATTTCCTATTTTAACATACTGAGGAACAACCTGGTATCCTGTTGGTCTGTCAAGCTGTCTTTCAAATGAATTCAAAATTTTCTCCCTGTTAGTCTTTATTACTTCTTCTTTGGCGTCTTCTTCAATTGCTTCTGTAAAACCAGAACCAATAAGTCCGGCTGGAACTGCAAAAATCGCAATCCCCAATATACCTATTATAAATGCAATAATATGGCCCGCCGTAGTTACCAGCGGCTCGTCAGCAACCTTTCCTGGATCTCCAATATACTTTGAAAAAGCCCATACAATTGAAGACCAGCCGTTGTCTATCATTTCAGGATTGTGCTGATGTTCAAAGAAGTAAAGCAGAAATGAAAGTATAATAGTAACAATTAGCAGAAACTGAACCGAAATGATCATCTCCGCCCTCTTAGACCTAATTGCTCTTGTCAAGATCCTGAAAGATTTCATGTACCTGAATATTCTCAGCAATCGGGCGATTCTGAAAAGACGGGCAATTCGGAAGGTCCTCAATGCTGATACAGGCATAGGAATAAGATAGTTGATCCAGAACGGATAGGTCGCCAGTATGTCTATAATTCCGTAGAAGGAGAAACAATATCTGACTCTGCCCCAGAATCCCTTGTATTTCGGGTTTATTTCACTTGCTGCCCAGATTCTCAGCGATACCTCTATGGTAAAGAATATCTGGACAATCCAGTCTATTATCAGCAGTATCTTTTCAAGCCTCTCCGAAATAGTGAAGGTTGAAATGAAAGTTTCTATGATGCTGACAAGAATAAAACCCATAATGACATAATCAAAGATATTATGCCATTTTTTGGTGTGAAGATTGTCGTCAAAGACTCTTGCCAGTTCTTTCTTGAACTTTGAGAGATTCATTTTAGGCTAATTAGTTTTCTGGGGTTCGGTAGGGTTAACTCCTTTTCATTGCATCCTTTGCGTATTCTATCTCACGCTTCCATTGCTCAATCTTGCGGTCGTGGTATGCAGCCTTGTCTATTTTTGATTTTCTGTAGTATGCCTTATTAGATGGAGTGTTGGTCCCCTTAATCATTTTAGCATAGTATTCATTGTCTCTCTTCTTGTCTTCTCTTTCCTTAGTAATAGACGTCCTGAGATCAATAATCTTTTTCTTATAATACTCTTTGCTCATTTATAATCGAGTTGTTATTTTTTGAAAAGCATTCTGTCAATAGGATCAAGTGTTATGCCGAAGCACAGATTGAGAATAATGTCTACAATAAGAAGAATAATCATGATTGCAATCGCAATCCTTGCCCATTTGGGCCTTCTATTTCGTCCCATACTTGATTTTGAAAAAAGACAGGCGGCATAACTAACTATTAATAATACCGCCTGTCATGGTAACAAAGCTCTAATACTATTACTTGCCTGAAGCTGTCAAAGTAAGCTTGTTGTCAACCAGTTTGGTGTCATCTGGTGTAGCAACCTGAACTCCAATGCCATAGAGTTCGCTGAGTTTGTTCTCAAAAGTTCCGACCTGAGTGTTGCCTCCAACTGAAAGTTTTCCTCCGGCTGCCTTAGGATCTCTAATGTCTGAGAGTGTTGCTTCATCATCTGCAAACTGCTTGCAAGCTTTAGTGGTATATACTCGAAGAGTAGAACCATAGGCCTTCTTGAAATTGGCTTTGAGGGTTTTAACCTTCATTCTGCCATCAATGTTAAAATCTGCCATAAGTGATAGTATTTAATGGTTAATAGTGTATTATTATTTAATCGAAACTGATTTCAAGTTCTGGCTCGGTCTTTACCAGATCAGCTACCATCAGCATAACGAACTGGTGCTCAACGTCAAGAGCATCTGCCATTGCGAGGAGATTTGTCATTTCGTCATAAGAGAGCTCATTGTCGCTGATGATAATCTGGAGAATGGCTTCCATAAGGATACCTACTTCTTCGTCATCAACTTTCTCTGCAGCTTCAACGATATATTCAGTAGCCTTTTCTGCAGAGTATTCCTTTATTTTAGCTATTTCGTCATCTACGCATTTAACGAATTCATCTTCTTTGAACTCAAGAGCTTCTGCAATTTCTTTAACGGCCTCTTTTTCAGCCTCTCTGTATTCTGCATCTGCCCATACGGCAGCTGCTATAAACGCTGCTATTGTTTTGATGTCTGTTTTCATACGCTTATCTGAAAAGTCTTTTTATTCTGTTCTTTAAACTGCCTTTCGCTCTTCTGGCTTTTGCCATTCTAGCTGCTATGGCCTTACCTTCTTTAGTTCTCTGGTCAACTTTTCCAGAAGCAGTTTTCTTGACTGCCGATTTTTTAGCTGCTGGCTTCTTGGTTGTTGTTTTCTTGGCTGCAGCTTTTTTTGTAGTGTTTTTTGTCGTAGCCATAATATAGATTTATTTGTTCTTACGTTTTAATGCTCTTCTGGCTTTTGCCATTCTTGCAATAATAGCCTTACCTTCCTTAGTTCTCTTGTCAACTGTTCCATCAGCGTTTTTCTTGACGGTCTTTGCGTTGACCTTCTTCTTCAGGAGAGTCTGGTTTCTTTTCATTGTTTTCTGAGCCTTTGCAACTCTTGCGGCAATGGCCTTGCCTGCTTTGGTACGCCTGTCAACGTGTCCTGAAGCGGTTTTCTTTGTCTTTTTTGTTGCCATATTATTGATATTAAACTATTTTATTCTATTACAATGAATTCAGTTCTTCTGTTCTCAGGCGCATTCGGATTATCAGGGTTCTTTAATTTCTGAAAACCGTAACCTGTATATTCAAGCCTGCTTGCGTCTATGCCTTCATTGTTGATCAAGAAATCTACAGCCGCTTTTGCTCTTGCAACTGAAAGATTCTGATTGAAGGCAGCATCTCCTTCTGCTGATGTATGTCCTTCGAGTTTCAGTTTCAGTTCAGGATTTTTGTTCAGTACTTTTGCAAGATCGTGAAGAACAAACTTTGCACTTTCGCTTAAATCGGCCTTGCCTGATACAAATTCTGCGGCATTGAAGTTCTTTTCAATTTCTTCTATTTGCTGCAGGTAGAGGGTATCGTGAACCACCACAACTTTTTCCACTTCCTTGACAACCTCCTTGCCCTTCCTTCCAAAGAGCAGGAAAAATATGAGAAGAAGTGCCAAAAGTCCGATTAGAGCCCAAACCCACCATGGGATACCTTTCTTCACTACAGGAGGGACATAGCCGTTCAGATACTCGAGCCAGAAGCCGCCTTTTTTCCCGAAGCCTTTCTCTGCTTCTTCAAAAGAAGCCACTTCAATACCATATCCTTTTGCATGTTCAACAAGTCTCTGGAAACTAGGTTTTGTCCACATAGAAACAACCGCAACTTTTTGGTTGTTTCCCATTGTAAGAAGTTCATCATCTTTCTGGAAGAATCCGTTCCAGTTGGCGTCTGTTCCTTTTTCACCTGCTTTAACGAAGTTCTTTTTTACTCCTGAATCAGGATTCAAGGAATCTGGAAATGCCTTCTGGAGGTCTTCCATCTTTGCATGCGGATACATTACCATATAGGCATGCATGATTCCTAAGGCAGTGCGGTTTTGAGCCTTGCCGTGAACTTTTACTTTGCTGACCATAGATAGTTACTTGTTGTTAATGAAATCGATGAGTTTGTTGCCTAGCTGTCTTGTGTTCCATTTAGGATCTATTTCAAATCCTTCTAACTCGGCAACCTCGCGAAGTGCCTGCTTTACGTTGTCGTAAACCTTGTAAACTGAAACGCTTCCGTTGTCATCAACTGAAATGGCATACTCGCCAGAAATAGCTGCTTTTTTCATAATTGTAATATTTAATTGGTTGTTGGTTCTAACATATGAAAAGCGTGGGTTGAAGCTGTTCTAAGATGAAGGCTCTGGTAAGCCGTGGACTAAAACAAGCAACAACCCACGCATTTGTATCTGTTGGGAACAGATTGCGTGAGAAGCGGCTTCTCCAGTCCTATAAAAATTTACCAGATTTTCATCTTGGAGACTCCGCGACGCTTTTCTTGCGTCTATGTTTGACAAATTTAGGAAAATAATTTTATACTTCCTTATGTTTTGTCAAGACTCTTTCTCACAGCGTGGGCGTTGCTTGAAGTCTTAGTTGTTTTATGTGATTATTGACAACATAACCTTGCTTTTCTTGCTGTTCTTTTCTGAAGCAAAGTTATGTTATTGAAAGACAGGAGATTTTGTCTTTTCTTGTCTTTTTTAGGAATGGGTTATCGTTTGTTAGCCTTGTCGAATTCGGCTTTGTCGTACGACTGGTCGTAGATTTTTTGAAAGGTGTCTTCTTGAATACGGTGATAACGAGAGCGGATTGCATCGCTGAAATAGGCTTTATCTTCTGGAGTGGTACCTTGTTGTTCAGTTATTGCCTTTGCTCTATCTGAAATCCTTTGCTCTCCTTCAACCCACAGAAGTCTCCAGCTTGTAATGCCGAAATCCTTTAACTCACCATGGAAAGTTTGCCAAGGGTGAAGTCCTTTGTTTACAAGTTCATACTCTTTGTTAATCTCCTTTATACAAGCACTGTAGAGTGTGTCAAAGTCTTGCTGGAGGATGGTTCCGATGGAGTCTATGATGCGGTTGCGGTTATCTATGGTTGAAATGGAGGCGTTTGCCGCTGCCAGCTTGTTGCGCTCTCTAAACAGGAGAATGGTTGGAAGAAGGATCAGAGCGATGAGTGTAGAAATTGCGGCTATGCGGTAGGGGAGATTGCGGTGATTGTAGGCGTGTCTAAGGGCTTCTATGTTAGAGTATCTGAGGTTGCGGTCGGCTTTGGTGCATCTGCTCTTTATGTGGCTGAGGGATGTAGGGAAAATGTCCTTCATCAACATTCCTATGGAGTAGATGTCGCTGCGGCTGTCGAGGTCCGACTTTGCCCTGAGTTCCGGAGAAGCGTAGCCCTGGGTTCCGCCAAGGTGGTTTTCCAGGTAGTTGGAGTCATCGTCGCTGAGGCCAAAGTCTATGAGCTTGAGGTCGTTGTCTTTGAGGGTAATGATGATGTTCTGCGGCTTGAGGTCGTTGTGGATGAGGCCTTTGCGGTGGATGTAGCCAACGGCGTCCAGAAGCTGGAGGAAGATGCGATTTCTGTCTTGCTTGCTTGGGTTTTCTTTGAGGAACTTGTCTAAAGTGCGGCCTTCTACGTATTCCATCACTATGGCTGGGCCGGCCGGAGTGTTTTCTTCAAAGGTAAAAGTGCTTACAATGTGAGGATGAGAAAGAGTTGCGTTAAGGCCATATTCTCTTTTGAGAAGGTTGCGGCTTCTGGCGGAGGTGACCTTGGCGGTCTTGAGTATGAAGAACTTGCCGGCCTTCTTGGCACGGAAGAGACCGTCGGAGAGCTTAGTTAGCTCCGAATAGGATCCGCTGATATCAGAATCTGATGGAGTATTAATGGGGGTAAAGGACTCGCTGATCATTAGTTCAAAGATAAGCAGATTTTGTCATCTGTGTAGGGTTTTGCTAATTTTGTGGCATTGTATAGTTGTCTTAATTATTTTAATCTTATGTCTATACCATCTGATATGCCGCAGATTGCCGCTCTGAGGGGCAAGATTGAAGAGGCTTTTGGAATTCATCCGGCCACTCACTCGGAATTTCTGGAACTGGTGTCTTCTATTGAGTCTGCTCTTAAGGAACACGTGTCTGAATCCACACTGGAGAGGCTGTGGGGATATTCCACGAGGAAGAACGAGAAGGGAACGGTGTCTATGAGGACGCTGAATGTCTTGTCTAGATATGCAGGATATGCAGGATGGGATGATTTCTGCCTGTGGCTCAAGAGGGAGAACCGTAAGGAATCCGAAATGTTTGAAGGAAATATGGTTTTGGTATCATCTCTGAAAGTGGGAAGCAGGCTGCGTTTGGGATGGCAGCCTGACCGTTTATGCGTGGTCAGATATCTGGGAGAGAACCTGTTTGTGGTTGAAAGTGCAGAGAATACATCGCTGAGTATAGGAGACAGTTTCAAGGCTATCCAGCTCCAGAAGGGCAGGCCGCTGTATATGGAGGAGTTCAAGGCTGCAGGAAGTGAGGTTTCGTCCGGATCCTATGCGGTTGGGCAGGAGCACGGGCTGACAACTCTGGCTTTTTTGGGGTGAAAGTGTTTGAAGATGGGGGATTTTTACTATATTCGCACGCTGAATTCAGCCGGTGGGCTGATCTACAAATAATGTTTAACTGCTAATTTGTTTTATTTATTATGAAAGAAGAAATTAAAAACATTGAAAACGAGGAAGTTATAGAAACTCCCGTTGTCAAGGAGACTGCAGAGTCATTCAAGGAGGAGGCTCCTGAGGTGGTAGCAGTTCCTAAGAAAAGAAGAAGCAACGCATCCATCGCTCCGGACAAATTCAACTGGGACGAATTAGAGAACAATGCTCCTGCATCCGAAAGCAAGGAGGAGCTTGAGAAGCTGTACAGCGAGAGCCTTTCAAAGATCGCTGAGAATGAAGTAATTGAAGGTACTGTAACCGGCCTGACCAGCAAAGAGGTTATTGTTAACGTTGGTTACAAGAGCGAGGGCGTTATCCAGAGAAATGAATTCAGATACAATCCTGACCTGAAGGTCGGCGACAAGGTAGACGTGCTTGTCGAGAATCCTGAAGACAAGAAAGGTCAGTTGATTCTTTCACATAAGAAGGCTTGCTCACTCAAGTCTTGGGACAGGGTGAACGAGGCTTTCGAGAAGAACGAAATCGTAAAGGGTTTCATCAAGGCTCGTACAAAGGGCGGTATGATCGTAGACGTATTCGGAATCGAGGCGTTCCTGCCAGGTTCTCAGATAGATGTTAAGCCTATCCGCGACTATGACGTATATGTAGAGAAGACTATGGAGTTCAAGGTTGTGAAGATCAACCAGGACTTCCGCAACGTGGTTCTTTCTCACAAGGCTCTCATCGAGGCAGAGCTCGAGGCTCAGAAGAGCGAGATCATCTCCAAGCTGGAGAAGGGACAGGTACTGGAAGGAACCGTAAAGAACATCACTTCTTACGGCGTATTCGTAGACCTGGGCGGCGTAGACGGTCTTATCCACATTACCGATTTGTCTTGGGGCCGCATCGGCAATCCTGAGGAAGTCGTTAAGCTGGACGAGAAGATCAACGTGGTTATCCTTGACTTTGACGAGGAGAAGAAGAGAATCGCTCTCGGTCTGAAGCAGCTCACTCCGCATCCTTGGGATGCTCTCAGCCCAGACCTTAAGGTGGGTGACACCGTTAAGGGTAAGGTTGTAGTGCTGACCGACTACGGCGCATTCGTTGAGATTCAGCCTGGTATCGAGGGACTTATCCACGTTTCAGAGATGAGCTGGTCATCTCACCTGAGAAGCGCTCAGGATTTCCTGAAGCTCGGACAGGAGGTAGAGGCACAGATCATTACTCTGGACCGCGACGAGCACAAGATGAGCCTGGGAATGAAGCAGCTTAAGGCTGATCCTTGGGCAACCATCAAGGAGAAGTATCCTGTTGGAAGCCGCCACACTGCTATCGTCCGCAACTTCACCAACTTTGGCGTATTCGTTGAACTTGAGGAAGGCGTAGACGGACTGGTACATGTTTCAGACCTGAGCTGGACCAAGAAGATCAAGCATCCTTCAGAGTTCACAGCTCTGGGAGAGAAGTTTGAGGTTATTGTCCTCGACATCGACGAGGAGAACCGCAGGCTTTCACTCGGCCACAAGCAGCTCGAAGACAATCCTTGGGATACCTTCGAGACCGTATTCACTCAGGGTTCTATCCACGAGGGTACAATCGTTTCCTTCAACGACAAGGGAGCTACCGTTGCTCTCCAGTACGGAATTGAGGGATTCGCTCCTACAAAGGGCCTTGTAAAGGAAGACGGCACTACTGCAAAGGCAGAAGAAAAACTTGACTTCAAGGTTGTCGAATTCAACAAGTCTAGCAAGAAGATCATCCTTTCACACACAAGGATAGCTGAAGACAAGAAGAGGGCTGAGGCCGGTGAAATTCTTAAAGAGAAGGAAGCTGAGGCTGAAAGCACCAAGAAGGCTATCAAGAAGGTGAAGGCAAGCGTTGAGAAGACCACTCTGGGCGACATCGACGCTCTTGCAGACCTGAAGAAGGAGATGGAAAAAGGGGAGAATAACTAAGTGGAATTCTCTCTGATGACATTGGGCAGCGCATCAGCTCGCCCTACATCTTCCAGATTTCCAAGCGCTCACTCACTGACCGTGGGTGGGCGTTTGTTCTTGATAGACTGCGGAGAAGGATGCCAGATGCAGATGGCAAGATTCAAGGTTCCGTTCTCCAGGCTGGACAACATCTTCATATCTCATCTGCACGGAGACCACGTGTTCGGGCTGTTCGGACTGATCTCCACACTAGATATGACTGGGAGGCTTTCTCCGCTTCACATATATGGTCCACAGGGCCTGGACGAACTTCTGAATACAATCTCCGGCTTCTTTGGAGAAGTCAAGTACGAGATAGTGCTTCATACCGTAAAATGCTCTGAGCCAACCCTTATTGCTGAGTTCAAGAACCTGGAGATATACTCTTTCCCGCTGCGCCACAGGATTGAGACTTATGGCTATCTTTTCAAAGAGAAGGAGCCTCTGCTAAATGTCATTAAGAGCGCCGTGTCTGAGCATAAGCTTACTCTTGAGGAAATAGCAACTCTTAAAAGGGGAGAGGATGTTCTCCGCGATGGCGTAACGTTGCAGTGCAAAGACCTTACATACAAGCCGTTTGAGCCTAGAAGCTTTGCCTATTGCAGCGACACGGCACCATTCCCGAAACTTCAGGAATGGATCAGTGGAACAGACCTTATATATCACGAAGCCACTTACGCTTCAGACCTTAGAGCCCTGTCTAGAACCACGGCTCATTCCACCAGCCAGGATGCCGCAAAAGTCGCTCTTGCATCAGGAGCCAAGAAACTGGTTCTTGGACACTTTTCTTCCAGATACCGCACCCTGGACCTTCTTCTGGACGAGGCCAGAGAGATTTTCCCTGAATCATATCTTGCAGAAGAAGGTATGATATTTGATGTTCCAGAAAAGACTTCTCCATTGAAGTCAATGTAATTGTATTCAAACTTGTTTCAATATGAATCTTAGATCCTTTGCCCTGGCTGCCATTGCTGTGCTGGTTTCTTTGCAAATAGCTGAAGCCCAAAGTTATCTGCCTCAGCCAAAAGTTAACCAGACAGTTGGCTTTAACAATACCCGCCTGAATATTGAATCCACAAAGTACAAGCAGATTCTTTATGTGCTTGCAAATGCCTACGTGGATACCTTAAGCATAGACAGGGTCAGCGAAGACGCAATGATTCACCTTATGCAGCAGCTCGATCCGCATTCAGTTTACGTATCTGCAAAAGACGTCAAGGATTTGGAAGAGCCTCTGCTGGGCAAGTTTGAGGGCATAGGCATTGAGTATGCTCTAATCCGCGATACCCTTACTGTTCAGAGCGTTATTCCTGGCGGACCTTCAGAGAAGGTTGGACTCAGGGCTGGTGACAAGATCAATTCCGTAGATGGAGAAATCATCAGCGGAACCAAGCTGACCCAGATGAGAGTCCTCAAGTATCTCAGGGGCGACAAGGGTACCAAGGTCAGGGTAGGGGTTATCCGTCGCGGAGAAAAAGAAAGAGAACTTGTTATAACACGAGATAAAATTCCTTTGAATACCGTCTCTTCCGCCTACGAGATCAGGCCAGGAATTATGTATATCCGTGTAAGCAGCTTTGGCGCAAATACTTACGATGAGTTTATGACTCCGCTTCAAGGTCAGGACCTCAAGGGCTTGATAATTGACCTCAGGGGTAATGGCGGCGGATATCTGCATACGGCTCTCAGGCTAGTGAACGAGTTCCTTGAGAAGGGCCAGCTGATTCTGTTCTCTGAAGGCCGTGCAGTTCCGCGTACAGACGACTATGCAGACGGAACCGGAAAATTGCAAAATGTTCAAGTAGCTGTTTTGATAGACGAGAATTCCGCATCGGCGAGCGAGATTCTTGCCGGAGCAATCCAGGATTGGGACCGTGGCATTCTGATTGGCCGCCGCTCGTTTGGCAAAGGCCTTGTACAGCAGGAATATCCGCTTCATGACGGATCACGCATAAGGGTTACCGTTGCCCGCTACCACACGCCGAGCGGCAGGGTTATCCAGACACCTTACAAGATGGGGAAGGCAGAGGAATATTACCGCAAATTATATGACAGGTATACTTCAGGAGAAAGCTTCAACCAGGACAGCATCAAGATCAACGACTCTCTTGTTTTCAAAACCCTGAAGCAGGGGCGTACTGTTTATGGCGGAGGCGGAATAATACCTGACATTTACATTCCGATAGACACATCCTACTACTCCAAACCATATCTGGCAGTTGTCAACAAGGGTATTCTCAGCGATTTTGTAGGTATCTATGCCGATAGCCACCGCAAGGATTTTGAGAGGAAATACGGCACTTTCTCCGCTTCACAGAATGAAGAGGCCAACAACAGGACCTACAGCAATTTTGTAAATGGTTTCAATGTCAGCGATAGTTACCTTAAAGAGTTCCTTGCTTACGCAAAAGAAAAGGGAGCCGAGTTCACTGAAGAAGATCTCAAGAGATCCGGCAATCATCTGAAGAACTATCTCAAAGGCCTGATTGTCCGCAATCTCTACGGGTTAGACTATTATATCCGTTACGACAACCTTACTGACGATGAAGTCAGAATGGCCATTGACAGCCTGGAATCTCCAGATAATCTGGAATAATATTTACAGGCTTTTGATCCAGATTGAGATATCGCTGAGCACTTCCTCGGCGATATCTTCTTTTATAATGGCATATTCAGTAGGGTAACCGGTGGTGCATTTCTGGAAGAGGTGGTTGAGGCCTTCATAGCTCTTTACCAGATTCTTTGGCGATTCAGGAAGATGCTTTTTGATACTGCCCAAATTCTCCTCGCAGTCCACCTGGAAGTCTTTGGTGCCGTTTAACGCCATCACCGGGCAAGTGATTTTGCTGATCGCCTCCGCCGGGTTCAGTGCAAGAAAATATTTGAACCATTTGCCGTTTGCATCGCTTCCGAGCTGCATTGCAAGAGTCTGTGCAATCTCCGGATTCTCGCTTTCTGCGGCTATTTTCTGGAGCGTTTGACTCATAGGCTCGTCTAGCGGGCTGGCAATTATCTTGTTGAACACATCTTCCACAGCATCAACTACTTCGCCAACCTGATCGGAAGGAATTCCTTGGGCCTTCAAGGCATTGTAGTTTTGAGTGAGTATGGTTTCTTTTCCCTGTACTCCTCCGCCTGCCAGACTTACAATGAAATCGGTCTTGCCGTCAGCGGCTATCAGAAAAGCAATGGTTCCGCCTTCGCTATGGCCCAAAACTCCAACTTTCGAGAATTTGCCTGCAGATTTCAGATAGTCTACTCCGGCCTGTGCATCCTGCTTGAAAGTTTCGGTCGTAACTCCATCCAGACTGCCGGTGGACTTGCCAAAGCCGCGGTCGTCATATCTAAGAGAAGCAATTCCTCTTTCAGCCAGATACTCAGCGATAACCTTGAACGGCTTGTGCCCTAAGATCTCCTCGTCTCTGTTCTGCTGGCCGCTTCCCGTAACCATCAGCACCACAGGCGGATTCTCCACGTCTTTTGGCGTGAGCAATGTTCCGGATAGAGTAGCGTCTCCATTGGTAAACTCAACTTCTTCCGATTTGTAGTTCTGGGCTCCGAGTGCAATCGTAAGCATCAGAGCAATAACGAGTAGAAACGTTCTTTTCATATTCTATTCTTTTATTGGGCCGCTGCCAAGCATTTCTCCGTCTTCTGCATACCAGGCGGCAAACTGGCCAGGCGTAATTCCTCTTTGCGGTTCGTCAAATAGGATGTACATACCGTCATCTCTCATCTTGAGAGTAGCCTTCTGAAGCGGCTGGCGGTAGCGGATTCTGACAAGATACGGCCTTTCCTCTTCAGGCTGCATCTTCAGATCTTCTCTGATCCAATGAACTTCTTCTGCATTAACCTTAAGGCCTTTGCGGAACAGGCCCGGATGGTCTTTGCCTTCTCCTACATAGATTGTGTTGGTGGCTGTGTCTGTGGCGATTATAAATATGCTGCCCTGGTGACCGCCTATGTTAAGGCCGTGCCTCTGGCCAATCGTGTAGTACTGAACGCCTATGTGTTTTCCTATGATCTTCCCATCTTCAGGCTTATAATGAATAGGTGTAAATTCATCGGGATTCTCGCGCTTGAAAATCTTTTCATAATCTTTTCTGAAGATTTCCACCACGTTGCCGTCCTTTGGCTTGAGAACCTGCTGGAGAAACACCGGAAGGTCCACCTTGCCTACAAAGCAAATTCCCTGACTGTCTTTCTTTTCCGCGGATGGAAGTCCTGCCTGGCGAGCAATCTCCCTAACCTGCGGCTTGGTCAGATGGCCGATAGGGAAGAGGGCCTTGGAAAGCTGCTGCTGGCTGAGCTGGCAGAGGAAGTAGCTCTGGTCTTTGTTGGGATCGTCTCCGGCAATGATGCGGTAGATTTCCTTTCCGCCAACATTGATAGTTTCTTTCTTGCAGTAATGGCCCGTAGCCACGAAGTCTCCGCCCAGTTCTTCCACCTTTTCCAGGAATGAGGCGAACTTTATCTTGCTGTTGCACAGGACGTCTGGGTTAGGGGTTCTTCCGGCGGCGTATTCGCTGAACATATAGTCCACCACCTGCTTTCTGTAGTCATCGCTGAGATCCACGAAATGGAAAGGAATGCCGATTTTTCTTGCTACCATCTCCGCCACTACCTTTTCTTCTTCCCACTCGCATTCTCCGTGAAGCGTGCCGGTTACATCGTGCCAGTTCTGCATATACATAGCTTCCACGTCATATCCCTGCTGCTTGAGCAGATATGCCGCAACGCTTGAGTCCACGCCTCCGCTGAGTCCTACAATAATCTTCATAATAAGCAGATACAAGAAAGGGGCAAGCTACATATATCGCACCGCTACAACCTCATACCCTTGCTACCTTCCGATCCTGGGGGAGTTTTGAGGGAGCTGGTCGTATATGACTTACCCCACCGCAAATGTACACTTTTTTTTTGAAAAGTGTACATTTGCAAAAGCTCACCCCCTGCACCCCCTCAAGGGGGATCACGGCCTGCTCGGCCGGTCGCTGATGCGACTTTTTACATTTCTAATGGGATTCGGCGGCGGCACGGGCTGCTTTGGCCCGGGTCAGAGAATCTAGCCCCTGGCGGTATGCCCTGGCATTGGCGAAATGCTCTCTTTCGTTTCTTGCAAAACGGTGAGTTCCATTGAACTTAGGACTGGCACAGAAGAACATGTAGTCTGTATTCTCTGCGTTCAGGACACCATCCAGGCAGTCTTTTGTAGGGGCCATGATAGGGCCTGGAGGAAGGCCGTAAACTTTGTAGGTGTTGTACGGAGAGTCGGTTTCCAGATGCTTCTTGAGTACTCTATTGATAGTGAAATCTCCGGTTGCGTAGATAACGGTAGGGTCTGCGCCGAGTTTCCAGCCTTTACGAAGGCGGTTGAGATAGACGCTGGCAATCTTTGGGTATTCTGGAACGTGATTGCTCTCCCCGTATACGATAGATGCCAGGATTGAAACATCTTTCTGGCTAAGGTTCAGCTTCTTGGCCTTTTGCTTGCGCTCGTCTGTCCAGAACTTGTCGTATTCCTTTTTCATTCTTTCCAGGAATTCTTTTGGCGTCACTGTCCAGTAGAACTCGTAGCTGTCAGGAATAATGAGGTTGAGGACGTTGGCGGTGTCTGTGCCCAGAGTCTGGAGGTAGTCATTATCTGTGAACGCTTCCATAAACTGAGATGAGTCTGCCATCAGCCTCTTTCCAAGCCTTGCGGCAAGGTTCTTTGCGTGGCGTATCCTTCCGGATATAGGGACCATGAGCGGAGACTGGTATCCGTACTTTATGTTTCTGACTACCTGTATGTTGGTGGCAAGAGAATCCAGAACATAGCGGCCGGGGTGGATGTGAGACGGCAGCTGTTCTCGGTTGGCAACCTTCACAAAAGACTTGAGATCTGTAAGATGCCTCTCCAGAGAGTCCATCAGGGTTGTGAAGTCTGTGCCTGGTCTCACATAAAGAACAGTCTTGTGGGCAATGTTCTTCCTGTTCTGCTGAAGAAACCTGTAAAGTCCTATGCAAACGGGAATTGCCAGTATTGCGGCAATTAGAAGCAGCCATTTCTTCCAGGCGGATTTCCTAGAGTTTTTTCCGGATTTCTTTGTTGATGTCTTTGACATAAAGGAAAGATATTTTACAAGTAGGACAAATTTACTTAAATTTGCAGTAAAGCAGTTCTATATGAAGAAAAAAATAGTCATAGAATACCAGGAGTTTCCATCTGCCGACAAACTTCCAAAGGCAGACGCCGAACTTCTTAAGGAAGCCATAAGCGCAACAGAGCTGTCTTACTCTCCGTTCTCGAAATTCAGGGTAGGAGCTGCCGTAAGGATGGCAAATGGCCAAATACTCAAGGCTTCCAATCAGGAAAGCGAGGCTTTCCCTTCTGGACTTTGTGCGGAAAGGTCTGTGCTCTTCTATGCCTTTTCCAAGTATCCTGGAGTTGCTGTGGAGGCTCTAGCCATAGCCGCAAAGAAAGGCAAGAAACTGACTCAACTTCCTACACGCCCTTGCGGAGCATGCATCCAAGTGATGCTGGACGCGCAGAAAAGGGGCGGAAAGCCGATGAAGGTGATTTTGGGTTCACAGGAAAAGATAGAAGTTATTTCTTCTGTCAATGACCTGATTCCTTTCTCCTTTGATAATTTTTGATTTAGATTGCTTAGAGAAATAGTCAAAACAAGACTTTCAGGCCGTCATAGGCTATGAAAATACCAGAGGGCATCTCTTCCGACAATGCGGAATGGGTGCCCTTGATGTTTTTGTCGTCTTCTGCCATCTGGTGTGAAAGATGGGTTATGAAAGTCTTCTTGGCGCCAATTCTCTTTCCGAGCGCAACTGCCTCTTCCAGAGAGAAATGGGATATGTGTTTTCCTCTCCTGACAGAATTCAGGACCATTATTTCCAGTCCTTTGAGCTTTTCCAGTTCTTCCTCGGCGATGTAGTTTGCGTCTGTAAGATAGCAGAGGCCTCCCATCCTGAAGCCAAGAACAGGGAGCTTGTAGTGCATAGCTCTTACCGGGATTATTTCCTGGCCCTGAATCTGGAACGGCTTTTCATCTATGATATGGATGTCTAGCTTGGGAACTCCAGGATAAGGATGATCTGAAAAAGCGTAGGAATACTCCATTTTCAGGCCTTCAAGGACCCTGTTTTCGCAGTAGATTGTGGTTGGCTTGCTGTTTATGTAGTTGAGGGCCCTAACGTCATCCAGGCCACCAGTATGGTCTTTATGCTGATGGGTGAAGAGTATGGCGTCCAGGTCTTCAATCCCGTTTGAAAGTGCCTGGGCGCGGAAATCAGGCCCGCAATCTATCAGAAGCCTCAGTCCGTTGTAGTGTATGAAGGCAGATGTCCTCAGGCGCTTGTCCCGTGGATCTGTACTGCTGCAAACCGAGCAGTGGCAGCCTATCATCGGAACACCGGTGGATGTTCCCGTTCCCAAAAACGTTATAGAGTTTTCCATAAGTCTGATGTCGTTATGCAAATTTAGCAAATCGCTCACTATTATTTTCATTTTAAGTTATCTTTGTGGGGATTATGGCAAACGGGAAATTATATCTGATTCCGTCTCCGCTGGGAGAAGGGGCCGTGGCAGACGCACTGCCGCCAAGAAACATATATATAATAGAGTCTCTGAAGCATTTTGTTGTGGAAGAGGTAACTACGGCAAGACGGTTCCTGTCTAGATGCGGCCTGAAGGGCAAAATTGAGACGCTAAATTTCTACGAGCTGAACGAGCATACAGATCCTAAAGTCGGGGCTGGCTATGTGTCTCTGCTTCAGGAAGGAAATGATGTGGGACTGATTTCCGAGGCTGGTCTTCCGGCAGTGGCAGATCCCGGAAACGTGCTGGTGGCTGCTGCGCACCGGGCAGGCATTCAGGTTGTTCCACTAGTTGGACCCTCATCGCTGATGATGGCTCTGATGGCAAGCGGACTGCAGGGGCAGAACTTTGCTTTCAACGGTTATCTTCCCGTCAAGGAAGAGGCACGCAAGTCCAAGCTGAAATTCTATGAGGCTCACTCCAGGAAGATGAATCAGAGCCAGATTTTCATCGAAACCCCTTACAGGAACGATTCTCTGATGTCTTCAATTATGGAGGTTTGCTCCCCTTCAACGATGCTGACTGTTGCCGCTGACATTTCACTTCCTGCGGAATATATCAAGACAATGCCCGTAGGACTGTGGCGCAAATCAGGAATCAAGATAGGAAAGCGGCCTTGCGTGTTTATAATTCTTGGATAAGAATATGAATAAGATAGAACTGAAAGATATGGAATTCTTCTCAAAGCACGGATGCTTTGAAGAGGAGAGGATAATCGGGAACCGTTTTGTTGTGAATCTAGCGGTTTACGGAGATTTCTCCGCCGCCGCGGAATCTGACAGCATTGAAGATGCTGTCAACTACCAGACGCTGTACGATATAGTGAGAGAAGAAATGGATATTCCATCTCATCTGCTTGAGAATGTAGCTCAGCGAATAGCCTCTCACGTAAAGAAGCAATTCCCTGCGCTTGAGAAGATTACCGTTACTATAGACAAGATTAATCCTCCTCTTGGAGGAAAACTCTACGCTTCAAGCGTGACTTTTGAAATCTAAATGATACTCTGATGGGAGACTTTGCGGGAAAGAAGATTGCTGTTGCAACGCTGGGATGCAAACTTAATTTTGCAGAAAGCTCAGCGATTGCGCAACAGTTTGTGCGCAACGGCTTTGCAGAGGTCTCTCCATATTCTTCCGGCGTGGATGTCTGCGTTGTTAACACCTGCACCGTAACCGAACATTCTGACAAGAAATGCAGGAACATCATCCGCAGAATACATAAGCTCAATCCAGATGCCATCATTATTGTTACCGGTTGTTACGCTACTCTGAAAAAGGCTGAGATCGAGGCTATTGAAGGCGTCTCTCTTGTGTTGGAACAAGACCGCAAAGGCAGTGTCTATTCCAGATGCATAGAACTTCTTGATGGTTCTCCGTGCAGCATTTCCGCTGCCGAGCATATTTTTCCTGCTTGTTCTTATGGCGAGAGGACAAGGTCTTTCCTGAAGGTTCAGGATGGATGTAATTATTTCTGCACATACTGCGCAATACCTTATGCCAGAGGCAGAAGCCGAAGTGTTCCAGTTGATGTGTTGGTTAGCCAGGCAAAAGAAATTGCCGAGAAAGGGGTTAAGGAAATAGTTTTGACAGGTGTCAATATCGGTGACTATGAAGGAGGACTTCTTCCTGTTCTTCAGGTGCTTGAAAAGGTGGATGGCATTGCCCGCTACAGGATTTCTTCCATTGAGCCTAACCTTCTGACAGACCAGATGATAGACTGGATTGCATCGGGGACAAAATTCCAGCCGCATTTTCATATTCCGCTGCAGAGCGGATGCGATTCTGTTCTCAAGCGAATGCACAGAAAATACGATACAGCCTTTTTTGCTTCCAAGATAGATTATATTCGCAAGAAGATGGGGGATGTTTTCTTTGGGATAGACGTTATTGCTGGTTTTCCGGGAGAAACTGAAGAAGAGTTTGAGAGTGTGCTTTCATTTCTGAGGGGAATTAGCCCTGCGTTCCTGCATATCTTCCCTTACTCCAGGAGAAAAGGGACTCTGGCAGACAAGATGGAAGGTCATCTGCCGGAAAACGTTAAGACAGAAAGAGTCAAGATTCTGGAGAAACTATCGGACCATCTGCATGAAGATTATCGCAGGCGTTTTATTGGAACCAGTCAGGAGGTACTGTTTGAAGGCAGGGTAAAAGGTGGGCTAATGGGCGGATACACCGGCAATTATCTTAGAGTGGAAAGGCCTTACGTTGCTGAGCAGATAGGACAGATCGTGCCTGTCATTTTCTAGAGTTTTTCTCTTCTCTCCTGGCTTTCTTCTTTTCTTCCCTGTCGGCTTTTCTTTCTTCCCGCTCTTTGATTTTCCGCATTTTATCGTACTCTTTCTGGGCTGCGCTCCTCTTTCTGAAGAGGTCTCTGAAGGAGTTGAACTCATGCTGGTAAGCAACGCCGATACCTGTTCTCTGGCTCATGTCAAGGTAGTTAGAATAAGCGTCTGTGGCGTGGGAGAAGAAGGTCATTCGAATCTTGCCCTGCCGATCCATCTTGACTTCTATGTCTATGTTGCCTTTTACGTCTCTTCCCGTAGATGATGAGTAAGGGTCGTTGCCCATACTGCCGTTGATAATCACGCGGTTATTGAACAGCTGGGTGGAAACGGCCACCTCAAACGCGTCTGAGGCGCTCCTGTCTCCTTGCTGGTAGTTGAATCCCAGGTCCAAAGGAATGTCCAGCTGCATAAACAGGTTGTTCAGCTGACCCACAAGAACGCTGGTAGCATTGGAGTAGATGGCGTTTCCGCTGGATGTAATTCCGGATTCGGTTTCAGGAGTGAAGTTTCCGAAGGCAAGCAGAGAAGCAAACTGTTTCTGAACCTTGTCTTCAGAATTGAGTGCGCTTTCTACCTTGACCTTTGTGTTAGGGTCTAGATCAGGAACGTCTATGCCGAATTTGATCTGAGGATTGTCCAGCTTGCCGGTAACCTTTATGCTTGCATTCACAAGCCTGGAGGTGTTTACCGATGTGGTATCTGAAATCAGGCGGTTGATGGCTGCCTTGGTGGAATAGAGGGCTGTTATGTCCAGAGCAGTGTTGCCGACTTTTCCGTTGAAGGCAACGTTGCTGCCTGGAACTACAGTAAAGTCTCTGGAAGCTAGTCCCATAAGAACAAAGTGATAGCTTCCCTGGCTAATGGAATAGTTACCGGATAGCTTGAAGATATCTTTCTTAGGATTTATGTTAATGCCTATGCGGCCCTGGCCATTAGCCTTGAGTATGTCTCCTGTGGACTTGTCTATCTCCAGCCAGAGATTTGCGTCTGGAGTGGCTGTAACGTTGAGATTTACGGCAATCTCCATAGGATCCGATGTAGCAATGCTCTTTGAGAAATATAGAGTGTCATACGGGTCTATTTCTACCGGAACCTCTTCCTGACGGAATGTCAGGATATTGGAGGAACTGGCGCTTGAAGCTCCGCTCATAGGAATGTGGAAGAATGTCTTGCGCTCTGTCCTGGCAGTGATGTCAAGAGTAAGCTTGCTCAGGTCACCCTTAATTCCCACGTTTCCGGTAGCGAACACTGTACCGTAGAAGTCTTCGTTGTCTTTTTCAGAGGTATTGAGGCCCTGCATATTATTCATAGATATGCGGACGTCTATTCCTATGTCCTTGAAGCGGTTCCAGCTGACTCCGCCGTTTACTCTTCCGCTGCCGCCGTTAAAATCTTCCAGAAGATTGTTGTGGATGACAACGCCCTTGTCGTTAACATCAAACTTGCCGTTAAGAAGATAAGGAACATTAAGATAATCAACAGTAAATCCGAATTTGTCGAACCTGCATCCGCTGCTGGTTATGGAAATATCGTTAAGTGGCCCGGCCAAGGTAATGTTTCCTGAAAGCGATCCGGAAGTGTGAGATACAACATCGCTGAGAATAGGCTCAAAATAGGCCATAGACAAGTCATCCAGATTGGAAACCATATTGATGTACGATCCTTCTGGGCGGTAGTACCCGTTTATGTCGAGCTTCTTCTTTCCATCCTGTACGGTATTGACGCTCAGATCGTAATGTTTTTCCTCGCTGTTCCATTTTCCATCCACGTGAAGCGTGCCTACAGGAGCGTGGTTAACATACATAGAGTCTCCAGTGAACGATCCGTAGAATTTTCCCCTCTGGTTCAACGACAGCAGAGCCCTTCCTGAAAGAAGGCCTTCAATGTTCATCTTCTTTTCAAAGAATTGATCGAAAATGGCAATGTCGAATTTCTCCATCCTGATGCCGAGAGAATCAGGATAATGCTCGGAGAGAGTACCGCCTGCCGAGAGCATCTGGCTTCCGTTGTAAATCTTCATTCCGTCTAGGGTAATCAGGGAATCCGAATAAATCATTTCAGATTTGCGGATGTTCCATCTCTGCCCCTTGAGGGTTATATCTGAAGGACTTACGTTTATGCAGATAGGGGAAGACAGGGTTCTCTGCACACCATTTACATCGATGGAAGTATCTCTGAGGAAGGAGACTTTTGCGTTGAGGTTGGTGTTGTTAAGTCCGGTGCTGTCGTTGCGGAACCGAAGCGAGAAATTGATGCTGTTGTCTGAAGCATTGGCTATCAGTCTGGTACTGTCTACCGTAAATCCGGCAACGGCTATATCTCTGGAGAATATAGACGCGGCTATGCTGGAGTCTCTGTCCAGAACCGTGAGCCTTACGTTTTTGAGGTAATTGCTTCCGTGGGCTAGCCTTCCGCTGTTAAGCAACACTCTGTAATGGTCGTCATCTGTGACTCTAACCCTGAGGGAAGTTCCCTGCTGGATATAGAGGCCAGGATCTATGAATGCGCAGATTCCCTGAGTATTGAGAGTCTGAAGCGTGAGGCTGTAATTCTGGTTGTAGCTCTTCTGGATTTCTTTCTGCTCGGACTGAGGAACCAGGTTGCTGAAATGGCGGCGCAGAACTTGGTTGTTGAACTGTTCCAGGAAACTGTCTATCATCCTTGTTCCTTCATATCTTGCTTTGGCAAAGTCTGATACGAGGTTTATGACATATTTGCCGTCTTCGTACAGAGAGGTAGCGTCCAAGTCTCCTATTCTCCATTTTCCGTGGGAGTTCGTATAGACGATATCGTCCATCTTCAGGTACCCGAAGAAGTCATAGCCGTCAAAATTCTGGAGGTCAGCGCTTATGAAGGTTGAAATTATGGCTGTGGAATCTCTCTTGTCCAGATTGAGCTTGTAAAGGTCTGCGTAAGGGATGTTTGCGTAGAAGTTATAGATATTGCCTGGAGAAGAAGATGTTCCTATCGTACCCTGGAACATTAAGTCCAGAGCCGGATCGTGGCAGATGACCTTTCCGTCGAATATCTCGTCTTGGTATCTTCCCTTGCCTATGATTCCGGTGAGGTTATAGCCGTTGATTCCAAGCTTGCGCACGTTGAGACTGTCTATAATGACAGCCATTCCTTCCGTTGCAGTTCCGCTCAGCACCCTGACTTTGCCTCTTCCGCTGAAAAGACCAAGCGCCTTGCTGCCGGTAAGAGTGTAAAGGTCTAAGTCCGTAGCATTTACGTTGGTTGCAAACAATGGTGCTGTATTGTCTCTGGCAGCGTTGACTGCCGCATTGACCGCCACGCTGCTTCCGCCAGAAGACAACACGCCGTTTGTCATTATGTGACCTATTGTTCCGCTGACATTGCCGGTATATTTCCAAACCTGCATCGGCGGCATCTGTTCAAGGAAGTCAACTCTGGTACCTCCGCTCAGACCTGCTATGATATGTGAGAGGTCTTTTCCGGTTGTGGTCAGATTGTTGACCTTGCCTTCTATCTTGGTGTGGAAGGTATCTGTAAGGCCTTTCATCCTCACGTCTGAAAGTGAAACGCTAGTCAGCCCGCCCTTGGACGTGGCGGAAATACTCTTGGCATAGAGGTTGCTGACCGTTCCTTCCACAAGTCCGCTGATAGTGAATTCCAGATCGGAATTAAGGAAATCCGGAGCGAACCTGCCGATAGTCTTCATCGCTAGGGTACTGTTATTCAGCCTGGAAGAAAGCCTGACCTTTCGTATGAAATCCTTGAAGTCTTTAGGGCTGCTAAAGCCAAAATTCAGGTAATCTCCCTTGAATCGGCTTCCGTCTGCCAGAACATCCGGATTGAAAAGAGTTGCTCCTTCGTCATTCAGGAGAAAGTCTCCCTTGAGATTGTCCAGAACGAAACCGCAGCTCTCTTTGGCGTTCAGGCCGGCTATCTTGGCAGTAACCCCGTCAGGACCGTATTTTATGTCTGAAGCCTCCAGATTTATGTTGCTTACGCTCAGATTGCTGAAATCCATCTGTCCTTTTACCATAGGACGTATGTCATAAGGATTCTTGAGGTTGAAACGGAAGTTGTTAACCTCAAGGGAGGAAAGCGCGATTTCAAAATTGCTCTTTCCCTTATCTTCCTTCTTCTCTGTGACTGGGAAAATCCGGTCTATGTTAAGAGTGGAGTCAGTCTCATAAATAAGATTGAAGACTCCGTCGCTGACCTTGAGAGAATTGACTGTCTTGTTTTTGTCCAGAAGACCTCTCAGCGAGATTCCTGCTTCCAGTTCCCTGGCGCTCAGCAGGGTGTCTTTGGATACTATGGAAAAGTCCTTGACAACAACCTTGTTGAAGAAGCGGATATTGACTTCTCCGATGTTAACATCTGCGTTAATGTCTTTAGTAAGGGACTTTACAACGCTTTGGGTTATCTTGGTCTGGACATAAGGAATCTGAAGCGCAAGATACGCCACCATCAGGATGCAAAGCAGAACCAGAAGGATCCATCCCAGATATTTGACTGCCTTAATCATCAGATTCCTTGCCGAATATTAGTCTTAACCTACAAATTTAAGCAAAAACTCATTAGATTTGCATATTGCAATTATGAACAGACAGAAAGCAGATATAATATTAGGTATAGAATCATCTTGTGACGACACTTCTGCCGCCGTGCTCAGAGATGAATATTTGCTGAGCAGCGTCATAGCCAGCCAGAAGGTTCACGAAAAATGGGGCGGCGTTGTTCCTGAACTGGCTTCCAGGGCTCACCTGATGAATATAGTTCCTGTTGTGGACCAGGCTCTTAGCCAGGCAGGTGTTACGATGGATGAAGTTTCTGCCATAGCCTTTACCCGGGGGCCGGGGCTTCTTGGATCTCTTCTGGTTGGAACAAGCTACGCAAAGGGGCTGGCTATAGCAACCGGAAAGCCACTCGTGGAAGTTAATCATCTTCAGGGACATATACTTTCCTGCCTAGTTAAGGAAGAAGGCAGGGAGAACATTGTTCCCCAATTCCCGTTCCTGACTCTTTTGGTTTCCGGAGGCCATACCCAGATTGTGAAAGTCTGCGGGCATTTTGAGTTTGAGATTCTGGGACAGACCATAGACGATGCTGTGGGTGAAGCTTTTGACAAGTGTTCAAAAATGATGGGCCTGGGCTATCCTGGAGGCCCGATAGTGGATCGCTTGGCAAAAGAGGGAGATGAAAACCGTTTCAGGTTCAATCTGCCGCATATCCAAGGGCTGGACTACAGTTTCAGCGGAATAAAGACATCTCTTCTTTATTTCCTCCGCGATCAGCTTAAGGAGAACCCGAATTTTATAGAAGAAAACAAGGCCGATATCTGCGCCAGTTTCCAGAAAGCCCTGATAGATATACTGATGAAAAAACTCATACTGGCTGTCAAGCAAACCGGTATCCGTCAAGTTGCCATAGGCGGCGGAGTAAGCGCCAATTCAGGCCTGAGAAACCGCATCGCCGAGGAAGGAAAGAAAAGGGGATGGCAGACTTTTATTCCGGAATTCAGGTTTACAACAGATAATGCGGCGATGATAGCCATCAGCGGCCTTTACAAATATCGCAGAGGAGAATTCTGCACACTCGACAAGCCTTCTGTTCCAAGGGCTTCACAAATGCTTTAGAAGATGAAAGAGACGGACATTTCCTTTTCGGTTTCTGAAAGGCAGGACCAGAATTCCATAAGGGAAAAGGCCGCGCGCGCCTGCGGCGTGTCCAAAGACAGGGTTGTTCACGTGGAGACTCTCAGGCGAAGCCTTGATGCCCGAGGGGGAAAGATTTCATTCAAGCTCAGAGTTCAGGTTTTCCTTAAAGGAGACAAGCCTTTCCAGAGGTTTTCTATGCCGCCATATCTGGATTGCACTAAAGGAGAGAAGGTTATAATCATAGGTGCTGGTCCTGCCGGACTGTTTGCCGCCCTGACTTTACTTCAGAGAGGAAAGTGTCCGGTAATTCTGGAGAGGGGCAAGGATGTCCACGCCAGAAAGAGAGACACTGCGCGCCTTATGCTTGAGCAGATTGTGGATCCGGACTCCAATTACTGCTTTGGAGAAGGCGGAGCAGGCTGTTTTTCAGACGGAAAGCTATTCACCCGTTCCACAAAGAAAGGAGACATTAGAGAAGTACTTTATCCGCTGGTTGACTTTGGAGCTGACCCTTCAATCCTCGTGGACGCCCATCCTCATATAGGAAGCAACCGCCTTCCGCAGATAATGGAGAATATCAGGAATTGCATTCTTTCCCACGGCGGTCAGGTGCATTTCAACACCAGGGTAACGGATTTGCTTCCTCCTCAGTCTGAGAAAGATATGTGGAAGGTTAAGTGTGTTCAAAGGCAGGAAGAGGGCATGAAGGAAACGGAATTCCTTTCTAGAAAAGTGATTCTTGCTACAGGCCATTCCGCTAAAGACATCTACAGTCTGTTCTATGAAAAAGGCTGGGACCTTCAGGCTAAGGGATTTGCCCTGGGAGTAAGGGCCGAGCATCCGCAAAGCCTTATTAACGATATCCAGTACCACGGAAAATACCAGAAGAGCCTTCCGGCCGCTGAGTACAGCCTTGTGGGACAGGTGGAAGGAAGGGGAGTTTTCTCTTTCTGCATGTGCCCCGGCGGCATTCTTCTGCCATCTTCCACTTCTCCGGGAGAGGTTCTGCTTAACGGAATGAGCAATTCAGAAAGGAATTCTCCTTGGGCCAATGCCGGAATCGTTACCAGCATCGAGCCAGAAGACATATCTGAATTTGAAGAGTGGGGGCCGTTAAAACTACTGAAATTCCAGGAGAGTGTGGAAAAGGGAATCTTTGCCCATAACGGCGGCACATTGAAGGCTCCAGCCCAGAGAATGGATGACTTCTGCCGCGGGAAACTCTCTGCAGATCTTCCCGCAACCTCCTATAAGATAGGGGCTTATTCTGCCCTGCTCAGCGATGTTCTTCCGGATAGCGTATATCAGAGGCTCAGGCGTGCATTCCCGCTGTTCGACAAAAAAATGAGAGGCTATTACACCTCTCAATCTCTTCTTCTGGCTACCGAAAGCAGGACTTCGTCTCCTGTTAGGATTCCAAGGGATCCGGAAAGCCTGCAGCACGTATCGCTGAGAAATCTTTACCCTTGCGGAGAAGGAGCCGGCTATTCCGGCGGAATAGTTTCATCCGCGTTGGACGGAATCAACGTTGCCCGCAAGATCTAGTGGCAGTGAGAGCATCCCCCGCCGCAGCTAGAGCAGTTCTCGTCTGAGCAATTGTGCTGTACCTTTTCTCCGTAAAGACCTTCGTCAAGCTCTTTCTGGGTTGCGTCTCTTACACCTTCCACCTTGCCTGAGAAATGGAGTTTTTCTCCTGCCAGAGGATGGTTGAAGTCCATCGTGACCTTGTTCTCTATTGCCTTGACTTCCTTTACGATGCCGTTCATTCTATGGCCTTGCTTGTCCTGCATAGGGAGGATATTTCCGGCCTTGATTACCTCAAAGTCTATCTTTCCGTCAATCTTGAACATATCCAGTGGGAGGTCTACGATCATCTGAGGGTTAACCTGTCCGTAAGCGTCCTCTGCCTCAAGTTCAAACTCAAACGGATCTCCAACTTCCTTGTCCAGTACATTTGCTTCGAACTTAGGCAGAAGCATTCCGCTTCCGAATATGAAAGTCAGAGGCTCCTCTGCCACAACTTTCTCTATTTCACGTCCTTGCACCTTGAGTATGTAACTCAGGCTCACTACTTTGTCTTTTGCGATTCTCATATCTGAAGTATTATAGTTTATCTTATTCTTTTTCCCCACCGGAATATCTTGTATCCGATTGCCGCTACAAATATAGAAAACAGCGGGGATATATAGTTGAATAGGCAGTACGGAGCATAGACCAGCGTTGGCACTCCCAGCACTCCAGCCTGCATTGCTCCGCAGGTGTTCCAAGGTATCAGAACTGATGTAACTGTCGCCGAGTCTTCAATTGAACGGCTGAGAAGTCTTCCTTCGTAGCCTTTGTCTTGATACAGTTTCTTTAGCATGTTTCCAGGAACTATGATTGCCATATACTGCTCGCTGAGAGCTACATTGCAGAATACGCAGGTTGCCATTGTGGTGGTTACCAGAGAAACAGTGTTGCGCATCAGTTTCTCCAGCTTCTCCGTAATTGTCTGGATGAATCCGCCGGCTTCCAGCATTCCGCCAAAGATGGTTACGCTTATAATCAGCCATACCGTGTTGAGCATTCCTGCAATTCCGTTTGTGGATGCCAGCTTGCCAAGCATTTCATTAGGGGCCGTTATGTCTACGTGAGAGCTCATCAGCTTGATAGGGGCGTAGAAGAATGTCTGCCAGCTCATTTCTCCGTAAGGGCTGATCTGCGATATTATCTGCGGCTGCACTATGCAGGCTATCAGAGAGGCGAACAGCGCGCTCAGAAGAAGAGTCAGGATAGGGGATATCTTCTTTACCATCAGGAAGATGGTGAATGCCGGTATCAGAAGCAGCCACGGAGATACATTGTAGGTGGAAGCAATGTCTTCCATCTGGCCGTGCACATCCAGATTCGCGTCAGAGGCTGCGGACGCTCCAACTATCGCGAATATGATTCCTGTAATGATCACAGACGGGACGTTGGTTATCAGCATATACTTCACGTGGTCATAGAGCTTTACTCCCGATATGCTGGCGGCCAGGTTTGTGGTATCTGAAAGCGGAGAAATCTTGTCACCGAAATAGGAGCCTGAGATTATTGCTCCGGCCAGCCATCCCGGATGCAGGCCCAGTATGCTGCCCGCGCTCATCATAGCCACGCCGATTGTTCCGATTGTGGTCCAGGAGCTTCCGATCAGCAATGAAATCAGCGCAGTAAACACAAAGATAACAATCAGGAATACAGACGGATGCACAACCTGAAGCCCATAGTACACCAGAGAAGGCACTACTCCGCTCTGAACCCAGGAGGCGGTCAGGGCTCCAATCATCAGCAGAATGAAAATGGCGGAGCCTGCGTTCTTGAGGTTGGTTACCATAGCCTCTTCAATCTTCTCCCACGGGACTTTCAGGTAGAAGATTGCTATCAGAGATCCCACCGCCGCCGCAAATACCAATGCAGTCTGGGCCGGCCCGGATGTCAGGTCTCCCCCGAACAGAGACGAGCTCAGTATAATTATGCCTACAAGTATCGCGACAGGCAACAGAGAAAGTATCAGTCCTGGCTTTTTCATTTATCGTCGGTTTTTACAAGAAGCAGGGAGCCAGCCGTTTGGCCTTCATTCAGCTGGATGGTGATATTCATAGTGCCGTCGTTGCTCTGGGTGTAGTCAGAGAGCTTTTCCCAGCAATTGGAGCCTTCCGGATTGGCCTTGACTTTCTCTCCCACTTTCCAGCGGTAAACTTCGTAGGTTCCGGCAGGGAGATTCTTGTGCTTGTAGGTTACCCTGGCTCCATCTTTTTCTGCAATGTAGTAACAGTCACCGGTATAGATATGGTCAAGGTCTTCTGCCTTCTGGCAGTGAGATGCCTTGTGCGGCTCTACCACGATTCTTCCGGCCTGGGCTATTCCCAGATAATCGGAGACTGCCCAGAGGGTTTTCTTTCCCATCCACTTCAGGTTCTCTATGGTTACAAGCGTTCCGTCCTCGTTCCTGTCGTAGAAACTGTAAGGAGTTTCGTGAGTGAGCGCAAGAGTATGTTCAGCGGCATTGTTCCAGAAATAGCCTTCTATGTATCGCGGAGCCATCATTGAGAAACTAAGCATATCCGGCCCGAAAATAGGGTTGTCCGCAATCGTAAGAGACGTAAGTGTCTGTTCCTTCTTGAAATAGAGCGGAGATGTGCTTTCTTCCGTGTGTACCCAATAAGTCATATGCGGGGCAATCTGGGAGTGGAAGTTCAGGAAAAGGTCCAGATAATTTCCGCCGTAAGTGGTGGTGTTCACAAAGTTCTTGATGTTCTTTACTTCAGGCCTTGTGAGGGAATCAGGGCGGTCATAGTTGATTTCCATATTCACTCCAATTGCATCGCATCTTGAATGTCCCAAAGCAACTCCGTCCGGGTTGTTGAACGGAAGTATGTAGAATATGGCGTTGTCTCTGAGGCTTCTGGCAAACGGGCTGGAAGACAGAAGCTCCTCAATCAGACCTTCCAGGCACCAGGAGCAAGGGGTTTCGCTCGGATGCACTCTGGCGTGGATGTAGATTCTCTTCTTGCCCTTGTCCGGCAGGTTGTGGTTGGTTACCATCATCATACGCATATCCCTGCCCTGATAGCTCTTTCCAATAGAGTATATCCTTACGCCATCGCGGTACTGCCACTCGTCCATCATTTCATCCAGATGAGTGTTTGTATATGGAATGCAATAGGCTACCCAAACGGAATCCCTGTCATATTTCTTTTTAGCCACAAACTTTCCAACCATCTCTTTCTTAGGCTCATACCTTATCCACTCCTTGTTGTCGTAGCTGTAGAAAGGGGCCCACGGGTCTGTGTCTATGAACTTCAGGGTAATGGTTCTTCCCTTGACTCCTGTCATCAGGAAGTAGAACCATCTGGAACTCGGCTCAAGCAATGTATCCACCGGATTATCCGGATCCTTTGCACTGGTGATATTATACACCAGATTTGGCCTGTATATATTGGAACTGTCTGTAAGTTCCGCTTTGCCCAGCCTTCCGCATTCAAAATTCGAAAAGAACTTAACCTGAGCGTTGGATACGCTTGGAAAAACTGCCAACAGGCTCAGTGCAAGGATAATGGAGATTCTGCTTTTCATATTTTTTTATTTATATTCCTAACACGTTTTCTGGCAGTGCTAAATAACCCTTGTTCTCTATCCAGACGGAACCTTTATCAGGAGAGTTTTTTAACACATATACCATAATTGTATCACCGATATTTAATCTGTCAAAATCATTTTTATCCACCTCATTTCTTCCCTCATAACTTTTACCTTCATATAAATACTGAAATGTAATTGTATAATTAGTTATACCCTTTCCGCCAACACCTTTGTGCTTATTAATGATAATAGCATTCTCTACTATAGAGTCATTAAGGATTGCCTTTCTTTGATAAATAGTGGATATAATTCCAATGATTAGCACCGCAGCACATAAGCATATCGCAATTATGCTAGACACTTTTTTATCCTTATTGTATTTAGTATCTGTATTACTCATTTATCACTCTTTCGCTTCTTTTGCTCGGCGACAGGATAGGCGAATAGCGCAAAGTCGCCGAGGCAAGGGTCTTCCGGGAAGCATTCCTTCAGAAACTCAGTGATTTCCAAGGCGGTCTTTATATCTGTCCCGTTCCTCTCGGTTATGCCCAGCGCCAGAGCAGTCTGATGCACGTGCACATCCAGCGGAATTATTAGCTCCTTCGGACTGATGCTCTTCCACACTCCCAGATCCACGATTCCGTCATTCCTTACCATCCATCGCCTAAGCATATGAATCTTCTTGTTTGCGCAGTTTTTGTCCTCCTTTTGAGAGAATATGTGCACTCTCATCTGCTGCGGAGATAGACATTCCAGACTCTCGTTATGAGAGTAGAACTCTTTCAGGTTGGTGCAAATCGTTGCAAACTCGCTCCATCTGACCGTCCTGTGAAGGCTTTCAGGACCGCATCTGTATTCTCCTTTCATCACATACCAGTAGGGCTTCCACTTCATCTCATCCATTGCCCTGCCGATATCCCGCACAATCATATTCCTTCTGCCCCAGGCCAGATGAGCCGCTATAACCGCCGCAATCTCAACATCCTTGAATGCTGGGACATAGTCTTTTGCAATAGGATATCCGTCATCAGGATAAATCCCGTTGGCAAGCATATTGAAATGCCTTGGAAAGGCTATCGGATCCTCAACAAAGTGCTCAGGATTATTGTACTCTTTGGCAATCTTTCGGATATTGCTGATGACTTGCTGCCGGTTTTGCATAACAAGCCAAAGTTAGGAAAAATAGGGTAAACTTTTACTGGCCCACAGAATGCCTGTAGTCCAGAATGGCCATCTGGTATTCGGAGAAGGCGTCTGTGTATCTGTCCAGAGTCTGCTGATGGAGAAGCTGGGCCTGGAGAAGGTCTGCCATATTGGTAAGGCCGGCCTTGTAGTAATCTCTCTGGATCCTGAGGTTTTCTTCAGCCTGTTCTATGCTGCGCTTTGCTATGAGGAGCTGCTGATAAGACTCTTCTACTTTGTTCCAGGAGTTCTGCATCCTGATCTGGAGCATAGCGGCCTTGTCTTGCTGCTGCTCAACGGCTTTGCTGATTTCCAGTTCTTTGCGCTTGATCTGGTAGGATCCTCCCCACCAGTCAGTTATAGGAATGCTTACGGTGGCCATAACCATACCGAAACTGCGGTCGTTTTTGAGAAGGTTATGGTAATTGTAGGAAGCTCCGACAGCAATGGTTGGAAGATACTGGCCCACGGCGAGTTTCTTCTGGAGCCTGGCTGCTTCAACGCTCTTTTCCAGAAGCTGGTATTCTTTGGTTTGATAGAGAGCCTGGATGTGGTCTTGCTTTTGCGGAATATTTTCCGGATTTGCGCTGTCGAATAGTATACTGAAATACGTATTGTTAAGTCCGCAGAACTGGCCTATGAGCATTTTCATCAGGCTGATGCCGTTCAGGACCTTGAGCTTCTGGCTTTCGAGCTCATTTTGCCTTAATTGTACCTGGAGCAAATCGTTCTTGGTGGCTACGCCGGCTTTGACTGCAACGCTTACATCTTTGTTGATGTCTGAAACATAGGACATTGCAGTTTCTATGGTCTTGAGCTTTTCCTGAAGCGATGCCAGTTGCCAGAAGTATTGTTCCGTGGTTTTCTCCACTTCATTTTCTGCCAGGTTGAGCTGCAGACGGCTAGCCTGCCTGCCAACTTCGGCAAGGCGGTTACCGTTTATTATCTGCCCGCCTGCAAATATCGGCTGCATAGCTATGACACTTCCGATTGTACCTTTTTTCATCATCGATATGGTTATCGGATTGTTCAATGAGGCAAGAACCTCGGGAGGAAGAATGCTGGCCAGAAAGGCAGCCAAATCGGGAGATATCATTTCCGATGGCTTGATGGTTTTGTTAAGCATTCCCTTGTCTGCCCTGAAAGTAACGCCGGTAGCGCTCACGCTAGGAAAGTATTTGGTTAATGCTTCATCTTTCTGAAGATCAGAGGCCTGTATATCATAGCGTGCTGTGCGGATTGATATGTTGCTTGCCAAGGCGGAGTCTCTTAGCTGTGAGAGAGTGTAGGAAGGCTGTGCGGCGCAAACTGCACAAATCGCTGAGAAAAATATGATAGAAACTAATCTTTTCATCTTACTTCAGATTTACTTTCCAGTAGATTACAGGCAGCATCGTAACAACCATTATAAGAGAGCCGATTCCACCTGCAAAAATAGTGACTCCTACAGGCATCCAGAAAGATGAGCCTGCGATTATCATTGGTACAACACCAACGGCGGTTGTGGCAGTTGTTAGGAAGATTGGAACCATCCTTCTCTTGCCGGCATCATAGGCGGCTTGCTTTACGGCCTGATTGTAGGTGGCCTTGTCTTTTCTCCAGTCTGGATGCTCTTCTGCATATTTGGCTACCAGGGAGTTGGCGTGTTCGTATATGAGAATCTGGTTTCTCATTATCATTCCCATAAGTGTGATAACTCCAAGTATGGAAGTCAGGCCAAGCAAGCGGTTAAGAAGAGCCAGACCTATCAAGGTTCCAGGGATCATCAGAGCCAGTGCGGCTATGCAGACCGAGGTAATGCCGAATTTCTTGAAGTTGAACAGCAGGAAGAAAAAGATAATGATCATCGCGATAAGAACTCCTCCAACTATCTGTGGAAGAGCCTCGTTGTCATATTCCAGTTCGCCTCCGGTTTCTGTTCTGACTCCCTGGGGAACGCTGATTTCCTTTTCCATAATCCTTCTCAGTTTCTTCTCTACAGGGCCAGCATACGTACCCTGTGCGAACTGGGCGGTTACAGTCATGCATCTTTCTCCCTGGCGGTGGTTGATGCGGGAGTGGCTCCATTTTGGTTCCACCTTGGCTATCTGGCGGAGGGGAACTGTGCTGTTTGAGCCTGTGGATACTCCAGAGAGCATAGTAGGCAGCGTGGAGATGCCGATATCGCCGAGACCTGAAATGGTAAGGGCTGAAGCGTCTTTTATGATAACGGGCACTTGGTAGTCATCTTCCCATATTTCTCCGGCCTGAATATCTGAAGTGTTGGCAGCCAGTTCTATAGAGGCCACGGTGCGGTTGATTCCTGCAAGTGAAGAGGCAACTGGATCAAGCGTTATGTTAGCCACAGGATAAGGCTGAAAATAATCGGTATGTACCCATTCAAGCTCCGGCATCTGGCGCATCCTGTCCATAAGCTGCTCTGCAGCAGTCTGAAGCGAGTCTATGTCTTCTCCGTAGAACCTGTATTCCAGTTCCTGAACTTCAAGGTAATCCAGGCGTTTGAATCTGATATAAGCCTGTGGAAAAGCTTCTGAAAACGCATTCTGATATTTATTGAGAAGCTCAATCGTGGCTTTGTCAGATTTGGTGTTAACTATGAGCTGGGCAAAGTTTCTTCCCGCCATTTGAGGGGCATAGCAGATCATGAACCTTGGAGACGAGCAGCCTATGAAACTGGTTATGCATTTCACCTTCTCGTCTTTCTGGAGGGCTTTCCTCAGCGAATCGGCAACAAAGCGGGTGTCTTCCAGCCCCTTGCCCTCAGGAAGGAAAATCTCTACGGCGAACTGGTCTCTGTCTGCAAACGGGAACATCCTGATTTTCAGCTTAGGAATCAGCAGACAGCTTAGCAGGATAATGGCAATTCCGCCGATAATTGTAACGTAAGGCATCCGGAATGTAAACCCCAAGACTTTCTCGTATAGGCTTTGAACTGTCTTGGTTACGGCGTTTCCTTTGGTGGATATCTTGTCCGGAGTCATTATCTTTGTTTCAAGGAACGGGATCAGCAATACCGCCAGGAACAAAGACACCATAAGATTAATGGTAATTGTCACAGGAAAATCTTCAAGGGCATCGTGGAAGGCTCCTGTCATAGTAATAAGCAGCGGATAGAAAATCACGCAGATGCAAAGCGTGGCAAGCATCATAGGCATAAAATACTGCTTTACTGAAGACAGGGCCGCTTCTTTTGGACTCTGGCCGTTCCCAATGTATTCCAGATAACCGTCAATTACTACTATGGAATTGTCCACAACCATTCCCATTACCACGATCAGAGCGGCAAGAGTGACAATATTCAGCTCAATCCCAGCCAAATACATTATGGCAACCGATATGAATGTGCTCAGCGGAATTGTAATGGCTGCCACAATTGCTGAACGAAGCGGGAAGAGAACCATCATCACCAGAATGATAACCGCCATTGAAATGAGCAGGTCTCTGAGGAAATCCCTCACGCTTTTGCCAACAACTTTAGGCTGGTCTGCGATTCTGGTTATTATTACATCTTCAGGCAATTCCTCATTGCGGAAATCGGAGATTACCTTGTCAACTTCTTTCCCATATTCAACGATGTTGTTGCCAAGATTCATCTCCATAGAGAGCAATATGCACGGATGCCCGTCCTGGCTGATGTAGCTAGAGTTATTGTCATACTCTCTGACTACCCTTGCAATGTCGCTGACTCTGACCGTCTTGCCTGTTGAAGGGTCGCTGAAGACAATGAGTTCTTCAATTTCCTTCTCACTGTTTTCTGAAGGTTCTATATGAATAGGGGTTACCTGGGATGTTCCGGTAATGCTTCCGCTGACAGTTGTGAGATTCTGAGTCTTGAGGGCATTCAGGAGCATCTGCTGGCCTATGCCGTATGCCTGAAGTCTCTGGCGGTCAACATAAACGCTTAACTGTTCCTGCTGCTGGCCGAAAGTTCTCACGTTGGCAACTGACGGTATTCTGCGAAGATTGTCAGAGAGCTTGTCTGTATATTCCTGAAGTTCGCGATAGCTTCTTTGGCTGCTTTCAACTGAAATGAGCAGAGCGGAAGTGTTGCCGAAATCGTCGTTTGTCACCAGTGCCAGCACTCCTGATGGAAGACTTTGCTTGAATGCCTGAAGCCCGTGCTTGATTTTGCTCCAGACTTCGTCTTTATTGTTCACGTCGTCTTTTAGCCTGACCATCACAATGCACATTCCATTCTGGGAAGTTGAAGTGGTCTTGGCTCTGAGTACTTCCTTGAAAGTGAACAGATAGCGTTCCAGTGGCTTTGCCACTTGCACTTCCACTTCTTCCGATGTGGCTCCCGGATAAACGGCAGCTACAACTCCTTGGCGTATAGTGGCAGCAGGGAATTCGTCTTTAGGCATCTGCCGCATTCCGTAAATGCCAAGAATAAACAGAATGGCAATTATCAGAAGCGAGATAGGGTAATGCTCCAAAGGCCACTTGAACCAGTTTGTCTTCTTGTCTTCCATAGCTAGTAAATAACCTTTGTGCCTTCTCCGAGTTTTTGATATCCTTCAGTTACGATTATGCTGCCTTCGCTGAGCCCGTCTTCAATTAAAATGTCATTGCCTGATACTGAGCCGATTTTGATGTTGGTGCGGTGAGCTGTGCTGTCCCCTCTGATGGTCCAGACAAAAGCGCTTCCGTCTGTTCTTTTCTGCACGGCTGACACCGGAACGCTCAAAAGACCGCCCTGGCTTTGGCTGTTGAAATTGACGCTTGCCACCATTCCTGGCAGGAGTTTTCCTCCCGGATTCTGCACGTTTATCCTTATGTCGTATGTGCGGGTGAGCATATCGGCCTGCACTCCCTTTTCAATCCTTCCTCCATCAAATACCATATCTATTGCATCAACTTTAACTGAAGTAGGAGTATTCTCAGCGATGGACGATATCTCTGTATCAGGAACCGATACTTTCACCTTTACCTTGCTGATATCCAGGATAGTGACAACAGTCTGGGAAGGCAGGGCTGTTTCGCCTGCATTAATAATTTTCTTTCCGATGATGCCGCTAACAGGGGCGGTTAGGGAACAATCTGCAAGGTTCTTTCTTGCAATCTCGAGCTGGGACTTTGCCTGAGCGACCTTGCTTTGTACTTCAACCCACTTAACCTCCGGCAGAGATCCGTTTTCGTGAAGCATTCCATATCGCTGAAGAGCGTCATTTGCCTGCTGCATTCCTGCTTCAGCTCCGCTCAGAAAGTTTCTGGCCTGAGTATCGTCCATTACGGCTAACAGCTGTCCTCTCCTGACCGGCTGTCCTTCAGTAACATACACCCTGGTAACCATTCCCATAGAAGTGAAACTTACAGCAGTGGACTGATTCTCCTCCACAGTACCAACATAAGTTTTCTGGAAACTGTTTCCAGCAGGAGACAATAACTCAGCCTTGACTCTAATAGGATGAGCTTTCTTTTGTTTGCCGTTTTCAGAACAACCGCACAAGAGGGCGGCTGTCAGTATTACTGCGATATACCTTTTCATATATTTTCTATAAACTTTGTAAAGTTAAAAGAAAAATAGGTTAAATAAAAAGAGGGAGATGGTTTTCCATCTCCCCCTAAATTTACCTTGATTCCATTACTTTTTCTTGTAACGGCTGTAGAACTTGTCAACACGGCCGGCTGTATCAACGAGCTTCATCTTGCCAGTGTAGAACGGGTGAGATGAGCTGGAGATTTCTACCTTTACCAAAGGGTAGGTCTGGCCGTCTATTTCAATTGTCTCCTTGGTAGCCTCACAGCTGCGTGTGATGAATACCTCATCGTTAGACATATCCTTGAAAGCTACAAGTCGGTAGGTTTCGGGATGTATAGACTTTTTCATTTGCAAATGTTTTAAAATCGGGGTGCAAAGATACTGATTTTGGCGAAATAACAAAATTTTAGGGCTAATTTCTGCTTTGAATCCTGGAAAGAAGCCTCAGAATCTCAAGATAAAGCCATACCAGAGTAACCATAAGGCCGAATGCGGCATACCATTCCATATACTTTGGAGCGCCCATCTGGCTGCCCTTGACTATGAGGTCGAAGTCCTGCATAAGTGAGAAGGCGGCAATGCCAACGATAACCAGGTTAATCACGATGGCAAGGATGCTGTTGCCGAAGAAAAGGCTGTAGAACTGGCCGTCTCTTCCGCCGAACAAGGCTACGCAAATACCTATTGCGTAGAATACTAGGACTGATATCAGGGCAACCTTAAGTATCTTGTTGAATTTATCGTTGACTTTGATCGCGCCAGTTCGGTATAGAGTCAGCATCACGAATGTCGTGATAACAGTAAGCAGGATGGCTCCGGTAATCAGGCTGCTGATTCCATTAGGATCAACGGCAGTGCCTTTGGCTTCTGCGGCCTGAATTGCATAACTGTTGTAAACAGCTGAAATGCAGCCGAGAGCAAATCCTTCCGCAACAGCGTATATTGGAGACAGGTATGGAGCTGTCTTAGGCTTGAAGGTGATAATCATAGCCAGAATAAATCCTACAATAACACCACCCATCAGATACCACATCGGCGATGAAGGGTTAATAGAATTGTAGGAAACCATCCAGCTATAAGCCGCAGCAACGAGAAGCATAACCAGAAGCAAGGCTGTCTTGACTATGGAGCCTTTGATTGTCATGCACTCGCCGTCCTGCACAATTACCTGTCCTTCAGGCAGCTCAAATTTCTTTTCCTGTAAAATAGGGTTCATTTGAATGGTAAATTTGGTTTCTATTTTATTCTGAAGAGCGGCTCTTCCGGATAAAGGAGATCTTTTCTGGTCTTCTTGATCCATTTCTGCTCTTCCAGCTTTATATGCTCTTTGGTTTCTTCCCAATTAGTCTTGCCCTGGATAAAGTCAAGGAGTTCCTTGTCTCCCACAAGCATTTCAATCAGGCTGTTGTCGTCTCCGGGACTTTTATCCAGGAAGCGGAAAGAAGGGCATAAATCTTTCACGCAGCGGATAAGACGCAAGGAATGTGCCAAAGAATTGTACTGATTTTCAGGTGTCAGAAGAAGCTGATATCCATAGCATCTCTCGTGTGAATAACGTCCGCCAAGCGGAGTGAAGGAAGCCCAGCGGGCAAATACACCGTTGTCGTGGAACAGTGGATTCTCTTCAAGGCTAACTCCTTCCAGGAACGGAGCGCCAAAGAACTCGTAAGGGCGGGTAGTTCCTATTCCAGGAGTAACGTTGGTTCCTCTCCACAGATACTGGCCGCTGCAGAAGGATTCCGTAAAGAATCCGCCGAAGTCTTCGCTAAGCGGAATGGTCCAGCCCATTACAAGCTTTCCAACAGGAGAAACGTTGCAGGAAATAATATGGAGCGGGAACTTTGAGTTTAGCTTTCCGTATATCCAATAAGCAAGTTCACCGATGGTCAGGCCGTAGCGGTGAGGAATGCCCTCGATTCCGATATGGGAACGGTAGCCTGCCCTCAGAGCTGTGCCTTCCACCTGTCTTCCAGCAGGATTTGGCCTGTCGACAATATAAACAGGGATTGTGGCATCCGTGTCTGTCAGGAATGAAAACAGGTCATAGATCAGGTTGGGAGATGAAAAGTAGCGGCAACCTCCATCCTGAAGTTCAATTACTATAGCATCCGTGCTGGCAAAATCGTCTTTGGAGAATTGGAGGGCGCCGCCTTCAGCCCTGGAAATAGCGTTAAACGGAATATGGGCGCTCAGGGGATGGTCTGCAAGGCCTTCTCCCGGGGGAACCATAACGCAGGAAAGATTGCCCCTTTCAAAGAAACCCTCAAAAACATATTTTCTTTCTATAGGATTCCAGGAAGACTGGTTGCAAATAGTCATCACCCTCCCTTTGTGGAGGACGAGATCTTCTTGCTTGAATATGTCTGAGGTCCTGAAAGAGAACATTTTGCTATCCGTTTAAAATGCCTGTGGCTATTGATTTGATCCTTGAGGCTAGTTCTTCCGCCTGGCTCTGGGTAGGAGCTTCGCAATAAAGGCGTATTATAGGTTCGGTGTTGGACTTGCGCATTTGGGCCCAGCTGCGTTCGGCGTCAAAGTTTATCTTTACTCCGTCTATTGTAATAGGATTGAAGTCTGAGAATGCGTTTGAAACTTTTTCAAGAATCTTGTCTACAACGCCAGGATCAGATACTTCTATCCTGTTCTTAGATATGAAATACTGAGGATAAGAATCTCTGAGTTCGGTCATCTTCAGCTTCTTGTGAGCAAGATTGCTTAGGAACAAAGCCACTCCCATATATGCGTCTCTTCCGTGGTGAAGTGCAGGATATATGACTCCGCCGTTGCCTTCTCCGCCTATTACGGCTCCCACTTCGTGCATCTTGGTGGTAACGTTAACTTCACCGACTGCTGCCGGATAATAATTCTGTCCTGCGGCTTCTGTAACATCTCTAAGAGCCCTGGTGGAAGAAAGGTTGGAAACGGTAGGGCCTGGGTTCTTTTCAAGAACGTATGATGCCACGCTAACAAGTGTGTATTCTTCTCCGAACGGAGTCCCGTCTTGGCAGATGAAGGCAAGGCGGTCAACGTCTGGATCTACGGAGATTCCAAGATCGGCATTGTTGTCCTTTACGGCATTTGAAAGATCCACCAGGTTTGCAGGCAGAGGTTCTGGATTGTGGGCAAAGTCTCCAGTAGGCTCACAGTTGAGCTTTATGCACTCTACTCCAAGTTTTTCCAGAAGGATAGGCATTGTTACTCCGCCTACAGAATTTATTGCGTCAAGAACCGCCTTGAAACCGGCATTCTTGATTGCATCCTTGTCAACAAGCGGATCGGCCAGAACTGCGTCTATATGGGCAATGGTGAAATCTTTCTCGCAGATTTTTCCAAGGCTGTCTACATCGGCGAACGCAAAATCTTCCTTTTGAGCAAATTCCAGCAATTTAGCACCGTCTTCAGCGGTAAGGAATTCACCCTTTTCGTTCAGAAGCTTGAGAGCGTTCCACTGCCTTGGGTTATGAGATGCGGTCAGTATTATTCCTCCATCTGCCTTTTCCAGAATTACAGCCATTTCCGTAGTAGGGGTGGAAGCCAGTCCGGCATCTACCACATCCACTCCGCAGGCGGAGAGAGTTCCGCAAACTACATTGCGCAGCATTGTTCCGCTCAGGCGGGCGTCTCTGCCAACTACGACTTTGCATCTTTTGCCAGGATATAGATTCCTCAGGCGGGTGCAGTAGGCAGCGGTAAACTTTACGGCATCTATCGGAGTAAGGGCATCACCGGGATTTCCCCCGATGGTGCCCCTGATTCCAGAAATTGACTTTATCAGTGTCATATCTAGCCGAGCATAAGGGCGCCTACAAGTCCCAGAATTGCGTAGAATTCAGGTAGAGCGGCGTAGATAAGAGTGTTGGTGAAAACATCGTGACCCTGGGAAATGCCTACAATACCGTTTGCGCAGACCTTGCCCTGGCGGATTGCAGACAGCAGACATACGATTCCAACGCTGATGCCCACTCCAAAGAGCATAGCACCGTCTTTTGCAAAATCCCTTGACAGCCAAACAAGGAAAGCCACGAATCCGTAGATACCCTGGGTTGCAGGAAGTGCAGAAAGCACCATATAGTTTCCGGATTTTTCCGGATTGACTTTCAGCGCGCCTTCGGCTGCGTTTCCGGCAATCGTTGTTCCGATGCTGCTTCCGACTCCGGCCAGTCCAAGCATGAGTCCGAGTCCGAGATAACCAAGAATTTCGTTCATAAAAATTATTTTAACAGTTATTATTTATTATTGTTTATCAATGGTTTATATGTCTTGCCACTGCCTTCGTAGCCGCTATTCTTGAAGAACTCCAGGAAGTTGAGCCTGAGAGGATGCACAAATGCTCCCAGGCAGCACATAGCCAGGTTCAGAACGTGACCGAAGACAACTATCAGTATAAAGAAAATCCACATAACGCTGAATCCGCCGCCTTCCGGAAGAAGCATTCCGCCAAGCTGGTTAAAAGCGGCGCCAAGCATTCCGCCGGCAAGTCCCAGAGCATAGAGCCTAATGTAGCTGAGCACATCGCCGAGCAGTCCGGTAACAGTGTTGTATGTCTCCCAAAGTCCGCTTCCAATGTTCTTGAGAGGGTTGCGGTGAAGGTCGTTGAGAAGGAATATGCCTATCGCTGAGACTATTCCCAATACTATTACAATGATCTTGACAAGAGATTTGTCCAGATTCATTCCAAGAGCAATGGCGCCAACTATCACTCCGCCAACTATGAGAAGAGTCCAGCCGATTGTACCCAGGGAGTTTGCAAAGCCGTTTTTCTTGACTGCATACACAGCCTTGACTATCATCGCTATGCAGATATGGAGCACTCCGATTGCAAGAGAGAGCACCATTTGGGCGTCATATCCGGCAATCTTGCCGGTTATCATAAATTTCTTTGCGCCGTTTGGAATCCAGCTCACCTGGGAAATGTCTATTCCAAAGAATGTGTGGAGAATGAATCCCACAACAAAAGTGGCGATTCCAAGCGTCAGGACCAATGGGGCGAATTTTGCTGCTCCCTTTGATTTACGGAGCAGCAGAGCAATGATGATAAGAAGGATACCGTATCCTGCGTCTCCCATACACATTGCAAAGAATAGCAGGAAGAATACTGAAATGTATGGGGTAGGGTCGAATTCGTTATAAGCTGGCCTTCCGTACATATCGGTAAGTACTGAGAACATTCTTGTGAACCAGTTGTTCTTGAGGGCGATAGGAGGATTATCCTCAACCTTTGCAGGCTCTGCTGTCCAGTAAAATCCTTCTGAATGACTGTCTAGAGCCAATGCTATTTCAGAGTCGCTTTCCATTGGAGCAAATCCGGTAAAGACATCTATAGTGTTCTCTGCAGCCTTGATTACGCTTTCTTTGGCAAGAAGAACTTCCGCGTCGCACTTAAGCTCTTCTATTTTTTTTGAAACCGCAGCAATGCCTGGAACAAGAGCCTCAAGCTCAGAGCTTTTCTCGTCAAGCAATGCTTCTTTCTCAGCGATGCGATTATGTATTGATTCTGCAGATTCTTTAGGCGGATCAACAGTCTTGAACTTGCCTTTAAGTCTTTCTCCAGGAGGAAGAAGGATGACCATATTGACCTTGTCAGAGGTCTGGGAAATAATTTCCAGAGCATACTTTTCTCTCAAGGAATCGGTAAATTTCTTTGCCGGAAGGCTTACAAAGCAAGGAGTCAGACCAAGTGCCCTGATTCTGGAGATGGCGTCTGAAGAGAAGGCACCCCAAGGAAGAGCGGCATTGTATTCGTCGTTAAGATGGAGTAGTTCAGACTTTATTCCTTTGCATTCTTCAGATAGGGCGTGGCAGCGGGCAACTACCTGTTCCGCATCATCAATGCCGGTTTCTGGAAGTTCAGACTCTTTGCTTATGTTTTTCAGCTGCTTGAGAGCGGAAGAATAGCTGTGTATCTTGTCAAACAAATTCTTGGAATCTTCTGTGGCAGGTTTGGATGAACGGGTTATGTCCATCAGTCCCAGGCCCTTCAGAGTCTCAAGAAACGCTGGAGTGTCTTCGTGGAAAATCACGAAGTTGTATTTTGTCATCTGCTTAATCATTCTCTTCCTCCTCCATTGCGTGACGTTGTTTGACTATCTTCTGAGAAGCTTTGGAAAGGTTTTCCTCGTCTTCCATATACCTCTTGATCTTGCGGATGGCTTCCATATAGCCAGGAATCTGCACTTTTTCGTAGAGGTTAACCTTTTGGGTGGTCTTTTTCCTGGAATAGTCCAGGATCATCATCTTCTCCCTGTAAACCTCGGATTCTATTCCAAGAGTGGCTATTTTCTTCAGGATGGCTACACCATCTGAATACCACATAGGCTTGTTGAAGAGGTCGAACTCCTTGATGTCGAATATGATATCATCTATTGCGGGAGTCTTTATGCCGGCCACCTTCACGCTTTTCAGCAGAACGTCCTTAACGGAAATCAGGCCGCCATCAAACTCGTTCCACAAAGGGGCAACGTAGTCGTAAGAGCGTAAGGTCTTTTCAAGTTCGCTGTCCAGCTGTTCGCTTTTGGCCTTGGCGTTCTTAACCTCCATACGGAGAGCGCTCTCCTTGTTTTTTAGGGTAGGGAGAGCATTCCGCCTAACCTTCAGCTGCTTGTTGAGGTTGTTCAGGGATGTCTTGTTATATTGAAACTTAATTGCCATTATTGTTTAGGGCAAACAGTTATCTGTTCCAGTATTTGTCTACCAGCGCCTGCTTTATTCCTAGTTCTTCAGGCTTGAAATATTTGCGGAACAGGCTCCAGCCGGTATCCAGCATTTCGTCAATCTTTATATTAACGTCTATTGAGAGAAGCCTGTTGGAGTATTCCTTGGCGTATTCCAGGCATCTGAGGTCGTAATCGCTGAGATCAAATCCATTCTCCAGCTTGGTCTTTGCATTTGCGGCATCGGCGAAAAGCCTTACGCCTGTATTCATTACCTGGCTGTGATCTTCTCTGGTTTTCTTATTGATTACCAGCTGCTTCAGACGGGAAAGGCTTCTGAATGGATCCACGATGATTTTTCCGGTATCCGTGTCTTTTCTCAGATAGAGCTGACCTTCAGTGATGTATCCGGTGTTGTCCGGAATGGCGTGGGTGATATCTCCATCGTTTAGGGTTGTAACCGCAATGATAGTGATTGAACCTCCGTCCGGAAGCTGCACGGCTTTCTCGTAGATCTTTGCAAGGTCTGAATACAGAGAGCCAGGCATTGAGTCCTTTGAAGGAATCTGGTCCATACGGTTGGACACAATGCTGAGCGCGTCTGCATAAAGCGTCATATCTGTCAGAAGCACAAGCACTTTCTCGTTCTTGTCTACAGCAAAATATTCAGCGGCAGTAAGAGCCATATCAGGAATCAGAAGGCGCTCAACAGGCGGCTGCTCCGTGGTGTTTATGAAACAGATGATCTTGTCCAGTGCGCCGGCATCCTCGAATTTCTGGCGGAAATACAGGTAATCGTCGTTTGACAGGCCCATTCCGCCGAGGATGATCTTATCCACGTCTGCCCTTAGGGCCACGTCTGCCATTACCTGGTTGTAAGGCTGGTCAGGATCGGCGAAGAAAGGAATCTTCTGGCCGGATACCAGCGTGTTGTTCAGGTCTATTCCGGCAATTCCCGTAGGAATCAGCTCGCTAGGCTGCTTTCTCTTGTAAGGGTTTACGCTAGGGCCGCCGATATATCTTCTCTCTCCCTCGATCTTTGGACCGCCGTCGATCGGTTCTCCGTAGGCGTTGAGGAATCTACCGCTGAGCTGCTCTCCCACATTGAGTGCAGGCGGTTCGCCAAAGAACTCTACCTGGGCGTTTGTAGGAATGCCCTCGGTTCCGGCGAATACCTGAAGCGTCACAAGGTCCTTCTTGATCTTGACCACCTGGGCAAGCCTTCCGGCCACCATTGCCAATTCATCGTTGGATACGTCTGTAGCCCTGAGGGTTACAGTTGCCTTTGTAATGGCTTCCAACTTGGTGTATATTCTTTGAAAAACGTTAGAGGACATTATCTACTGTGTTAAAGAGTTGCTGTTGATATTTATTGAACTGCTCGCTCTTGAACTGCGAGAAGTTCATCTGTCTCATAATGTTGATCAGGTTCTTGAAGAAGGAAACGCATTTTTCGAACCTTTCAAATTTGTAATCCCTGCTGCAGATATCCAGGACGAGGTCCAGCATATACTGTTGCCTGTCCAGAGGAGTCTGGCAGTCTATGGCGTCAAAGGCATCCTGCTGGAGGAGAATGAAGTCCACCAGTTCGCTCTTCCAATAGCGGAGGTGGTATTCCATAGGAACGCCGTCGTCACCGAGGATGTTTATCTGGTCGTAGGCTTCCTTGCCCCTGAGAGTTATGTTCTTGGCCTTGAGCACTTTCTCCACCCATCCTTTTTCCATCTTCTGGTTGAAGAATTCTTCCATTTCAGGATATTCCAGATACTTAGAGTATGAGTCTATAGGGTCTATAGCAGGGTAGCGTTTGCTGTCTGCTCGGTTCTGGCTAAGAGCGTAAAAACATCTTGCGCACTTCTTTGTAGACTCCGTTACAGGCTCCTTGAGGTTTCCGCCGGCAGGGGAAACGGTTCCCAGGAAGGTTACTGAACCTGTCTGGCCGTTGTTCAACACTACGATTCCAGCCCTGGAGTAGAAGTTGGATATGATGGATGAAAGGTCAACAGGGAAAGCGTCTGCTCCAGGAAGCTCCTCCATACGGTTGCTCATCTCCCTGAGCGCCTGTGCCCATCTGGAAGTGGAGTCTGCGAGCAGCAGGACTTTGAGTCCCATTGCCCTGTAGTATTCACCGATGGTCATTGCCGTGTAAACGGAAGCCTCTCGGGCAGCTACAGGCATATTGGAAGTGTTGCAGATGATGGTTGTTCTCTCTATAAGCTTTCTTCCTGTTCTGGAATCGATGAGTTCAGGGAATTCCTTGAAGATTTCCACCACCTCGTTGGCTCTCTCTCCGCAGGCTGCCATAATAATCACGTCTGCTTCGGCCTGCTTTGCAATGGCGTGCTGGATAACGGTTTTGCCGCATCCGAAAGGGCCAGGGATAAAGCCGGTTCCGCCTTCTGCAATAGGGTTGAAGGTGTCTATGGCCCTTACTCCGGTTTCCATAATCCTGTAAGGGCGAGGCTTTTCCTTGAATCCTCCGATTGCTACCTTCACCGGCCATTTCTGCTGCATCGTGACTTTTACATCATCGCCTTTTGCATCGCAGAGAATGGCTATGGTGTCTTCTACTGTGTAGCTTCCCTCTGGAACAATTTCTTTGACCGTATAGGTTCCCTTGAATGAGAACGGCACCATTATCTTGTGAGGCAGCCAGCTTTCCTTGACTTCTCCCAGCCAGTCTGCCGCAATTACCTTGTCTCCAGGCTTTGCGATAGGGGTGAATTCCCATTTCTTTGAAGAATCCAGCGCCGGAGTGTATTCTCCTCTTTGAAGGAAGACCTCCTGCATTGTGGCAAGATTGTCCTGCAAGCCGTCGTAATTGCTTGAAAGAAGGCCAGGTCCCAGAGTCACTTCCAGCATTTTGCCCTCGAATTCCACATTGCATCCGACCTTGAGGCCGCGAGTGCTTTCATATACCTGTACCGAGGCGTTTGCTCCGTTTACCTTGATAACTTCCGCCATCAGCTTTACCCCGTTCAGGTCTATGAAGCACAGTTCGTTCTGCGCAACAGGACCGTCTACTTCTACGGTCACCAGGTTGGAAACAATGCCCGTTACTTTACCCGTTGTTCTCATCTATGGTGTATTTCAATTTTTGTTTGTCAAATGTTCCTCTTACTTCTGCAACCAGTTTGCGGAAAAGGTGCTTTCCTTCTCCGGCGTCCAGCTTCAGCCACCGGTCTACCAGATGCCCCTTTGCCAGAAAAGCCAGTATGCAGTCTATGTTGAAAAAGTCCAGTGTGGTGAATGCGTTTATCTTGTCCCACTTGTATTCGTCCAGATGCTTTTCCTTTGCAACTATGTTTTCCTCCGCAAACAGAGAAGATAGCGCCTGGCGGTCTGATGCCAATAAATCTGCTTCTGTATCAGAAGGTTCAACATAATCTCCATAAGGGTCTGGTTCAAGTTCAATCTGATACCTTTTGGCAAGTTCTTCAGCCTTCTGAGGAGGATAAAGCCTTTGTGAAGCGGAAGAGACCATAAGATTCCTTACCTGGCGGTCCAGCTTGCTGTAGAGCCTTGTAAGGCGGCTGGAGCTAGACTGCGCTTTCTGGTAATATTCCTTATCCAGATTGCCTCCGTCAAAAATCCGGCAGAAGAAATCTATGGCCTCAATGTCTTTTTGGGAACACTGTGCCTTGATCTCTTCCTTAATCTTGGCAAGGTTGAAAGAACGGTCTTCTCCTCCTTTGGAAAGAACTGGAAGAGACGCAATTATATAGTGATAATTATTCACCGAAAATAAGTTTTCTGGTTTTTGGCCTTATATACTCAGCGATGATTTTCTCGAATGAGTCATTGCTGAAATCGATGAAATAACCGCTGCCCTTCTGGCTAACCTTGAAGCCTGCTCCAAGGTCTTTGGAGAAACTTACGTCCAGGCCTTTGGAGAAAGAAGAAGCAATCTCGGAACTAAGGAAACCAGACAATTTCTCCTTCATTGACTCAGGAAGCACCAGGTCAAGCCCAGTAGCTTCTTTGTCTGCGCCAAAGGCGGAAACAACCGTCTTTATCAGGCTCTGCATAAACTCTGATGAAGAAAGAGCCTCTTTTACCGGAGCGGAAACTGCCTGCATCCTTACTGCTCCCTCAATGTCCTGCTTGATCTGGGAAAGAGCCTGGCGTGAAGCGGTCTTGATGTCTCCTTCTGCCTTGGCCTTGAGATCAGAACATTCCTTCTGGGTTTTCTCCTTTAGAAGCCTGCATTCTTCCTTTGCATCGGCGAGCATCTTTTCAGACTCTTCCTTTGCGCTTTTGAGCAAAGCCTCAGCCTCCTGCTTACCCTTTGCAAGCCCCTCGTTATAGAGCTTTTCGGTAAGTTGTTGCAATTTATCCTGCATATAGATAAGTATATTAGCTGTTAAAGCAACAAATTTAATAAATATCGCCTTAATTTGAAAGCATATAAACACAAAAACGGAAGCCTTTGACCTCCGTTTTTGCATATTTCAATATGTCAGCCGGTTAGCTTAGGAATCCGAGAAGGATACCGGCAGCTACGGCACTTCCGATTACGCCGGCCACGTTAGGGCCCATAGCGTGCATCAGAAGGAAGTTTGTAGGGTCGTATTTCAGGCCCTGAACATAAGATACCCTTGCTGAGTCAGGAACTGCAGAAACGCCTGAATTGCCAATCAGAGGATTCAGCTTCTTGCCTTCCTTGAGGAAGAGGTTCAGGATCTTGCAGAAGAGTACTCCAGCGAAAGTAGCAACCACGAACGAAGCAGCTCCGAGGGCGAAAATCAGGATAGATGAGCCCTGGAGGAACTTGTCTGCCTGGGTGGAGCATCCTACGGTAACACCGATCAGGATAACCACGATATCGTTCAGAGGACCTCTTGCGGTCTCGGCAAGGCGTCTGGTTACTCCACTCTCCTTGAGCAGGTTGCCGAAGAACAGCATACCGAGCAGAGGAATGCCTGAAGGAACGATGAACGCTGTAATCAGGAAGCCCACGATAGGGAAGACTATCTTCTCCTGCTGGGAAACTGGCCTTGGAGCAGCCATTCTGATAAGCCTCTCCTTCTTGGTGGTCAGAAGCCTCATAATAGGCGGCTGGATGACAGGCACGAGGGCCATATAAGAATAGGCCGATACGGAGATAGCTCCAATCAGGTCCGGTGCAAGCTTTCCGGAGAGGAAGATAGCGGTAGGGCCGTCTGCGCCTCCGATAATGCCGATTGCGCCTGCTTCAGCCGGAGTGAATCCCAGTGCCAGAGCGCCGGCGTATGCGGCAAAGATACCGAACTGTGCGGCAGCGCCTACAAGCAAGAGCTTAGGGTTGGAAATCAAGGCGGAGAAGTCCGTCATAGCGCCAATGCCAAGGAAGATAAGAGGAGGATAGAAGCCTCTTCTTACACCCTGGTAGAGAATGTTCAGAACGGAACCGTCTTCATAGATTCCAACCTGCATTCCCGGGAAGAGAGGGATGTTGCCGATAATCATGCCGAATCCGATAGGAATCAGCAGGAGCGGCTCCCAGTCTTTCTTGATTGCCAGGTAAATGAAAACCAGACCTATCAGTATCATCACAATGTGTCCGAAAGTCGCGTTGGCGAATCCGGTATACTGGACGAACTGCTTGAGGTTGGCTACAAGATTAGATTCCAGAATCATAATCAGACAATTAACCGATTACTACAAGTACGTCTCCCTCGAGAACTGAGTCGGTCTTCTTGACCTTTATTTCCTTGATAACTCCGTCTGCGGTAGCCTCGATTACGTTCTCCATCTTCATGGCCTCGAGAACTATTACCTTGTCGCCCTTCTTGACTGCGTCGCCTTCCTTAACTGCAACGTCCAGGATAACACCAGGAAGAGGGGAAGTGACTTTAGTTCCGCCTGCAGATGCAGGTGCTGAAGGAGCGGATGCAGGTTTTGGTCCGGCTGCCGGAGCTGCAGAAGGTGCAGGAGCTGCGCTAACGCTGGTTACGGTTCCGCCAACTTCTTCGATTTCAACTTTGTACTCGTTTCCGTTTACTTTGATCTTATATTCTTTCATGATCGTATGATTTGCTGATTGTTAGATTATTTTCCGGGATCTTGTTTAAGTGTCAGGCTTCTGGCGCCCCAAGGAGAGTTGCGCAGAAGATCCTGGTTAAAGGTAAGGACATTGCTTTCCACATCGTGAATACCGCTGTCTACACCGTTCTGATACATATGGCAGGCTATCGCTATAGCGGCAATTATTTCCTCGTTAATAGCTCCGTCTGCAGGAATCTTTGCAGCTGAGGCTGCAGGTGCAGCAGGAGCATTCTTTGCCGCTTTTTCCTCGGCCTGCTTCTTGATGGCGCGCTTTCCTATCTGCCTGAAACACAGGTAGAGGATAATAAGACAGAGGAATACAGTACCCATTGCTGTAACAGCTAGAATGCCGCCCCAAGGGTCCATATCTTTCATCTTCTCGCTCTTGGTCTCGACTCTGGTTGTAACATTGGTGCTGCCAGGAGTAGGGTGGTTAAGAATAGAGAAACCTCCATCCTCAGCGATTTTCTTGTCCACAGAATTTTTGCGGGCAGACTGCTTGCTCCAATTTATTGGCTCGTGCTTTCCCTCTCCGTCTACATATCTTCCATAGGACTGGTCAGCTCCCATCTGAGGAAGCTCAATCTCGTCCAGAAGAGTCGTTCCGTCTGTAGAATAGAGGTAGAGGTTCTTGACACCGTCGAGAGTGAAATTCATATGGAAGACTCCCTTGTTAGGCTGGCCGTCCGCATACAATATAAAGTATTTTCTAAGCGGAACCTGGGTAGCGGTGTTGCCCTTAGGAATCATGTACTTGGTAGGATTGGCCTTGTCGTCAGTCAGATAGAACCCTGCCACGTCTACCATTCCGTAGGCCGTGTTGAAGAGTTCCACCCAGCCGCACCTGTCTCCGTTCTCATCCTGGAGACCTGAGACGTTGGATACCTGAACCTCGTTGATCCTGATATCCACCGGACTCTGGGCCTTGGCAAAAGAAGAAGCCAGAAGCAGACAGGCCAATGTGAATACTGATAATATCTTCTTCATCACCTTATTCTTTAGAGTGGAAGGTTATCGTGTTTCTTGGCAGGGTTTGTCAGCCTCTTGTTCTCGAGCTGGTGAAGGGCGCGGATAACTCTGAAGCGAGTGTTTCTTGGCTCAATCACATCGTCGATATAACCATACTTGGCTGCGTTGTAAGGGTTTGCGAATGCATCCCTGTATTCTTTCTCCTTCTCTGCCTTGAAAGCGTTCACGTCCTGAGCCTCTTTCATTTCCTTACCGTAGAGGATCTCGATAGCTCCGCTAGGACCCATAACGGCGATCTCTGCATTAGGCCAAGCGTAGTTGATGTCTCCTCTCAGATGCTTGGAGCTCATAACGCAGTATGCTCCGCCGTATGCCTTTCTCAGTACCACGGTGATCTTTGGAACGGTAGCCTCTCCGAAAGCGTACAGAAGCTTTGCTCCGTGGAGAATAATACCGTTGTATTCCTGCTGGGTTCCAGGGAGGAAGCCTGGCACGTCCTCAAGGGTGAGGATAGGGATGTTGAATGCGTCGCAGAAGCGTACGAACCTTGCTCCCTTGCGGCTGGAGTTGGAATCGAGCACGCCGGCCAGAACAGACGGTTGGTTGGCAACGATACCAACTGCAATACCGTCGAACCTTGCAAATCCCACGATGAGGCTCTTTGCGTAATCCTTGTGAACTTCAAGGAATTTGCCGTCATCAACAATATGATGAATGACATCATACATATTGTAAGGCTTGTTAGGATTGTCTGGAATAATCTCGTTAAGGGCGTCATCCATACGGTTGATAGGGTCGTTGGTAGGAACCAGAGGAGTCTTCTCCAGGTTGTTCTGAGGAAGATATGAAAGCAGATCCTTAATGGTCTGGATTCCTATTTCCTCGTTGTCAACTGCAAAGTGGGCTACACCGGACTTGCTTGCGTGAACGCTTGCACCGCCAAGGGTTTCCTGGGTAACGTCTTCTCCGAGAACGCTCTTAACAACCTTAGGACCAGTAAGGAACATATAGCTGCCTTTGGACATAATGTTGAAGTCCGTAAGTGCCGGGGAATAAACGGCGCCACCAGCACAAGGGCCGAAAATAGCAGAAATCTGAGGGATTACGCCGCTGGCCAGAATGTTCCTCTGGAAAATATCTGTATATCCTGCAAGGGCGTTTACGCCTTCCTGGATACGTGCTCCGCCGGAGTCGTTGATTCCGATAACAGGAGCGCCAACCTTCATAGCGATATCCATCACCTTGCAAATCTTCTGGGCGAATGTTTCGCTGAGAGAACCTCCCAATACGGTGAAATCCTGGGCGAAAACATACACGAGCCTGCCGCCGATGGTACCGTATCCGGTTACAACTCCATCGCCGAGAACGTGATTCTTCTCCATTCCGAAGTTGGTGCAGCGGTGGGTTACGAACATATCGAATTCCTCAAAGCTGCCCTCGTCAAGAAGCATTGCGATTCTTTCTCTGGCCGTGTATTTTCCTTTTTCGTGCTGAGAGTCGATCCTTTTCTGACCGCCGCCCATACGCGCTTTTTCCCTTAGGGATATCAACGCTTTAACTTGTTCGAGCTGCTGACTCATAACTGTCTATAGATTTGTTTGATTATTTCTTGTTAGGATCCTCGCAGATCTCAGTGAGAACACCGTGAGTTGATTTTGGATGAAGGAATGCTATATTCAGACCTTCTGCGCCCTTTCTAGGAGTCTTGTCGATCAGCCTTACGCCCTTGCCTTCAAGTTCTGTAAGGCAGGTCTGTACAGATGGAGTGGAGAAGGCAATGTGATGGATGCCCTCGCCTCTTTTCTCTATGAACTTGGCGATAGTTCCCTCAGGATCTGTGCTTTCCAGAAGCTCAAGCTTTGTCTGGCCAATCTTGAAGAAGGCAGTCTTAACCTTCTGGTCCTTTACTTCCTCGATTGAGTAGCATTTCAGACCGAGCATTTCTTCATAATAAGGGATAGCCTCTTCCAGGGAATTAACGGCAATCCCAAGATGTTCTATATGAGTAAGTTCCATAATTTATGATTTTTAAAGTAACATATTTCCAATAAACTGAAAAAGCCCGCTTGGGGCTTTCTCGGGGGCATTATCCCTTATTCAGAAAGGTCTAGAGTATGATAGACGTTCTGAACGTCGTCGTCATTCTCTATTCTCTCTATCAGTTTCTCGTTTTCCAGCCGCTGTTCCTCAGGAAGTTTCTTCAGATCCACGGTAGGGATTCTTTCAAATCCTCCGCTTACTATTGTATATCCCTTTTCCTCTATGTATTTCTGGATATCGCCAAAGGATTTGTAAGCTCCATAGATTATTACAGTCTTGTTCCCGTCATCGTCCTCTTCGCTGAAGACCTCGTCTGCGCCATAGTCTATAAGCTCTAGTTCGAGTTCATCCAAATCAATCGGATCCTTCTCGCTCTTAATCTTGAAGACGCATTTGTGCTCGAACATAAACTCTACGCTGCCGCTGGTTCCAAGGGTTCCGTTGTACTTGTTGAAGTAGCTGCGGATGTTGGCCACGGTACGTGTATGATTGTCTGTAGCGGTTTCTATAAGGTAGGCGATTCCGCCAGGGCCGTATCCTTCGTAAACTATTTCCTGGAAATCGCTCTGGTCCTTTTCTACGGCTCTCTTTATTGCCCTGTCTATATTCTCCTTAGGCATATTTTCGCTCTTTGCCGTCTGGATAATGGTTCTCAGGGTAGGGTTGTAGTCCGGATCTGGACCTCCGTTCTTTGCTGCAATCGTGATTTCTTTTCCGAGGCGGGTAAAGACGCGGGCCATATTGCCCCATCTCTTGAATTTCCTCTCTTTCCTGAATTCAAACGCTCTTCCCATAGTCCGGATTATTTGGCGCCAAGAGCTTCTGCCCTTGCAATGTACTTGTCAATTTCCTGTCCTTCAGGAGACTGGGCATACTCATTCTTGATTTTGTCGTAAGCGGCAAGAGCCTTTCCGTATTCTCCGAGTTCCTCGTAGCAGATGCCGGCCTTCAGAAGATATCCTGCGCTGAAGATGTTGTTGCTCAGCTGAGCTGCTTCCTCAAACCAGGAAACGGCTCCTTTGATGTCGTCTTTGCCAACCAGAGCGTCTCCGATGCAGCATTTTGCTTTTGCGGCCAGAATCCTGTCTTTGCTGGAGTACTTCTTCAGGTATTCTATTGCCTGGTCATATTCTCCAAGGCGGAGGCAGCAGACACCGGCGTCGAAATAAGCGGCCATACCAGCGTTCTTGCCGTATTTTTCTATGATCTGCTTCAGACCGAGAGCGTTTCCGTCTCCGTTGAGAGCCAGGTTGAAGGAATCAGTCTTGAAATAACGCTCAGCCACGAAAAGCTGGTTAACTGCCTCCTTCTGCTTAGGGATCATTATGTAGTTGCGGTAAACGAAAATAAGGGCTGCCAGAATGATCAATCCTCCCGCCACATATCCAATGGTCTTCTTGTTTTTCTCGAAGAACATTTCCGTCTTTGATAGGGCCTCGGCCACATTTGCCTTAGGCTCAGAGCTTTCTTTGTAGTTTTTAGCCATTTTTGTTAAGATTTTTTGCGAAGTGCAAATTTACGGATAAAAATTCTAATTTTGCAATAGTTTTCAACGATATGTTTTTAAGCAGGATTCTCATAACCGATTTCAAGAACATCGCCGAGGCCGACCTTGAATTTGCCCCCGGGCTGAACTGCATTTCTGGCAGCAACGGGGCAGGCAAGACCAACCTTCTGGATGCCGTCTACAGCCTTTCCATGGCAAAGAGTTTCTTCAATTTCCAGGACTCTTTCTCTATCAGAGACGGAAAGGAAAGCGCCGCTCTGGCCGGCTATTACCCGATGGATGACGGTTCGGTGAGCAAAATAGGGCTTGCAGTCTATGGCGGAAGCAAAGAAGGCAAAATTCTCAAATGCAACGACAAGGCCTACAAGCGGCTTGCAGACCACATAGGGTTACTTCCTGTAGTTATGGTATCTCCTTCTGACTCCAATCTTATTAACCTATCTGCAGAGGAAAGAAGAAGATTCTTGAACGCTCTTCTGAGCCAGATGGACCGCCAGTATCTTGAAAAGCTCCAGAGATATAACAAGACCTTGGCCCAGAGAAACCGTCTGCTTAAAGACGAAAATCCTTCCAGAGAGCTCATAGGCGTACTTGACGCCCAGCTTTGCGAAAACGCGGAATATGTATTCCAGGCAAGGCAGAAACTGTGCTCAGACCTGCAAGAAAGCGTTCAGAAACACTATACGGCTCTAAGCGGCGGAAGCGAGACTGTCCGCCTGACCTACGAGTCCGAACTCCAGAAGCGTTCTCTGGAGGAAATCTTGGAGAAGAATTTTGAAAGGGACAAGATAATGGGCTTTACCATAGGCGGCATCCACAGAGACGATGTGGCCTTTGAGATGAAGAGCCCTGCTCAGGACTTCAGCCTGCTCAAGCGGTGCGCCAGCCAAGGCCAGCAGAAATGCTTTCAGGTTGCCCTCAAGATGGCCCAGTTTGGCATAATGAGAAACGCCGGGCAAATGCGCACTCCTATACTTTTGCTGGATGACGTATTTGACAAACTAGATATGGCCAGAGTCCAAAACCTTCTCCAGATGGTCTCCGGAGAGGATTTTGGCCAGATATTCATAACAGACAGCAACAAGGTCAGGATGGACTCCCTGGTAGAAAAGGTGGGCGGAAGCGGCCGCAATTTTGAAGTTTCCAACGGAATAATTTCCAGAATATGAAAAAGCAGAGCAGCAGAAAACTGGGGGATCTTCTCCGTGAGTATTTCAACGATATGGGGCGCAACCAGGGTCTGCTGGGTGCCAGAGTTGTACGCTGCTGGGACGAAAAGATGGACCAGAACATTGTCAAGGCCACATCTTCCCGCTTTTTCAAAGACGGTATTCTGTATGTTAACATCCAGTCTTCCATTATAAGAAGCACTCTATACAACCGTAGAAGACAGCTGCTATATATTCTCAACAGCAATCTCGGAGGCACTTTTGTCAAAAACATAATACTCAGGTAATATGATTGCCATTGTAGATAATGCCATTCCCTATATTAAAGGCGTGCTGGAGCCATATGCCGAGGTTGTATACGTCAAAGGAGAAGACTTTGCAACAGCACTTGAAAAGGCGAAAGGGGAGTCTGTATGCCTTTTTATTAGGACCAGAACCAAGTGCGGAAGATCTCTTCTGGAAGGCCACAGCGTAAGATTCATTGCCTCTGCGACAATAGGCAAAGACCATATAGATGAGGATTTTTGCCGCGCAAAATCAATTTGCGTAGCAAATGCCCCTGGATGCAACAGTTCTGCCGTTATGCAGTGGGTTGCAACAGCCATTGCCCAAACTGGACTACTTCCAGAAAGCAGAGCGGAAAGGCAGAAACTGACTCTTGGGATAATCGGGGCCGGTAATGTAGGGGAGAAGGTAGCCCGCCTTGCAGAGAAACTTGGTTTTAAAGTTCTGAGAAACGATCCCCCAAAGAAACTTGAACAGAAAAACGGCCTTCACCTGGGAATTGAATACCATAGCCTGGAAGAGGTTCTTAATGAATCCGATATTGTCACTCTTCATACTCCGCTAGACAAAACCACAAAAGGGTTGGCTGGAAAGGACTTTTTCTCACAGATGAAAAAAGGAGCGCATCTGCTAAATGCCTCAAGGGGCGGAGTGGTGGATGATAATGCTCTTCTGGAATCGGAGAATATTGGGCTTTTCCTCTGCGATGTATGGAACAATGAACCAAAAATCTCCCTGAATATGCTTGACAGGGCTGCACTTGCAACTCCCCATATAGCAGGCTATTCTGTTGAGGGCAAGCAGAATGCAACGGATGCTGTAGTAAGATGCTTTGCGGAATTCGCAAATATTGATTCCCTCAAAGATTTCTCCTGCAAAGAGAAAGACGAAAAGCATCATCTGGACCTTAACGAAAACATTAAGGCTCAGCTTAAAAGATTCTTCCCTATAGAAGAGATGGACAATGCTTTAAGGCTCCATCCGGAAAACTTTGAAAAACTTAGAAGAGAATATATCTATCGCCATGAGTTTGATTATTGAAAAAGCCGCGTCCATAGCCGATGGTTCCATAAAGAGGCTGACAGACAAAGAGATATCCGAGGCATTAGCAGAAGCTGAAGCCTTCGGTGGCACTTTGTGCAAGTTCACTCCGGCAAGCGGAGCCGCTTCCAGAATGTTCAAGCCTCTCTTCGAGACGGGGCCTGATGCTGAAAAGACAAAGGAGATGCTTAAGGCTCGCACTCCAATAGATTTCACCATCCCTAAAGAAACTTTGGCCGCTACTCCCAAAGGCCTTCTGCCTTTCCACAAATACGAGATGTTTTCCAGGACACCGTTGGAAGAGCATCTTGCGGAAGGAGCATATTACGCCAAAGACATAAACAAAAAAGTCAAACTGTATTTCACTGTCTCTGGGGAATATCTGATAGATTTTGCGCATCTCTACGCCAAATTCGCTGATGGTTACTCCAACCGTTACAATTGCCGTTTTGCTGCTACGTTCACCACACAAGACCACTCTACAGACGTTACAGCATATGCAGAAGACGGCAAGCCATTCATAAAGGCAGACGGCACAATTCTCACCCGTCCCGCAGGACACGGGGCGCTTCTCAATAACCTGAACCTCTGCACAGAAGACTTCATCTTCATCAAGAACATAGACAATGTTGTCAAGGAGCCTTTCCTCAGCGATACGGTCAAATGGAAGAAGATTCTCCTTGGCCGCGCTGTAAGACTGAGAAAAAGAATCGCGGAGCTTTCTGAAAGCGAGATAGAATCTTTTCTGAAAGAAGAGTTCTGCATCTCCTTTGCCCAGAAGCCAGATAGGGAAACACTCCTCAATTATCTCAACCGCCCGCTCAGAGTCTGCGGAATGGTAAAGAACGAAGGGGAGCCTGGCGGCGGACCATTCGTATGCAGGGAAAAAGACGGCTCAACTTCTCTCCAAATTCTTGAGAGTGTGCAGATTGAAGACAAATCCCTGATGAAGGAAAGCACTCACTTCAACCCTGTTGACATTGTCTGCTGCATCAAAGACCAAAACGGAAATGTCTTTGACCTTCAGAAGTTTGTGGATAATGAAACAGGCCTTAAAGTGGAGAAGAGCTTTGAAGGCAGAGTGGCAAAATACAGAGAACTTCCGGGACTGTGGAACGGCTCGATGAGCCGCTGGAACACGCAGTTTGTGGAAGTTCCCCTGTCAACTTTCAATCCTGTGAAAACTGTCACCGATTTATTGAGGCCAAGTCATCAGTGAAGCCTTAAAAAGCTGTAGCCGAAGCGCTTGCAGGCGGCTTTCTCCAGTTCTTCACGTGCTGAAGGATGAGCAATGGCAATCAGGGCTTTAGCTCTCTGTGCTATGTCCTTGTTTCTCAGATAGGCGATGCCGTATTCAGTAGCAATGTACTGAGCCTGGAATCTGGTTGTAACTACGCCGGCGCCAGGAGTAAGGGTAGGGACAATCTTGCTCTTTCCCTTGTTTGTTGCGGAAGGCAGGGCTATGAATGTCTTGCCGCCTTCAGAAAGCGCTCCGCCGTACATGAAATCGTGCTGTCCGCCTACGCTGGAGAAAATCTTCTCACCGATGCTGTCTGCGCATATCTGGCCGGTAAGGTCTATCTCCAGAGCGGAATTGATGGCCATAACCTTAGGGTTCTGGCGGATTACCTGAGGATCGTTGGTAAGTGCTACATCGTAGAACTCCGCATCTTTGTTGTAGTGCAGGAATTCATACATATGCTTGCTTCCCAGAGCCAGCGAACCAACGCTCTTCCCAGGGCGGAATTTCTTAAGGGAATTGTCTATAACTCCTTCTTCCATAAGCCTTACCACGCCGTCTGTCATGGCCTCTGTATGAAGTCCCAGATGCTTGTGGTGCTTGATGGCGTTGAGAACGGCGTTTGGTATGCCGCCCACGCCAATCTGGAGAGTGGCACCGTCAGGGATCTCGGATGCTATGTTGTTTCCGATAGCCCTTTCAATTTCCGTTGGCTCTCCGAATTCCATTGCAACCGGAGGAATGTCACACTCAACGGCTGCGTGGATCTTGGATATATGAATCAAAGCACCTCCGTACAGGTAAGGAATGCTCTTGTTTATCTGAGCAACAACATAATCTGCGCTCTCTACCGCAGATACGGCTAGATCCGCGGAAATGCCGTAGCTGCAGAATCCGTTTTCATCTGGAAGGGAGCAGTTTATGAAAGCCACATTGACAGGGAGTTGCTTTGAGCGGAAGAGGAAAGGAATCTCTCCCAGAAAAGCCGGAATAACGCTTCCGTTCCCGTCTGCCACCCACTGCCTTTGATCTGCGCAAAGGAAAAGGCTTCTTACGATGAATGAGTCTCTGTACTCTTCCTTGCAGAAAGGAGCAACGCCCCTTGGAATGCAGAATGCGCTGTAAACCTTTACATCGCGGAGTTCCTGCCATCTGTCCGCCAAGGCTTGCTGAAGAATTTCTGGAACTGCAGTACTTCCTTGGAAATATACTCCGTCTCCGCTTTTTACGCACTGAACGGCTTGAGCCGGGCTAACATATTTGATGTCTGGCATATCGTCAAGCTTTCTTTTCTTTCTGTATCTGTTCAAACATGCCAAGTCTCTTATCCATTTCCTCAAAGTGCTCGTCAGAACTCAGTCTTGAAACACAGGCTCTTATGCCGTTCTGGCAGCTTCCGGTGGAATTAAGGGAAATGGCAGTAATGCCGCAACGTGTAAGGTCGAACATAAGTTCAGAGCAACTCATGTCCTGGTATCCGATTGTGTAGAAGAAACCGTCGCCGACCTTGCGGTCAAGGTCTTTGTCATAAACAATGTGGAATCCGTGCTTTTCAAATATTTCTTTAGAGCGGTGGGCCCTCTGTCCGTATTTTGCCATTTCGGAAATGAAGTCTATCTTGCCGTCAGCAGCTCCGCCTAGCAATGCGGCGTACGCGTACTGCGCTGAGTGTGAAACTCCTGTAGATGCCGCATACAAATAGGTGAGCACAAAGTTGTCTCCCATTCTGCCAAGGCCATACATTTGCCTAAGAGCAGGGTATTCGCGATAATAAAGCTTAGGAGAGAAGCAAGCAACGCCTATTCTTTCTCCGGCGTAGCTGAATATCTTGGAAGAAGACATCATTATGACATAGTTGTCTGTATATCTGGCAACTGTAGGCTGGAACGGCGGCTCGTAAGGCTTGGAGAAGTCCTGACGGAAATCCATGCAGAAGTATGCTAGATCTTCAAGAACCACAATATCGTATTTGGTGGCAAGTTCTCCGATGGTCTTAAGCTCGTCTTCAGTAAGGCACATCCAGGTAGGATTGTTAGGGTTTGAATAAAGGACTGCGGCAATGTTGCCCTTGCTCATGTGCTCTTCCAGTTTTCCGCGGAGCTTCTCTGCGCGGAATTCATAGATGTCAAATGCCTCCCGCTTGATTCCCTGGATTTTAGCCTGAAGCATATTAGGGGAGAAGCCCGGATTGATGTACAAAATGGTGTCCTTCTTAGGATCGAGCTGAGAGCATTCCAGAATGAGGTTCATGCTGCTTTGCATGGAACCAACAGTAGGAACTATGCATTCAGGTTCAATGTTCACGTCCGCAAAAGCCTTGAGGAATTTGGATGCGTTTTGCTTGAGAATCGGAATTCCGCCCATAGGCGGGTATTCGTGAGCAATGTTGCTGTCTAGAGCCTTCTTCTGGGCCTCAAGGCCAACAGGGCAGGCAAGAATACCAGGAACGCCGATTTCCAGATGGATAAATCGCATGTTGTTAATTTCTTCAAGCTTGTTTGCCACGGCCTGGCACTGACGGATGGAGGCTTGAGCTATGTCTGATATGTCCATTTTTGCCAAAACGTCGTTTACGACGCTAGCTGCGATAGGTTTTTCCATAATTCTACTTTTTGCTTGCTATTTCATAACCGGCTTCAAAAGCCTTGATATTGTCTTCTACGATTTTATCACCCTTACGGGCAAAAACATTCCGGATGCCGTCTTTAAGATTATCCACATCCAGTATCTCGATATACTTGGCGGCAGCGCCTAAAAGTACCATATTGGATGAGCGTGGCGCTCCGCAGTCCTTTGCAATCTGGTCAGAGTCAAAGGAAATAACATTTGCATCGCGATGAAGGTCAGCGTCTATTGCTGATGTTTCAGGATAAGAAGGAATGTTCACGAAAGGGGCGCTGTTGGTGATTATCCAGCCTCCCTTCTTCAGATAAGGAAGATATCGCAGAGCTTCCATTGGCTCCATAGATATGATGATTTCACATTCTCCCTTAGGTATCAGATCGCTGAAAATAGGATCGGAAGAAAGCCTTAGATTACTCTGGACGTCTCCACCTCTCTGGCTCATTCCGTGAACCTCCGCCTGTTTCAGGTAGAGAGAGTTCTTTATTGCGGCCCAGCCGATTACAGTGGCAATGGAAAGGATTCCCTGGCCTCCGACACCTGACAAAATAATATCTTTTTTCATGATCTACTGCTTTTTAAGATGACGCTTGGCTGTCTGTATGCACTCTCTGCGGCATACTACAACAGATACTCCGCGATAATCTATTTCTTCTTTGATGACACGCTCCATCTCCTCGTAATTCTTTGGAAGAGGAACGATCAGCCTGATATGTTCCTTTGGAACACCTATGCCCAGGCAGATATTCTCAATCCTGCCGAATGCCGCGCTGTCCTGGCCGCCGGTCATTCCGGTAGTCAGATTGTCTGATATGCAGACTGTTATGTTGGCGTTCATGTTAACTGCATCGAGAAGACCGGTCATTCCGCTGTGGGTGAAGGTGGAGTCACCGATAACTGCGATTGATGGATGCACTCCGCTTTCTGAAGCGCCGATTGCCATAGTGATAGAAGCGCCCATATCTACGCAACTGTTAATTGCGTGGAAAGGAGCAAGATAGCCCAAGGTGTAACAGCCAATATCGCTGAATACCCTTGCCGTAGGATAATTCTTGACAACTCTGTTGAGAGCAGTGTAGAAGTCTCTGTGGCCGCATCCCATGCAGAGTGCCGGGGGACGCGGAACGGCAACATCGCTCTTTGCGCAAGCCTCTTTCTCTGGCATTCCCAGGGCTTTGCGAAGAACATCAGGAGTAAGTTCACCTGTTCTTGGAAGGGTTCCGTCGAGCCTTCCCTTGATTTCAGTTTCAGTTGGGAGATATCCCTTGAGAGCCTTTTCCAGAAGCGGCTGGCCTTCTTCAACAACAATTATGCTTTCGCACATCGAGGCCAGGAGCCTTACCTGCTTCTTTGAAACCGGATAACGGGTAACTTTCAGGGTAGGGAAGTCAGGCTTGGAAGAGAAATTCTCCATCAGGTAATTCCATCCGATTCCGCAGGCTATGACTCCAGTTTTAGCCTTGCCTTCAGAGAGGATATTGCCCTTTGACGAATCTTCTTCATATTCTGCATACTGCTTGATTATCTGCTCGTTTCTAAGCCTTGCAACTGCCGGAAGAAGAACCCAACGCTTCTGGTCTTCTGGATAGCGGAGAGGGTTTTCTTCTCTCATTTCAGATGTCTTTACCACAGCTCTTGAGTGTGCCATTCTGGTTGTGAGCCTCATAAGAACAGGAGTGTGGTAGGTTTCTGAATAGTCAAATGCCAGCCTTACCATATCATAGGCCTCCTGCTGGCTACTCGGCTCAAAGCAAGGAACCATCGCAAACTCGGCGTAGAATCTGGAATCCTGCTCATTCTGGGAAGAATGCATAGAAGGATCGTCGCAGGCAACCACTACCAGTCCGCCGCTGGCTCCAGTCATTCCGGAGTTGACAAAGGCGTCTGCACACACGTTCATTCCAACGTGCTTCATGCAAACCATTGCCCTTTTGCCGGCGTAGGATGCTCCCAGAGCCGCTTCCATAGCGGTTTTCTCGTTGCAGCTCCACTGGCAGTGGACATTTCTTCCTTTGGCCAGAGGGCTGCCCTGGATATACTCCGTTATTTCAGTAGAAGGAGTGCCGGGATAGGCATAAACGCCAGAGAGCCCCGCATGCAGGGCTCCCAATGCCAGAGCCTCGTCTCCCAGCAATAAAGTTTTTTCAGACATATCTGTAAATTCAAATAATTAATTCAATTCTTGAGCTACGAATTTACATAATTATTCTGAATTCTCAAAACTTTATCTCAAAAAAGAAGAAAGAGGTTTTATTATGTTATAAAATGTAAGTACGGCGATTATTTTGCCAGGGCTTCATCGTACATCTTGCGGTGAGAATAGAAGACACCTTCATATTCCTCCTCGATATCGTCAATCTGCCAGTCGTCTCCGTCATACTTAAGCGTTAGCCTTACAAGAGTCGGCTTTTCCTGGTCGTCAAACGCCTTGACATTTACATATGCCTTGGCTGAATGAGGATTGATTTCTTCTGCCTTAACGAACTCAAAACTCGGATTCTGGCAGTCCTGACCCATTACCCAGTGATCGTGGTCTATGTAAAACTCATCACCCTCTGACTGTTTCTTCATGACTTTTTCCTGAAGATCATAGAAATCGGGAGTAAAGAATTTCTTGTCAGCGTCATCCATTTCCGTGGTAAACGCATAATTGTAAATGTCAGAAATGCGGCCCTCTATATACTCTTGAGTCTGAATTGTCTGCGGAGCTTCAAATTCTTCGGCCGGATTTGCTGGTTCAGGGTTGTCTTTTTTATTGTCGCGGCAAGATGACAGAGAAATCACTGCAAAAGCGGCAAAAAACAATAAGATTCTTTTCATTGTACTATTCTAATAAGGTAAAAGGTTACCAGCCAAGTATGTGGGCAAACATCAGAGGAGCAACAATGGTAGCGTCGCTCTCAACGATGAACTTAGGGCATTCAGGAGAGAGCTTGCCCCAGGTAATCTTCTCGTTTGGTACGGCTCCGGAATAAGATCCGTAAGAAGTGGTGGAGTCTGAGATCTGGCAGAAATACTGCCACAGCATTGTGCCGTGCCACTGAAGATCCTGCTCCATCATAGGAACGCAGCAGATAGGGAAGTCTCCTGCGGTGCCGCCTCCAATCTGGAAGAAGCCGGTTCCGCGATCGATTCCAGGACGGTTGTTGGCTTTGTACCAGTCTACAAGGTGCATCATAGTCTCGATTCCGCCCTTTACCAGATGAACGTCAAATTCGCCTCTGATACAGTGAGCTGTGAAGATATTTCCTGTAGTGGAATCTTCCCAGGCAGGAACTATAATAGGTATATTCTTCTCGCAGGCAGCCAGAACCCAGCTGTCCTTCGGGTCAATCTCGTAGTACTGCTCTAGAACGCCGCTGCGGATAACCTTGTACATAAACTCGTAAGGGAAAAGCCTTTCTCCCTTTGCCGCAGAGTCTTTCCAGGCGTCTACCAGATGGTCTTCCAGTCTTCTGAAAGCCTCTTCTTCTGGAATGCAGGTATCGGTGACACGATTCAGATGATGATCCAGAAGATCCTGTTCCATCTCCGGGGTCAAATCTCTGTAGTTAGGCACTCTCTTGTAGTGGGAGTGAGCTACCAGATTCATTATGTCTTCTTCCAGGTTGTTCGCTGAGCAGCAAACTATTGCAAACTTGTCCTGACGGATCATCTCTGCCAGAGAGAGACCGAGTTCAGCCGTACTCATTGCGCCGGCCATTGCAAGCATCATCTTTCCTCCTTCTGCCAGAAGCTGCTCGTAAGCCTTGATGGCGTCTACCATAGCGGCAGAGTTGAAGTGACGGTAATGATGATCAATGAACTGAGTGATAGGTCCTTTTGCCATAATTGTCAGATTTTGATAAAACTTAATAATGCACAAATTTAATGAAAAATGATTAGATTTGCACTCATTCAAAAATGAACTGAAATGATCACCAAACAGGCAATAGAGGCTTTCGGAAGCATCAGTACACCTTTCTACTATTATGACATGGCTCTCCTGAAGGAGACATTGGACATTTATACGTCCTACACAAAGAAATTCGGCTACAACGCCCATTACGCAATCAAGGCCAACGCAGAGCCAAAGATACTCCAGACTATCTGCAAGGCAGGTCTGGGAGCAGACTGCGTGAGCGGAAACGAGGTCAAGATAGCCCTCAAGAACGGTTTTGCCCCATCAAAGATCGTTTACGCCGGAGTGGGCAAGAGCGACAGGGAAATCAAGACCGCCCTTAAGGCCGGAATCTTCTCTTTCAACTGCGAGAGCGTGCCAGAGATACAGATTATCAACGATCTGGCTGCTGGAATGGGAGTAAAGGCAAGGATATCGCTGAGAGTAAATCCAGATATTGACGCACACACTCATAAATATATATCTACAGGAAGAAAGGAAGACAAGTTCGGCATAAGCCCGTGGGAATTCCAGGCAGTGGCTGACCTTCTGAAGGGCCTGAAAAACGTAAAGCTTATCGGACTGCATTTCCACGTTGGAAGCCAGATTCTGGATATGAGCGTGTTCCCGCTTCTGTGCCGTATGGTTGAGCAGCTTCAGAGCTGGTTCATAGAGAGAAACATCAAGATAGAGAACCTGAACCTCGGCGGCGGACTGGGAGTTGACTACCAGAATCCTAACCAGAATCCGATTGCCAATTTCAAGGATTATTTTGAACTGATTCACAAGAATCTGATAGTAAGGCCAGGCCAGAAGGTTCACTTTGAACCGGGAAGGGCGATTGTTGCCCAGTGCGGCCATCTTATTTCCAGAGTGCTGTACGTGAAGATTGGCCAGAAGATGAAGTTTGTTATCCTGGATGCCGGAATGAACGACCTCATCCGTCCGGCTCTCTACCAGGCTCATCACGACATTGAGAACCTGGTTTCAACCGGAAAGAAAACCAAATACGATGTAGTAGGTCCTGTATGCGAGAGCAGCGACAAGTTCGCCCACAATATCTGGCTGCCAGAAACCAAGAGGGGAGACCTAGTGGCATTGCATACCGCCGGCGCCTACGGCCAGGTTATGGCTATGCGCTACAACCAGAAAGACCTTGCAAAGGCCTACTATTCAGACGAAATTGTGAAGTAATATGTTCGATAACCTAATTGACAGACTAGACAAGTCGTTCCGCCTGCTGAAAGGACAGGGCAGAATTACCGAAGTAAATATATCCGAAACCCTCAAAGACATCCGCAGGGCCCTGATTGAGGCCGACGTGAGCTACAAGGTAGCTAAGACTTTCTGCGATGATGTAAAGAAAGTGGCTATTGGTCAGGATGTTATCAAGAGCGTCAAGCCAGGTCAGATGATGGTTAAGATAGTCCATGACGAGCTTGCCCGCCTGATGGGAAGCAGCGCCACGGACATCAGTCTCAAGGGCAATCCTGCCATTATTCTGGTAGCGGGTCTCCAGGGTTCCGGTAAAACCACATTCTCCGGGAAACTTGCCAACCAGCTGAAAAACAAGAGGGGAAAGAGGGTTATGCTTGTGGCCGGAGACGTTTACCGCCCTGCTGCTATAGACCAGTTGAAGGTGCTGGCAGAGTCAATTGATGTTCCGGTATATACAGAGGAAGGAGTCAAGAATCCCGTCAAGATCGCCGAGAATGCGGTAAAGGAGGCTAAGGCCAAGCAGTACGATGTGCTGATAGTGGATACAGCCGGACGACTTGCCGTGGACCAGGAGATGATGACCGAAATCGGCAACCTCAAGAAAGCCCTGAACCCGAGCGAGATACTATTTGTAGTAGACTCGATGACAGGCCAGGATGCAGTTGAGACCGCCAAGGCATTCAACGATGTCCTGGACTTTGACGGAGTGGTTCTGACCAAGCTCGACGGCGATACCAGGGGCGGTGCCGCTCTTTCAATAAAGGCCGTTGTAAACAAGCCTATCAAGTTCATATCCTCCGGCGAGAAGCTGGACACTCTGGATGTCTTCCATCCTGAAAGAATTGCAGACCGAATCCTGGGAATGGGAGACGTTGTCACCCTGGTTGAAAAGGCTCAGGAACAGATAAATGAAGAGGAAGCCCGCAGGCTGAAGAAGAAACTCATCAAGAGCCAATTTGATTTCAACGATTTCTATCAGCAGATCCAGCAGATCAAGAAAATGGGCAATATCAAGGATCTGGCAAGCATGATACCGGGTGTAGGCAAAGCCATCAAAGACGTGGATATGGACAACAATTCATTCAAGAACGTGGAAGCCATAATCCAGTCTATGACTCCTTTTGAAAAGGAGCATCCGGAAGTCATAAATGGCAGCAGAAGAAACCGCATAGCAAATGGCAGCGGCACTTCCATCGCTGAGGTAAACCGCCTCATTAAGCAGTTTGAGCAGACAAAGAAAGTGATGAAAAACGTAGCTGGCGGCGGCCTTAGAAACCGTATGGCTCAGATGCGCAACCTTCAGAAAATGAGATAATTTAAATGCAATGGAATATAAGCTTCTAGACGGAAAGGCGGAAAGCGCAGCTATTAGGTCCGAGATCAAAGCTGAGGTAGAAGAAATAGTAAAGAAAGGCGGCAGACGGCCTTCTCTTACGGCAATTCTGGTAGGTGACAATCCTGCCAGCAAAACCTATGTGGCAAACAAGGAAAAGGCTTGCGCAGATGCCGGTTTCACTTCTGAGGTAAAGCGTCTTCCGGCTGAAACTACAGAAGAAGAGCTTCTCGGTTTGATACGCAATCTCAATGCGGATCCAAATGTGGACGGCTTTATAGTTCAGCTTCCGCTTCCAAAGCATATAGATGAAAACAAGGTGATTGCAGCCATTGACCCGAGCAAGGACGTGGATGGTTTCCATCCTGTTTCCGCTGGAAAGATGATGCTTGGTCAGGATACTTTCCTCCCTGCTACTCCTATGGGAATTATGACTCTTCTGGAACGCAATAAGATAGAAACCAAGGGGAAAAGCTGCGTTGTGCTTGGGAGAAGCAACATAGTTGGCCGCCCGATGGCAAACCTGCTTTCAAGGAAAGGCTATCCAGGAGACTGCACTGTTACAATGTGCCATAGCCGCACCAAAGACATTGAAAAATACACCAAAGAGGCGGACATAATTGTTGCAGCTATTGGTATTCCTTTCTTCGTGAAGAAAGAAATGGTAAAGGAAGGAGCTGTAGTCATCGATGTGGGTATCAACTCAATAGAAGACAATACCAGAAAGAGCGGCTATCGTCTGGTAGGGGATGTTGACTTTGAAAAGGTTGCTCCTAAATGCAGCTATATAACTCCTGTCCCTGGCGGCGTTGGCCCTATGACTATAGCATCTCTTCTTCAGAACACCCTAAAAGCTTACAAAAATCACAAATAATTAATATTATGAGAACTATCAAAGTCCTTTCTGCTTTGGCACTGAGCGCATTAGTTTGCTTTGCCTGCAAATCCAACAACAATTCTCAAGACCCTAAAGATTCTTCTGAAACCGCTCTGACAGCTGAGGCTGCTCCAGAGGCTGTTATCATAGACTCTGCAAAGATTGCAGCCGGAGTAGCATTCCTGGAAGAGTTTTACAAAGTTTATGATCAAGACATTTTGAATTACGAGTATATAAAGAGCAAGATTACTCCTAATCTTAAGCAGTTTCTGATAGACGAATACGAATATGAATGCGATGGCGAATGCCTTGCTACCTGGCTGTTCTGCTACAATGCCGGCGCAGATACCGGTACTCTTAAAGAACGCATTATCAAGCCTGAGGGTAATGCATATCTAGTATCCTGCACTCACGACCAAGGTACTTGTGATTATAACTATAGCGTAAAACTTACTCTCGTCCAGGACGGAGATTCTTTCAAGATTGATTCTCTGGAAGTAATTGAAGACTTTAGCCCAGAAGCGCCATAGGCCGCTACATCAGTTTCTTGTTGTTGGTCCTGTCCCAGATTTCCCATCCTTTAGGGTTTTCCGGACATACTCTTAGACAACGGCCGCAACCAATGCACAGGTCCTCATTGAGCTTAGGCTCCTTGAGGACTTTGTTTCCTTTTATCTCAACTGCAGATATGCATTTTTTAGGGCAGGCTTCTACACAGAGATTGCACTGCTCAGGATTCTTTGTCTTTGCAGCTATCTGCTTGTGAATTTTGCAGTTACCTGGAACATAAACTGCTTTTCTGATTATTCTTGGCTTTTGCTGTTCAGCCTCAGCGATGGCAGTAACAGCGCCCAGCTTGTTAACTATGCTTGAACCCACGACTGCAGCCACGAACAGGCCGGCAGTCTTCAGGGCATCTCTTCTTCCTCTATCGATAGCTTCCTTTTTCATTTCTCTAATCTCATAAATTCGTTTGGCAAATATAACGCAATCTTGCTTCAAAAACCAAGCCGCAAACAATATCGTTTCCCTTGAAAAACAATCAGATTTTTATTAAATTTGTCCTAATATAGCTTTTAAGACTCCTTTTAATATGAAAAAGTTATTGGAATTTGGATTATTGTCATTATTCGCTTTATCATTTGCGGGCGGATGCAGCAAGAACGATAATGCATTGCCAGAGGATAATGACGTTCCCAAATACCGTCTTTCTGTAAAAGCTGACAAAGGCTCAAATGACCCTTCTACAAAAGCTCTTTCATTAGAAAACAGAAACGGGAAACACTATCTTGCAGCCTATTGGGAAACCAGCGATGCTATTTATGTTCATAACGGCCGTGAAGGCGGCCAATTAGGAATACTTCATCCTAGGGATAATGGTGCTAATGTCTATCTCGACGGAGAGATTTCCGGAAATCTTAAAGCAGGCGATTATCTTTGTTTTTCCTATCCTGTTTTTTCTTTTGACTGTAACTATACAGGCCAGGACGGAACACTTGAGAAGATTGCCAAAAGCTATGATTACGCCTTTGCAGACGCTTACATCACATCTATAAACGGTTCAAATATAACATTAGATCAGCTGAGGTTCTTTTCTCAGCAGGCAATAGTTAAATTCACTCTCGTTGATGCAGGTGGCAATCCTATATATCCCACAAAATTGACGTTAACTGCAAAAGATGCCCAAAACGCAGATCTTCTAATTTTATCAGGAGGGAATACAGGAAATCTTGAAATAAACATAGACCAGAAGGTTCCTCACAACGAAATTTTTGTTGCCCTGAGTCTAATGGGAACCTCAACCGCTGCGTCTTTCAAGCTAGTGGCTTCTGTCGGTGAGCAAATTACCTATGTTTACGAGAGAAGTGCTGAAACCACTTTTGAGACTGAAAGGTACTACGAGATCAAGGTTAAGCTCAGCGATATGACCGTTAATCCTTCAATCGGTATCAATGACATAAAATTCAACTTCGATTTTACGGAGAACGGCTCTGCGTGGACGAAAGAAGGACCTATTTTCGTATTCTTTGATGACGTTACAACCGGCTATTATTTAATTATTCGCGATGCAGATGGCTGGCAGCCTGGGGAGTTCGTTGACCTTGGTGGTACACAGGCATCCGATTTGCTTAAAAACGGCACTGCTACAGCCGTTTTCCTGGACTGGGGAGACAAGCTGGATGTAACTCCAGTAACTTATTCCAATGGGAAATGGAAATTCCTTAGAGGAGGCAGCGCAACTGAGGGATGGAAATATTTGAGCGCAAATAAAGTTCCTTGTACGGTTTCTGCCGTCAGCGTTGGAGGCACTGAGACTATCTCTCTGAATTCTTCCATATCAATGACTGAACCGTCGGGCAATGCCATTGCTATTGACCCTGGCCTTTATGGAACATACTTTACCAAGTTTGCCTGCAACAACCTGATTCCTGCAGGACTGGCTTCAATTTCTTCAGACGGAACGGTAAACGATGTAGACGGAACTGCCGGCCAGTGGTGTAATGTGATTTCATATTATGCGTGCGCAAAGCTGGTTCCTTCTCCTGACGATGTATATTATTACGCTCTTCACGCCAACAATCCGTCTGTAGACGATCCTGATTTTTATTACCACATTTTCGACGAAAGCAACACGCGCCTTGCCCTTGTTGGTTCTTCTTACCCTCACGCGGTAATTTCCAGCACAGGAGCGGACTGGCTCCAGGTTGGCAGAGACCATTATGTTACCATAAGGGACAAAACCTGGTGGTCAACAAATCTTTCAAGCGACAAGGTGATGCCATTGCCTAATCCTTGGACATCAGCAGAGTTCCCTTGGACTACAGAAAACCAATGGAATCCTACACGCTATCTAGCCAGTTTGAGTGAAGCTATGTTCTACGACGGTTCTGTTCTGCCTGATCCATTTAACTGGTACAATGATAATTACTATATCCATCATTTTGTCAACATATTTGACATAAAAGGACTTATACTGGCAGACAAGAATGATGTTACAAAATTCATTTTCCTCCCTCTTCTGGTTAACAATCACGACGATTTCATTTTCTACGCTGGAGTAGGCCAGAGCGCCGAAGACCAGCTTATGTACCATTCCAATTGGCATTATTGGGCAAAAGGCTTCGCGTATGATTTATACATTCACGCTCATTATGACGATGGAAGAGATGACAGATATTGGGGCTACCATAGGACTTCCACAATCCATATTCCTTCTTACGGCAGCAGTTTTTATCCTTGCTATAATGGCGCGGATTTGTGGAATAATGTGTTTATACCGGATTACGGAGTGGTTTCAACCAACAATATTGAAAATGTTCAATTGCAATTCCCTGTTCGTCCGGTAAAGCCTTAAGACATCACTGAGAAAACATAATAACTTATTTGATTATTTTTTTAGACAATTACAATATGACAAAGCAATATCAAACCCCAGAGACTAAAGAATATCTGATTCAGACAGAGAATTCTTTGCTTGACAACATCAGCGCAAAGCGCGGCGGCAGCAATGGCGATGGCTATGGAGCAGCAGAAGAAGATTATTGGCCATAATCACTATTATCATTTTTGCAGAGTATGAAAAAATTATTGACGCTCATACTGTTTTCAGCTTTGGCCGTTTTGTATTCGGGCTGCAGCAAGGCTGAGAATGTTTTTTTTGATTTAAACACTTAATACAATGAAAAGAATCAATTTGATTTGGGCAGCAATTATCTGCCTGTTTGTTGGTTCAGCCTGCATGGCCCACGACAAAATTATTCCTGTAACTCAGCTTCCAGCCGAGGCTCAGACGTTCATCAAGACATATTTTGCAGACAAGACTGTAGCTTACTGCAAGAAAGATTATGAAGGAATGAGCTACAAATTTGAAGTCAAGTTCAACGACGGAACTGAGGTAGATTTTGACAAGAAAGGTGTTTGGGACAAGGTAGACTGCAAGTTTGCTGCCGTGCCAGCAGCGCTGGTGCCTGAGATGATAGCAAACTATGTGACTTCAAGTTATCCCGGAGCATCTATTGTAAAGATAGACAAGGAACGCTACGGCTATGAGATTGAGCTTTCCAATGACCTGGAACTCAAGTTCGACAGAAACGGCAATCTCTTTGACATAGACGACTAGACCTGCCTTGAACATCTTTAGAAGGGTATATGACTTTTATCTTTCCGGCTTCCGCAATATGGAAGTCGGAAAGACCCTTTGGATAATAATCCTGATAAAGCTCGTAGTCATATTCCTGATTCTGAGGATATTTTTCTTTAAGCCCGAACTCTCTTCCTACGATTCTGACGAGCAGAAGGCATCTCACGTTATTGAAAACCTGACTAAACTACCTTGATATGTTACTGTCTTCATTAGTAGACGCTTCTCGATTGCAGTTCGCGCTCACGGCTATGTATCACTGGCTGTTTGTTCCGTTAACTCTTGGGCTGGGAATCCTGATAGCGATCTTTGAAACAAAATATTACAGGAGCGGCGATGAATCCTGGAAAAAGCTGACTCAGTTCTGGAGCAGAATTTTTGCCGTGAACTTTGCCTGTGGAGTGGCAACGGGAATAATCCTGGAATTTGAATTCGGAACGAACTGGAGTAACTACTCCTGGTTTGTGGGAGACATATTCGGAGCGCCGCTGGCAATAGAAGGAATATTTGCCTTCTTCCTGGAAAGTACTTTCTTTGCCGTAATGTACTTTGGCTGGAACAAGGTAAGCAAGGGTTTCCACCTGTTGAGCACTTGGCTAACTGCAATAGGGGCAAACATTTCCGCTTATTGGATCCTTACCGCCAACGGATGGATGCAGAACCCTGTAGGAGTGGCATTCAATCCGGCAACAGCCCGTAACGAGATGACCGATTTCTGGGGAATAGTATTCTCTTCCACGACTTTATCTAAATTCTCCCACAGCGTAATGAGCGGCTTTTTGGTTGCCGCAATCGTGGTAATCGCGATTTCCTGCTGGTACCTTAAGAAAAAGAGAAACAAGGAATTCTCAATGCGCAGCATAAAGTACGCAGGTTTCTTCGGGCTTTTCGCGATTGTAATGCTGATGGTTACAGGCCACAGCTCAGCTGTTACAGTGGCAAAGACTCAGCCTATGAAGCTAGCCGCAATGGAAGGCCTCTATCGCGGAGAAAACGGTACTCCTCTTGTAGGGGTGGGGCTTCTGAACCCAAAGAAAGAATGGAACAATGATGAAGACCCGTATCTTTTCCATATCTCCATTCCAAAAGGACTTTCTTTCCTTGCCAATATGGATTTTGACAGTTATGTCCCAGGCATAAACGACATCATAGAAGGCGGTTACAAATATGTGGACAAGAATGGGGAGGAAAAGACGGCCATTTCTTTCCAGGAAAAAGTGGAAAGGGGAAATATGGCAAGAAGGGCGCTTGCTCTCTATGGCCAGCACAAAGACAATCCGGATACTTTGGTAAAGAATCAGGTTCTTTCTCAGGCCCAGCAGTATCTGGACGAGAACTTTGAGTATTTCGGATACGGATTTCTCAAGGATCCTAAGGAAAGCATACCGAACGTTCCGGTAACTTTCTATTCGTTCAGGATTATGGTAATGCTGGGAGGATATTTCATACTCTTCCTTCTTGTGTGCCTGTGGATGTGGAAGAAGAAAATAATAGAGAATAAGAAGTGGTTCATTTTCATCGCGATAGTATCCGTTCCACTCGTTTATATCTGTGCCGAGGCCGGGTGGATTGTAGCTGAAGTGGGAAGGCAGCCTTGGACAATACAGGATCTGCTGCCAGTACAGGCTTCTGTTTCAGGTGTCTCTTCCGGAAACGTTTGGACTACATTCATAATCTTTGCGGTTCTGTTTACAACGCTTCTGATCGCTGAGCTGAAGATTGCATTCAACCAGATTAAGAAGGGCCCTGAAGGTATTAAATGGAATTAATCGTCTGACTTTAAACTGAATATATTATGGCAACATATCATTTTCTTCAACTTTACTGGTGGGCGATAGTATCCATTTTGGGAGCAGCGCTTGTGTTTCTGATGTTTGTCCAGGGAGGGCAGACTCTTCTTGGCGGAGTGGCTAAAACAGAAGAGGAAAAAAAGCTTCTCCTGGGCCTTCTGGGGCATAAATGGGAACTCACATTCACTACGCTGGTAACTTTTGGCGGAGCGGCTTTCGCTTCGTTCCCGCTGTTCTATTCAACAAGTTTCGGCGGAGCCTATTGGCTGTGGATAATTATTCTTCTGAGCTTTGTGGTGCAAGCTTTCTCTTACGAATTCAGAAGCAATGAGAAGAATCTTCTGGGAAAGGGTACATATGAGATCTTCCTTAAACTGAATGGATTGCTGGGAACATTATTGGTGGGAGTTGCAGTTGCAACATTCATATCTGGCGGAAACTATGCTATGGACAAGTTGAGCGTAACCGTTCCGTCTGCTAACATAGTATCTTACTGGACAAACGATTACAGAGGCCTTGAACTTATCTTCAAGCCTTTTAACCTGCTGCTGGGCATTGTGGTATTCCTTGCCGCAAGAACTCTGGGAATGCTCTATGTGTTTGGCCAGTGTTCAAAAATGGAAGGGGACACAGCATCTGATATTGCTTCAAGATGCCAGAGCAAGCTAATAGTTACGGCAATAGGATTTGTGCTTTTCTTTGTAGCCTTTGTGGTTTGCATGTTTCTTTCTACTGGCTACAGGGTGGATACTTCATCAGCGTTGTTCAATGGAGTAGACGGCCCTATCGTTGAAGAAAAATATGCTTATCTGCATAATATGCTGCATTTCTGGTGGATAGCCGCTATCTTCCTGATAGGGGTTGTGATTGTGCTCATAGGACTTGGAAGGACTCTGCTGAAGGGCAAGCCATCTTTTTACCTGACCGGACTGGGAGTTTTCCTGGCTGTTCTTGGAATCCTTTTGAACATAGGCTTCGGCGATATGGCATACTTCCATTCCCTGAACGATGTGCAGAATTCACTGACTCTCTACAACAGCTCATCTAGCCTCTACACTCTCAAAACAATGGCCTGGGTATCTCTGGCAGTGCCATTTGTGATACTTTACATTGGATATGTCTGGAAGAAGATGACGGCGGTAAAATAGGGGTTTATGGAACAGGAAAAGAAAAGATTCAAGTTCGGGCTTCTGCCCAGAGTTCTGGTTGCAATAGCATTGGGTATAGTATGTTCTCTATTCTTCCCGATGTGGGCTGCAAGAGCCGTTGCCACTTTCAACTCACTATTCGGAAATTTCCTGGCTTTCATTATTCCACTACTTATACTTGGACTTGTGGCACCAGGCATCGCAGAGATGGGAAAAAGCGCTGGAAAACTGCTACTAATAACGGTTGCTCTGGCTTATACTTCCACATTGCTGGCTGGCTACTTTTCCTATTTCACCTGTAAATTAGCTTATCCTCTCATTCTTGTCAGGGACCCGTCTTTCGCGCTGGCCTCAATTAGCGAATCATCTTCAATCCAGCCTTTTTTCACGATAGATATGGCTCCTGCATTCGGCGTGATGACAGCTCTTGTGCTGGCTTTCGTTCTGGGATTAGGTGCAGCCTACACAAATAGCGAGACACTTGTAAAAGTGCTGGGAGAATTCCGTAACATCATCAACCTTACAATAAAGAACGTTTTCATCCCGCTGCTTCCGTTCTTCATTTTCGGAATCTTCCTGATTCTGGGAATGGACGGGCAGGTGGCACCGGTTCTGAAACTCTTCCTGAAGGTAATCCTGGTGATATTCGCCATTCACGTGGTATTCCTTATCCTTCAGTTCCTTGTGGCAGGGGCAATCAGCGGAAAGAATCCGTTCAAGGCTCTTTGGACTATGATGCCGGCCTATGTTACTGCTCTTGGTACCCAGTCATCCGCTGCTACCATCCCGGTTACTCTTGCTCAGGCTAGAAAGAACGGCGTTGACAACGGAGTGAGTTCATTTACGGTTCCTCTATGCGCCACAATACATCTGGCTGGCAGCACGCTGAAGATAGTTGCCTGCGCATACGCCATAATGTATATGATGGGGCTGCCGTGCGGAATAGGGCTTTACACGGGCTTTATCTTTATGCTTGGAGTCACTATGGTTGCGGCTCCGGGAGTTCCGGGCGGAGCCATTATGGCCGCACTTGCCGTGCTGGAGTCTGTTCTGGGATTCGATGCCACACTCCAGGCGCTTATGATAGCGCTCTACATTACAATGGATAGTTTCGGTACCGCCTGCAACGTTACCGGAGACGGTGCCATTGCCTTGATAGTAAATACTATTTGGCGAAAGCGACAGAGCGGGACTCGCGGATAACGGTGATCTTCACCTGTCCCGGATAGGTCATCTCGTTCTGGATACGCTTTGCGATTTCTGCAGACAAGGTCTCGATATCCTTATCTGAAACCTGCTCGCTTCCAACGATAACCCTTAGTTCCCTTCCTGCCTGGATCGCGTAAGTCTTGGTCACTCCCGGATAGCTCAGAGCAATGTCTTCCATATCCTTCAGACGCTTGATATAGCTCTCGATAACCTCTCTTCTGGCACCTGGCCTTGCGCCTGAAATAGCATCGGCGACCATAACAAGAGGGGAAATGAGGCTTGTCATCTCGATTTCCTCGTGATGGGCTCCAATGGCATTGCAAACGTCTGGTTTTTCCTTGTACTTTTCAGCCATCCTCATTCCAAGCATTGCGTGAGGAAGTTCAGGATCTTCTTCGCATACCTTTCCGATATCGTGGAGAAGGCCGGCTCTCTTGGCTACCTTTGCGTTCAGGCCGAGCTCGGAAGCCATAGTTGCGCAGATGTTGGCAACTTCTCTGGAGTGCTGCAGAAGATTCTGGCCGTAGGATGAACGGTATTTCATTCTTCCTACAAGCTTTACAAGCTCTATGTTAAGGCCGTGGATGCCAAGGTCTATGCAAGTGCGCTTTCCGGTTTCAAGAATCTCGTCTTCAAGCTGTTTCTTGACTTTGTCCACAACCTCTTCTATTCTTGCAGGATGGATCCTTCCATCTGCCACCAGTTGATGGAGAGCAAGTCTTGCAACCTCTCTCCTTACAGGATCGAATGCGGAAAGAAGAATGGCCTCAGGAGTATCGTCAACCACGATTTCAACGCCAGTGGCTGCTTCCAGGGCGCGGATGTTCCTTCCTTCACGGCCGATAATCCTTCCCTTGATTTCGTCGTTGTCTATATTGAAGACGGTAACTGCATTTTCTATGGCAACTTCAGGAGCAGTCCTCTGGATAGTGTTGATGACAATTCTCTTGGCTTCCTTGGATGCGCTCAGGCGAGCCTCGTCCATAACATCGTTGATATAGGACTGGGCATCTGTCCTGGCCTCTGCCTTCATTGCCTCCATAAGATGCTTCTTTGCTTCTTCCGCACTCATTCCGGCAATGTTCTCAATCTTGATGATCTCCTGTTGGCGGAGTTTCTCGTATTCCTCGCTTTTCTTGGCAACTATATCTGCCTGAAGGCGGAGGTTGTTGCGAATGGCCTCAATTTCCTTTTCCCTCTTGCCCATCTCGGAGGCCTGCTGATTAATCTGAAGCTCTTTCTGCTTTACACGGTTTTCGGTCTCCCTTAAAGCGTTGTTCTTGTTGTTTATGTACTGTTCATGCTCGGTTTTGAGCTGAAGGAATTTCTCCTTGGCCTGGAATATCTTTTCTTTCTTGATATCCTCGCCTTCTTTTTCAGCCTCCAGAAGGATCTTGGATTTCTTTCCCTTGAGGACGATCGGGCGGGCAATGAGGAAACCGATGACGAGTCCCGCGATCAAGGCTGCAATTGGTATCAGTATGTTTTCCATAATGGTATATATATATTAAAAAGCCGGTGGGAGGACTGTTTTCGAAAAAATCTTATATGATAAGATTTGGGCCCTGTTTCAGACGCTGGCTTCCAACGTCCCGCATGCGGAATCCCCCTAAAGGTAACCTAGGCCTGTCATTGTCTGACCTTATAGAGCCCGGGATTGTTTTAGTGTTGATTTTCGCAAAGAGCCTCCCGCCGGCTAAGCGTTCATTTTTGAGAGGCGGAGGTATTCCGCAAGCTGAGAATTGATTTCCTTGAGTGAAGACACGGCGTCTTCAGCATCGCTTTCTTTCCTGAGTATTTCCATAACAAACTTCATCATCAGCGATATAAGCATCTTGTTGTAGTCTGGGGAGCGGTAGGTGTTACGGAAAGTTTCAATCTCTTTGTTTATAAGTTCCTCTGCTTTCTGGAGGAGTTCGGCTTCAGATGGCGTGGTATTGTAGGTAAGATCTATACCGTCAATACTTACAGTAACCTGTATGTTGCTTTTCTTGAGTGCCATAACTAATCGTTAAGCAGAGCGATGCACTTATCAATTTCCTTGACAATCTTTCCGATTTTCTTCTTTGCCTTCTTGTCAGACCCGTCTACGGAAAGGAATGCCTGCTTGAGTTCATAATGCTCCAGTCTCTTCTCCTGTTCTCCTATCTTGTTTTTAACGTTTTGTAATTCAGTTTTAGTTTTGTTAAGCTCAGCCAGGAGGTCTGAACGGTCTCTTTCGGCAACCTCGTACCTGCGGACCAGCTCCTGTATTAATTTCTCAAGCTGCTCCAAAGTCTTTTCCGTTTCGTTCCTCGTGGCCATATTCTATCGTGCAAATTTAATCAAAAAAGGCTAATCTGCGCCTCCTCCATAATAATTGAAACCTTTTCTGATTCCGCCCACAACATAATCCCATCTGAAAATTATGCCGATTAGGCAAATCAATCCTATGATAATCAGCCCCTTCATAGAAGGATCAAGGCTTTTCCACCACTCAGCGATTTTTTTCATGTTGTTTTACTTTTCAATCTTTATCCTGGCACCCACAACAGTAACTGTCCTTTCGTTTCCGAAAAGAGGGTTGAGTTCAATCTCGGCGATTTGAGGAAAAGCCATACTCAGGGCCGATACCCTTCTTATAACTTCGTTGAACTTTAATTGGCTTACTCCCTCCTGCTCCCTGTAGCCTTTGATAATAGGAAAGGCCTTCAGCGATTCTATCATCTTGTCTGCCTCCTGTGAAGAAACCGGAGCCAGGCAGTAACTGATGTCTTCCATAGCATCGGCGAATATTCCGCCAAGCGAGCAGGAAACCAAAGGGGCAAAGGAAGGATGACGTACAGCCGTAACCTGAAGTTCGGTAACGTTGTCATCCAGCATTGGCTGCAGAATAAAGCCGGTAACACCTTCTATATTGCTCATTCGGCGGTATTCTGAAACCAAGGTGTGCTCGTCTGTTATGTTCAGCGACACGCCGTCTACCTCTGTCTTGTGCAGCGGTCCCACAATTTTCATAACAACAGGATAGCCTATGGCAACGGCAGCGCTTACGGCCTCATCTTCCGTAAGTGCTACAGACTGCCTTACCCGGTTGATTCCGGCCGCATCTAGCATCTGCTCAACCATAAAAGGATGCATCCATCCGTTTTGGCTCTCATCTATTATCCTGCGCACCAAATATTTGTCTATAGCCGGAGATGGACCTTCCTCTTCCAGTGGCGGGCAGGTGAGCACCTTTGCAAGAGATTTGCCTAAGGTAACAGCATTGCGGAAAGTTATTCCTCCCTGCCTATGGAATTCCTTTATGTATTCTCTATATGACGAAACAGATGAGAAAAGCAGATAGATAGGCTTTGCCGTATTACGGACCTTTCTGAAGATAACATTGGACACCTCCGAGGAATCGCTCATCTCCTTCTGCCCGAATATGACCACCATACTGTCTGTATTGGGGTCTTTGTCATATTTGTCTATCAAAGACGATATCTGTCCGGCGGTTTTTCCAAAACTGTAGTCTTCAAAAAACATAGAAGATACTTCTACACCATTCTGCCTAAGAACATCGCCGAGCATTACTGCGGGTCCCCCTGCCTGAGTAAGGATAGCAACCTTATTGCCTTTCGGACGGCCTTTAGAAAGAATTGCCGAAATATTCATCAGCTCGTCTATGTCAAATGCCCTGATGATGCCGCATTTAGCAAACAGGGCGGAAACTACCTTAGTAGGAGAGGAGAGAACTCCGACTATTTCCACTCCCTTGGATATCAGGCTTCGGCAGTGGCGCATCATAGCCTGGGAATCTGTAATCTTCTCTATGTAGATGGCAATAACCTTGACCGAAGAATGGATTTCCCAATTCTCGTCCATGCTAGCGAGCAAATCTTCTACAGAGGTCAGGGGAGAATAGCCCACAGACACGATCCCTGAAATATCGAGCCCGTATTTAGGAGCCGCTTCAACAAAATGTGATATCATAGTGCGGGAAGAGGAAATGATTTCCACCTTTCCGCCCTCCTTTATGGCAGCATTGGTGTAAATGCCACAGTAATTGCTGTTTGCAACTCCAGCTGAGTTTGGGCCAATAAGAGTAACGCCAAAAGTCATACAAAGTTCTCTGGTCTTTTCCTCAACTTCTTTGGCGCTCAGGCTGGAGGAAGATATCCTGTCTGGGAATACAACAACAGCCTTGCAGCTTTTCTTTCCGCATAAAGTCTCTATGGCGGAAAAACAGTCTCCGTCATCCTCGGCGATAAAGGCGAGATCCACATCCGGAATGTCTTCAATGACAGAATAAGTATTCAAGCCCTGAACAATTGGCGAGGCTTTGGATACCGGGAAAATGTTGCCTTGATAATTACTCATTATCAGATTCTTTACAAGACTTCCCCCTGGAGTCAGAAGATCATTTGAGGCGCCGATTACGGCTATGCTGCGGGGTTTTATGAGTTCGCTTGAAATCATGTCAAAGGTTCGTTATAAGAACAAATTTAGCAAAACCGCAATTATTTTCGTAAATTGTGCCACAAAAGAAGCACAAACTGTATTCAGATGGGACGCATACTGATCAAGGATATATATCTAGACGGCAAACAATCAGACATACTGATAGAGGGTAACCGCATATCCAAGATAGCAGACAAAATAGAAGACAAATTCACAGACGCAACGATTATAGACGGCAAGGGAAAGGCCGCCATTCCGGGCTTTGCCAATATGCATACTCACGCTGCTATGACAATGATGAGGGGCGGCAAGGAGGATGAAAAGCTCCAGCGGTGGCTTTCTGCCATATGGTCTATGGAGAAACATCTGGACGATGAAATAGTCTATTGGGGAACACGCCTGGCCTGCCTGGAGATGATCAAGACTGGAACCACTCTTTTCAACGACCAGTATTTCTACATAGATTCCGCTGTTAAGGCAGCTTCTGAAATGGGGGTCAGGGGTGTGCATTCATATGTATTTCTGGACCTGAATAACAAGGAAATGATTGAGCCCCAGAGGGAAAAATGCATTCAGGAATACGAGAATTCAAAATCTTGGGGAGATATGAATTCGTTTGCGGTAGGTGTTCACGCCCTTTATTCCGTAAGCGAGGAAAACATAGTCTGGGCCTTTGAGTTTGCAAAAAAGCACGGTCTGAAAGTGCATATACATCTGGCGGAAACCTATCAGGAGCTGATGGAGTGCAAGGGAAAGAACAAATGCACTCCTGTTGAATATTTCAACTCTCTTGGGGTTATCTCCCCGGACCTTATAGCTGCCCATTGCGTATGGCTAAGCCCTAACGACATAGAAATCCTGGGGCGCAACGGAGTGAACATAGCCCACAATATAAAATCCAATCTCAAGCTGGCTTCCGGCCTGAATTTCAAGTTCAAGGAGCTTTCAGACGCCGGCGCTAACGTGTGCCTTGGAACAGACGGCACCGCCTCCAACAACAATCTGGATATGCTAGACACTATGCAGATAACTGCTTTGGTCCAGAAAGCCTGGAGAAACGATCCTGCCGCAATTCCTCTTCCTGAACTTATGCGCAGCGCCACATACAATGGCTACAAGGCCCTAGGTCTTGACGGCGGACGCATAAAGGAGGGAGCTTTGGCCGATCTTTCAATAATTGACATAGACAATTATAAGTTTACGCCGAACATCAATTTTGCGGCAAACCTGGTTTATTCCGCTAATTCATACTGCATTAAGACTGTTATTTGCAACGGACGCATCGTAATGAAAGACAGATATGTGGAAGGAGAAGACGAGATTGTTGCCCAAGTACGCAAGCTTTACAAAAAGCTTCTTGTTTAATTATGAATAATCAATAAAAACAATGATGATATGATACCAAGAGAAGAAAAAATTTTCCAGGCAGCAGACTATCTCAAGATGAGAATCGGAGACAGAAAGCCGATTGCCGGAATTATCCTCGGAAGCGGACTGGGTTCGCTGGCAGACAGAATCGAGAAACCGCTGGTAATTCATTACAGCGAAATACCTAATTTTCCTGTATCCACAGCCGTAGGCCATAAGGGAAACCTTATATTCGGCGAACTTGGCGGCAAGCAAGTAATGTGCATGCAAGGCAGGTTCCATTACTATGAGGGTTACACTATGGATCAGGTAACAATCTGTATCAGAGTGATGAAACTGCTGGGCGTGGAATATCTTCTTGCTTCTTGCGCCTGCGGCGGACTGAATCCTTCTTTTAGGGTGGGAGACATTATGGCTATCGTTGACCATATTAATCTTCTTCCTAACCCGCTGATTGGCGCTAATATGGAGTCATTCGGAACTCGTTTCCCGGATATGAGCCATCCATACGATCTGGATCTTGTTGAAAGGGGAAAGAAGATTGCAATGGAGAATGGATTCACTCTTATGACAGGAGTATATGTTGCCGGCAGCGGTCCATCTTACGAAACCAAAGCCGAATACAGGTATATGAGGCTCATAGGAGGAGATGCTGTTGCAATGAGCACCGTTCCTGAGGTAATCGTTGCCCGACATTGCGGAATCAAGGTATTCGGAGTATCAATAATCACCAATGCTTCAGGCGATACTGAAAAGGCAGATTTCGTTAACGACGAGCAGGAAGTAATCAAGGCTGCAGATGCGGCAGTTGCCAAGATGACAGCCTTGTTCACTGGCCTGATCAAGACTCTGTAATGATCCGCTTCCTGTCGCTATCCAGCGGAAGCAGCGGAAACTGCTATTTCTTCACAAACGGAACAGTCTCATTCCTGATAGATGCGGGAGTGGGGCCTAGAACTTGTGCAAAGAAACTGTCTGAGAATGGTTTCAGTCTCAGCGATGTGGATTTCATTCTAGTTACCCACGACCATACAGACCACATAAAAGCCTTAGGCATAATATCTTCCAAGTACTGCAAACCCGTTTACACTACAGCTCCACTTAAGGAAGCCCTGCTCGGGAATCATTGCACGGCGGGAAAGCTCAAGGGCAACATTCACATCGTTGAACCAGATGTTCCCTGCGAGATTTGCGGAATAAAGGTTACAGCCTTCAGAGTTCCTCACGATGCCACAGACGCTGTGGGCTTCCACATATTGCTAGACGGGAAAAACATTGTACTTGTTACGGATTGCGGAGAGTTTTCAGACTCAATTATGGAATATGCCATCCAGGCAGACACTCTAATTCTGGAAAGCAATTATGACGAGAGGATGCTGGAAGAAGGGGACTATCCATCAATTCTCAAGCACAGGATAAGAAGCGGAACAGGACATCTTGGAAACAGGGAATCGTCTCTTGCCCTCCAGACAATATACAAGAGACGCAAAGGTTCTCTGCAACAGGTTTTTCTATGCCATATAAGTGACAACAACAATACTCCCGCCCTTGCCCTCGATGCCGCCGTCAAAGCATTAGGTGAGGTAGGGGTGAAGCCTGAAGATATATTTCTGAATACACTTCCACGGGGAAAAGCCTCTCCCCTGTATTCCATTTAGGATAATTTTTGATTATATTTGCAATAGAAGAAAACATAGTCACACTTAAATCTACAGTCAAATGAAAAAGTATTTAGCAGAAATGTTCGGCACAATGGTGCTGGTTCTGATGGGCTGCGGCGTTGCCGTTAGCCTGCCTTGCTCTCTAGACAACCCTGCTGCAGTAGTTGGAACAGCTCTGGCTTTTGGTCTGGCGGTTGTAGCTATGGCTTACACCATCGGCGGAATTAGCGGATGCCACATCAATCCTGCAATTACGCTGGGCGTATTCCTCAGCGGCAGAATGAACGCCAAGGATATGGTGCTGTACATTGTATTCCAGTGCATCGGAGCTTTCATCGGTTCAGCTCTTCTCTATTTGCTGACCACCAATTCCGGCCTGACTGGAACGGGCGCAAACGATCTGCAGCCTGGCGTTGAAATGCTTGGCGGATTGCTGGCCGAGATTATCTTCACCTGTGTATTTGTTCTGGTGGTTCTCGGCGCTACATCTAAGACCAACGGCGCAACCAACAACTTTGCAGGTCTTGCTATCGGTCTGTCACTTGTTCTGGTTCACCTGGTTTGCATCCGCTACACGGGAACATCAGTTAACCCTGCACGTTCATTGGCTCCAGCAGTATTCCAGAGCGGAACCGCGCTTTCCAACCTGTGGATCTTCATCGTTGGACCTTTCGTTGGAGCAATTCTGGCTGCTGGCATCTGGGGAATCCTCGGCTGCAGCTGCTGCAAGAAGGAAGAGAAGTAAAAAATCTTTTATTCCATTGTAGAAAAACGAAGCCGGCTCAAAAGAGTCGGCTTCATTTCTTGCAAATCTTGCAAACAAGTTATTTGGCCACAGCCATATATCTTGAGAAATCAAAGAAAACAGTATTGACCTTGCCGGAAGAATCCTTAAAAGAAACCTTGTCTACAAAATCAGGACTCAGCTCCTTGCTCACAATACTGACGGCCCTGAAATAGGTGCTGAGTATCTGGATTTCATCCGTAACCTGGTTAACCTTGATAGCGTTTTCAGCGCTGAGCCCGTCTCCGCAAGCCAGGAAAATGGCTTTTACAAGATTTAGGTAATTATTCTGATAAACAGCACTTTCCTTCTCCTTGCCAAGCACATCGGCCATATTCATAAGGTCAAAAAGAGTCTGAAGAGATGTAGGATCTCTCTTGAGTTCAGACTGGAGCGCATTGTATGCGTCTTCATACTTTTTCAGATTGATAAGGGAATCTGCCTTGTGGCTGACATAGTCCGGATTGTATGCATCTGTAAATGTGTAGCCGTAGTAAAGCATTGTGTACTCGTCTGGAGAGAGATTCTCGCCGGCAAAATAAGAGGAGACAATTTTGTCGTATTCAGAACGGTTATCGGCCATAAAGCCCTTTACTTCTGAATAGAAGGCATCCGTCTGCGCATAAATGTTGCCGCAAGCAAAGACAGCTAATAAAGCAACCAGAGTTTTCAGTTTATTCATATATCAATCTGTTAATAATCAGTCTAAAACGTCATCTTTTCACGTCTCCCCTAGAAGAAACGGCTCTATAACCTATATCGGCGAGCATAGCCTTGATACTCTCTACTGCCTGCGCGCTTTCAAGAGAAGATGACAGTTTCCGATTGTAAATTTCGTATTTTTTCCGGACTTTCAAAGGGGTAAGGTTAGGCATTATCACATTTGCACCGGAAATCAGCGCTTTTTTCCTGTTTTCCTCAGCGATGGTGGCAAGAGAAGTGGTGGCGGGAATCAGAGCATAGGGGAAAAGAAGTCTCAAAATGGAAATCAGCCGGATAGTCAAATCTGCAGAGCCACACGAGAAACTCCCGAAAGGAGTATTACGATGAGGTATGAAAGGCCCGATGCCAATCATATCCGGGGAAAGTTCCTGCAGAAACCGAATGTCTGAGACAATGTTCTCAACTGTCTGATAAGGAGATCCTACCATAAATCCGCTGCCAACCTGATAGCCGATTTCCTTCAGGGCAAAAAGACATTCCTTTCTATTTTGCAAACTCATCGATTCTGGATGGAGTTTTCTGTAATGGGCATCGTCTGCCGTCTCGTGCCTTAGAAGATATCTATCGGCTCCAGCATCAAATAAAGCCTTGTAGGAAGAATACTCTCTCTCTCCAATTGAAAGAGTAACGGCGCAATCTGGATAAAGTCTCTTGATAGAAGAAACCACATCGCAGATGAAACTATCTGAAAAATAAGGATCTTCACCGCCCTGCAGCACGAATGTCCTGAATCCCAGCTCGCAACCTTCTTTGCAAGCCGTAAGTATCTCATCCTTAGATAGTCTGTAGCGCAAGGCTTTTGCGTTACCGGCTCTCAGACCGCAGTAAAAGCAGTTATTGCGGCAGTAAGATGATATCTCTATCAAGCCTCTGAGATAGACTTCGTCTGAATATACTTTCCTCCTGACAGAGTCTGCGCAAGATGCCAGTTCACCGTCATAATCAGACGATGAAACAATGGCTGCAAGAGCCGAATCACAAGGATTCTTTCCTGCAGCCATCGATTTGATTGCTTCTGATATTTCAGAATTAGATAACATTCTACAACTGTGGTCCGGCAGCTACCAGAGCCTTGCCTTCATCGTTGGTGGTGAACTTGGTGAAGTTCTTGATGAAGCGGCTTGCCAGATCCTTTGCCTTCTCCTCCCACTGGCAAGAGCAAGCGTAGGTATCTCTTGGATCCAGAATGTTGGTTGCAACTCCCGGAAGCTCGGTAGGCACCTCAAAGTTGAAGTAAGGAATCTTCTTGGTAGGAGCCTTGTCAATTGAACCGTCAAGGATAGCGTTGATTATTCCTCTAGTATCCTTGATGGAGATTCTCTTGCCTGTGCCATTCCAACCAGTATTTACCAGATAAGCCTTTGCTCCAACGCTTTCCATTCTCTTTACCAGCTCCTGTCCGTACTTTGTAGGATGGAGTGAAAGGAATGCCGCTCCAAAGCAGGCTGAGAAGGTAGGGGTTGGCTCGGTGATGCCTCTTTCAGTTCCGGCCAGCTTTGCGGTGAATCCAGACAGGAAGTAGTACTTGGTCTGCTCTGGAGTAAGGATTGAAACTGGAGGAAGCACTCCGAATGCGTCTGCACTAAGGAAGATTACCTTCTTTGCTGCAGGGGCCTTGGAGATAGGCTTTACGATGTTGCTGATGTGGTAGATAGGGTAGGATACTCTGGTGTTCTCGGTAACGCTCTTATCGGAGAAGTCTATCATTCCCTTCTCGTCTACTGTAACGTTCTCAAGCAGAGCATCTCTCTTGATTGCTCCATAGATCTCAGGCTCTGCGTTGCGGTCCAGGTTGATAACCTTTGCGTAGCAGCCGCCCTCAAAGTTGAAGATTCCGTCGTCGTCCCAGCCGTGCTCGTCATCGCCGATCAGAGCCCTTCTCTCGTCGGTTGAAAGGGTAGTCTTTCCGGTTCCTGAAAGTCCGAAGAAGATTGCGGTCTCGCCTTTCTCGTTGGTGTTGGCTGAGCAGTGCATTGCTGCAATGCCCTGGAGAGGAAGCAGATAGTTCATATATGAGAACATTCCCTTCTTCATCTCGCCACCGTACCAGGTGTTCAGGATAACCTGCATTTTCTCGGTGATATTGAATACAACAGCTGTTTCTGAGTTCAGTCCCAGTTCCTTGTAGTTCTCAACCTTTGCCTTTGAAGCGGTAAGCACAACAAAATCAGGCTCGCCAAAGTTCTCAAGCTCCTCTGCCGTAGGGCGGATGAACATATTGCGCACGAAGTGTGCCTGCCAGGCAACTTCCATAATGAACCTCACCTTGATTCTGGTGTTGGCGTTTGCTCCGCAGAAACCATCTACAACATAGAGTTTCTTGTTGGAAAGCTCCTCTCTTGCCAGCTTCTTCAGCTCTTCCCAAGTTTCCTGGCTGCAAGGCTTGTTGTCGTTCTTGTATTCGTCAGATGTCCACCAGATGGTGTCCTTGCTCTTCTCGTCCATTACCCAGAATTTGTCCTTAGGGCTTCTTCCGGTGTAAACTCCTGTCATAACGTTTACTGCTCCGAGCTCGGTGAGCTGACCCTTATCGTAACCGGTAAGTCCAGGCTGCATCTCTTCCTTGAAAAGAACATCATAAGGAGGGTTGTAGATGATTTCCCTGACTCCAGTAATTCCATACTTGCTAAGATCAATCTGTGCCATATCTATAACATTAAAACTTAAAAAAATTGCTTTCTTTTTTGCCGCTGCAAAGATAAACTTTATTCTGTCTTTATGAACTTTTCTCCGTTCCATTTGTAGGTGTTTTTGTCTGGCCTGGCCCGCATTTCATAAAACTGCTCCAGCCAGTTGTAATGGCCATTTTCATCCGGCTCTACATCTCTGCCCCAGGAAAGAGGGTGAAGATATGCCTGGATTTTATTTTCCTCAGGATAGAATTCATAGGCTACAAAGTCTCCCGGACGGGATTTGAACAGATTTTCAAGGCGGGCAACCATATCTTCCTGCAGAGGAGCGTCCTCAGAATCGCTGAGCAAATCGGCAAATTCCGGAATAGGGAGAGGGTTCTCTATCTTGGTCAGGACACCGTCCTTGAAGTTGTAGAAGGTGTACTCGAATTCTCCGCCCTGGCCTTCTGCAGCCTCCACGTGTGAGTGTACAGTAAATAATCCACCATCTTTGTAAGGATAGCAGGATACAAGGTCATCGATCATATACCCTTCAGCGCCTTCATCATTCTCTGCTTCAACTGCATATCTTACAGTGCTGTTCTCGGGGCAGATGTATTTGCCTTCCAGTCCGTGAGACTTGGCTATTTCCAGCCAGGCCTGGTATGCCACAGGCTCAGTGATTTCAGGAAGTTTCACTTCGTTAGTATTTTGGTTTTGATTCTGATTGCCGCAGCTGGCCAGAATTGCCAGTGACGCAAATAAAAGAAAGAACTGTTTCATGACTCATGTATTTTATCTTAACAAATTTAACAAAGTTTTTGTCTTGCAATATTTTTTTTTGAGGGTGGGGGCATTAAATTTGCATCAGTTAACAGGCATAATCGCGATTAATATGAAAAAGATATTCAGATCTATTATAAGAAGCCTTTTGGCAGGTTTTCTGGCATTTTTGGGTATTTCATGCGGCAAGAATGAAGAAGAATTGCTGGTTATGTATGGCACCCCTAATGCAAATATCGAAGTAAAGGCCAGGATAGTGGATCAGAAAGGCCGTCCTGTAAAAGGGGCAAAGCTTTATGTACGTTATACTGAGCCCGGTTCTTATATGGGCCAGTTCAATCCGGGATATATTTCTTCTGTATGGAACCCATCAGACCACAGCATTTCTCTTTCAGATGATTCCGGAGGACTAAAAGGAATGTCTTCTTCATACAGTGTACCTAGAGACAAGTGCACATATCTGGTTTTTCATAAATCAATGAATGGCGGCAGCGACGGCCTTTCAGACAAATACGAGAATGATTCCATTTTGGTGTCTCCTAAAAAGATCGAGAGCGGAGACGGCGGATGGTATCTCGGAAAATACCTTCTCGAGGGAACACTCACCCTTAAAGAAAAATCAACTGACATTTCCGATTAATCCCGATGGAAGTGATGGAAAAATACAGAGAGATATTAAGGCAGTACTGGGGGTACGAGTCTTTTAGGAGCGCGCAGGAGAAGGTCCTTGAGAGCGTTGCTCAGAAGAAAGACACTCTGGCCCTTATGCCTACGGGCGGCGGAAAGTCTATCTGCTTCCAGGTACCGGCTATGGCTGAAGATGGGATTTGCCTTGTGGTAAGTCCTCTGATTGCGCTGATGAAAGACCAGGTGGAAACCCTCAGGGCTAAGGGAATAGGGGCGCTGGCTGTTCATTCGGCAATGGACCACAGAACTATTGGAATAACTCTTGACAATGCTATTTACGGCAACTACAAATTCCTGTATGTTTCTCCTGAAAGGCTCTCAACCGCCCTTTTCAAGAGCAAGGTTGCCCAGATGAACATATCCTATCTGGTTGTGGATGAGGCGCATTGCATATCGCAATGGGGCTATGACTTCAGGCCGGCATATCTGCAGATTAAGGAAGTCAGTGAGATTATCGGGAAGAAAGTGCCGGTAGTGGCCCTAACCGCAACAGCCACAAAGGAAGTGGCGGATGACATAATGGAGAAGCTGGAATTTTCTTCTCCAAATGTAATCGCGACAGATTTTTCCAGGAAAAACATTGCATACATTGCCCGTGAGTGCGAAGACAAACTAGGAAGCCTGATTGCGGTATGCTCGTCATACAAAGAAAAGCTCGGATCAGGCTCTGCCATAGTCTATTGCAGGGAAAGGAAGAAGTGCTCTGAAATTGCGGCTTTGCTGAAATCTTCAGGCCTTTCTGCAGATTTTTACCACGCCGGGCTGGGCAAGGAAGAGAGAAATAGAAAGCAGGAAGAGTGGAAGAAAGGCAAGTCAGAGATCATAGTTTCCACTAACGCCTTTGGAATGGGCATAGACAAGGCGGATGTTAGGATGGTGGCGCATATAGATATGCCTGATTCCATAGAAGCTTATTTCCAGGAAGCCGGAAGGGCCGGGCGCGACGGAAAGCCTTCCTGGGCCGTTTTGCTGTGGAATTCCTCAGACTCCAAGAAGCTGCGCCAGCTGGTCAGCGTCAACTACCCGCCAATTGAGTATATGGCACAGGTCTATCAGTATGTATTCAACTACCTTCAGATAGCATACGGAGACGGCTTGTATTCAGTCAGGAAATTCAATCTGGCTGAATTTGCCAGAAACTATAGGCTCAATGCTGTAAGCGCTTACTATGCAATTAAATACCTTGAACAGGAAGAATACTGGGAACTTACAGACGAAATAGACAACCCGTCCAGGATAATGTTCATTGTAGGCAGAGATGACCTTTACTCCATCCAGCTGGAAAACAGCGTGATGGATGAATTCGTAAAATCCCTGATGAGAACATACACCGGCCTTTTCTCCCAGATGGTGAGGATAGACGAAGAGTACATTGCCAGAATCACGATGGACACTGTGGAAAACGTCAAGGCCAAGCTCCAGTCTCTCTCCAGAAGGAAAATCATCAAGTACATCCCTCAGATCCGCACTCCAATGATGATATTCAAGTGCGAAAGGCTCAAGGAAAACAACCTCTACATAAGCCCTAAGCGCTATGAGCAACGCAAGGAGCAGATGAAAAAGAGAGTGGAGGCGATGATAGGCTACGCATCCCAGAAAGACAAATGCCGCAGCCGCTATATGATTGAATACTTCTCCCAGCCAGTTGAATCAGACTGCGGAGTCTGCGATGTCTGCATAGCAAAAAAGAATAAATCAGCAAATCATCTTACAGACAGGCAGATAGAGAACAGCATTTTATCGCTGATAAAGAACTCAAAAAACAATAGAATCAGTTTCTTCGATCTGAAGAAACTAGCCACTCCGCAATATCAGGACAGATTTATCGAGGTTCTCCGCGATATGGCAGACCGCGGTATTGTTGTCTTAGGTGACGACGGAATCAGAATTTCATAAGGGCCTTGTAGAGTTTCTGGACAGGAAGGCCGATTACAGTATAGACGCTGCCGTTGATTTTTGGGATATTGGATAGGCCTATCCATTCCTGGATGGCATAGCCGCCGGCCTTGTCGTAAGGCTTGAATTCGTCTACGTAATATTCTATGTCCTCATCGCTGAGTATATCAAAGGTTACCTCGCAAGTATCTGAAATTGTTACTGTTTTGGCAGTTGACCTTAGGCAGAGGCCGGTTACCACGTGATGGGTTTTGCCGGAAAGTTCCTTCAGCATTTTTAAGGCATCTTCTCTATTATGCGGCTTGCCGAGTATGTCTCCGTCTATGGCAACAATTGTGTCTGAAGTTATGAGGATATCACTTGGCTCTAAGGTGCCGTTGAAGTGTTTTGATTTCTGCTCAGCGATGTAGGCAGGAATCTCATCATATTGAAGGGTGTGTGGGTAGGTCTCGTCGTAGTCTTTAATTTGGCCTATTATGAACTCTAAGCCAAGTTCCCCAAGGAGTTGCTGTCTCCTTGGGGAACCGGATGCCAGAATCAATCTTCTACCTTCAAGACGCTTTGAAAGGGGAGACTGCATAACTATTTCTTGTAGAGTTTGTTGTATTCTTCTTCAATTGCGTGGCGCCAGTCCTGGTAGGCGGCAGGATCCAGAGTCCATTTGCCCTGGGCCTTCATGACCTGCTCGATAAGGTCTCTGACGCAGCCCCTTCCGCCAGGATAGGCAGAAACAAAGTCGCATACAGCTTTCACTTCAGCAACGGCATCAGAAGGGCAGACAGCCAGTCCGCATTTCTGGAGCACTGGGATATCAGGCAGATCGTCTCCTACATAAGCCACTTCTTCAGGCTTGAAATTGTGCCTTTTGCAGAAGTCTTCGAATACGGGGAGCTTATGCTGGGCATTCTGGATAACCTCGTGTGCCAGAACAGGATAGAACCTCTTGAGAATGGAATCGCTCTGGCCGCCAGTAATGACAGCCAGAGTATATCCGCTCATATAGGCCAGCCTCATTCCAAGGCCGTCCTTTGCGTTGAAAGTGCGTACCAGGTCTCCTGTATCAGGCATGCAGATTATGCTGCCGTCTGTGAAGACGCCGTCTACGTCAAAGGCAAAGGCCTTGATATTCTTGAGTTTTACCTTATAGTTTGTCATTAGTCCTGGTATACGGAGTCGAGATCTCCCTTTACTTTCTGGCAAAGAGGAAGGATGCTCTCGCTGTCGCAGTTATAAATGTAGGAATGACGCTCGTTGTTCCAGGCCTGGGCTCTCTCTGAGAATACCTCTGCGGAATCGATGAATCTCTCGCAGCGGAGAGAATCCAGAAGCAGCAGGTAGCTCTCAATGATGAAAGCGGCCATCTCGCACATCTTCCTTGCCTGGAAATCAATGTATTCAACCGGTTTACCTTCCATCAGGGCAACGGTCTTCTCGTACTGGTCTGTCATAGCAACCAGACGAGCCTTTACCTTCTCGAGCCTAGCCTGAGCATCCGGGCAAGCTTCTGCAACTGCATCGCTGACCTTGATTTCGCGGGTCTCGTACTCGTTTCTGATCATATCCAGATATGAGCCGTTGGTCACATAACGGATAGCGGCAACTGTCTGGAGTTGAGAAGTTCCTTCGTAGATAGTGGTGATACGGGCGTCGCGGTAGAGCCTTTCAACAGGATACTCCTTCATAAAGCCGCTGCCGCCGTGAACCTGGATGGCATCGTAAGCGTTCTGGTTGCAGAACTCAGAAGAAGTCATCTTAAGAAGAGGGGTGAGCATATCTGCATAGCGGGAGTATTTCTTGTTCTCCTTCCTTTCTTCCGGAGTAAGCTTCCTCTCAGGAGTTACCAGGGCATTGAGAGCCTTGTAAACATCTACGCAACGTGAAGTCTCATAGAGGATTGCGCGGCTAGCCTGGAGCTTTGCCTTCATAACGGCAAGCATCTCGTAAACAGCAGGGAACTCAATGATCTTCTTGCCGAACTGCTCTCTCTCGTTGGCATACTTGAGAGCCTCGCGGTAAGCGGCTTCGCTGATGCCAACGCTCTGTGCGCCAACACCCAGGCGAGCGCCATTCATCAGGCTCATCACATATTTTATAAGACCCATCTTGCGGTCACCGACGATCTTGGCAGGAGCATTGCGGAAGACAAGCTCGCAGGTAGGGGAACCGTGGATTCCGAGCTTGTTCTCGATTCTTCGTACGGTAACTCCGCCCCATTTCTTGTCGTGTACAAAGTATGAAAGTCCGCGGGCGTCTGCGGTGCCTTCCTCGCTTCTTGCAAGAACCAGCTTTATGTCAGCGTCTCCGTTGGTGATGAAACGCTTTACGCCGTTGAGCATCCACATCTGCTTTTCCTCATCCCAGGTAGCCTTAAGCATAACTGCCTGAAGATCAGAACCTGCATCCGGCTCAGTTAGGTCCATTGAACAGGTTTCGCCCTTGTTGATTCTTGGAAGGAATTCTGCCTTGATCTCCTCTGAAGCAAACTCAGCGATGGTCTCGGCGCAGTCCTGAAGTCCCCAGATGTTGGCATAACCAGCATCAGCCCTTCCGACAAGTTCGGCAGCCATAACATACGGAACCATAGAGAAATTGAGTCCGTCATATTTTCTAGGAAGTGCTATTCCGTAAACGCCGGCCTTGGTGAGAGCCTCCTGGTTCTTGGTTGTGCCTGCAGCATAGGTAACTCTTCCGTCTTTGCATACAGGACCGTCTATGTCAACCTGCTCAGCATTCGGAGCTATGATGTCTCCGCATATCTGGCCCACTATATCCATAACCTTATCGTATGAATCGAGAGCGTCTTTCAGGTCTTTTGGAGCATAGTCGTATTTACCGTAATCGGCGTAATTATTTTCTTTCAGTTCAACGATTCTCTCCATCAAAGGGTTGGAAAGCTGGAACTTGAGGTCTTGGTTATCTTTGTAAAAATTTGCCATTTTCTGTCCTCCTATTTGCTCTGCTTCTTGTATGAAGCAATCATCTTTGGTACAACTTCGTTAAGGTCTCCGATGATGGAGTAGTCCGCAATCTTGTGGATAGGGGCTGCCGGGTCGTTGTTTATCGCGATGATAATCTTGCTCTGGTCCATTCCGGCAGTGTGCTGGATGGCTCCGCTGACACCCACGCAGATAATCAGTTTAGGCCTTACGGTAACGCCTGTCTGGCCGATCTGCCTTGCGTTCTCCACAAAGCCGGCGTCAACCGCAGCGCGGGATGCGCCAACCTGTGCTCCAAGAGTCTTGGCAAGGTCGAAAATCAGGGAGAAATTCTCCTTGCTGCCCACTCCGTAACCGCCGTCGACGATTATCTGGGCACCCTTGATGTCAATCTTTCTCTCCTCGATTTCCCTCTTGATGATTTCAACGGCAAAGTCGCTGTCAACCAGAATGGTGGAAACATCGATGCGGTTGATTCTGCCCTTTACAGGCTCTGCAAGCGGCTCTTTCTTCATAACGCCCTCGCGTACGGTTGCCATCTGAGGCCTGTGCTCAGGATTAACGATGGTGGCGATGATGTTTCCTCCGAACGCCGGACGGATCTGGTAGAGAAGATCTGTGTAGTGCTTTCCTGTCTTGGCATCATCGTGGTCACCGATTTCAAGGCTGGTGCAGTCTGCTGTAAGTCCGCTCTTGAGTGCGCTGGAAACTCTTGGAGCCAGGTCTCTTCCCACTGTTGTTGCTCCAAAGAGGGCAATCTGAGGCTTTTCTGTATTGAAAACCCTGAGAGTGATGGCTGCATAAGGAAGAGTGCGGAAGAATTCTAGACAAGGATCGTCGGCAAGATGCACAACCTTTGCGCCGTAAGCGTAAAGCTCATCTGCAAGCTTTTCCACATTGCTGCCGATCAGAAGGGCCTCGACATCAACGCCGAGCCTTTCGGCAAGACCTCTGGCCTTGGTCAGAAGTTCCAGAGAAACATCGCAGATCTTTCCGGAATCGGTCTCTGCGTAAACTATAATATTGTTCATAACGATAATATTCTAAGTGTTAACCAATTTCGTGATTTGCCATAAGCTCTCCGATTAGGGAGTCGATATCTGCGTCGCTACCGGAAAGCACCTTGCTTTCCTTAGCCTTGAAGACTATGTTCTCAACCTTCTTAACCTTGGTAGGAGAACCTGCGAAGCCGTAGCTGTTCTCGTCTCCGCCAACATCATCAACTGTCCATTCCTGGATTCTGAGATAAGGCTTTTCTTCTGTAGAGATTGCATACTTGCCTTCGTTGGCAGGATCCTTTTCCTCGTTTATGGTTCTTGCATACTTGTACTTGAGCAGCATCTTGGCGTTTCTCGGGCGGCAAGGAGCGGCTGTAGCGTGAACGGTTACAAGGCAAGGAAGGGTAGACTTCACGATCTCGATACCTCTTTCCAGACGGCGAAGAACCATCACGTTCTTTTCAGTAATGTCCATAATCTCCTCAGCGTAAGTAACCTGAGGAATTCCCATCTTCTCTGCAACCTGAGGACCAACCTGAGCGGTATCTCCGTCGATTGCCTGCCTTCCGGCTACTATGATATCCGGATTGAGTTTCTTGACTGCCTGGGAAATGGCGTATGAAGTTGCCAGGGTGTCAGCTCCGGCAAAACGGCGGTCTGTAAGGAGGATTCCTCCGTCTGTTCCGCGGAATAGACCTTCGCGGATAACCTCTGCAGCTCTGAAAGGCCCCATAGTGAGAACCAGCACCTTGGATCCAGGGAATTTGTCCTTGATTCTGAGCGCCTGCTCCAGAGCGTTCATGTCTTCAGGGTTGAAAATAGCTGGAAGGGCGGCCCTGTTCACAGTCCCTTCCGGCGTCATCGCATCCTTGCCCACATTCCTGGTATCAGGAACCTGCTTGGCAAGGACCACAATTGTGAATTCTTTGCTCATATTATTAAAATCTAACTATTTACGATTTGTTGGAAGACGGGTTGAACCTGATTGGCATTTCCGGTTCCGGATTGTGGAGTGTAATTTCCCCAAAATGGGCCTCGAACTTGCCCACATTGTCTGCAAGAGCATCGCGGAGCCTCTTTGCATTCTCAGGTGTCATTATTATCCTTTCTGTTACCACGGCCTTTGGAAAACCGGGCAAAATCTTCAGGAAATCCAGCACGAACTCGTTGGGAGAGTGGGTGATTATACTCAGGTTGCAGTAAGAGCCTTTAGCCACCTCGCTGCCGAGTTCTATATCCAGCTGCTTGTTGTCTGCCATACTTATAATATTGATATAACCTATTAGGGGGCAAATATACTTAAAATTATTAACTTTGCCACCCGAAGAATGATACGGAAAGTTTTCCGCGATAATAATTTTTAGAGAAAATGGACATTCCTGCAAAGTACGATCCTTCCCTTACGGAAGACAAATGGTATTCATACTGGTTAGAACACAAGATATTTCATTCCGAGCCCGATGAAAGGGAGCCTTATTCCATAGTAATTCCGCCGCCTAACGTGACCGGAGTCCTCCATATGGGGCATATGATGAACAACACTATCCAGGACGTTCTCATCAGAAGAGCGCGAATGACCGGCAAGAACGCCTGCTGGGTTCCGGGAACGGACCACGCGTCCATTGCAACAGAGGCTAAAGTCGTTGCCAGGCTAAAGGAAAAGGGCATAGAAAAGTCTTCTCTGACCAGGGAGCAGTTCCTGGAAGAGGCCTGGAAATGGAAGGAAGAGCACGGCGGAATAATCCTCAAGCAGCTTAGAAAACTGGGAGCCTCATGCGACTGGGACCGTACCCGCTTTACTATGGAACCTGCTCTGAGCAAGGCTGTTATCAACACTTTCGTGTATTTCTACAAGAAAGGAATGATCTATCGCGGAGTAAGAATGGTAAACTGGGATCCTGTCGGAAAGACCGCCGTAAGCGACGAGGAGGTGATCCACAAGGAGACCAAGAGCAAGCTCTATTATCTCAGGTATTTCATCAGCGATGGGGGAAAGGCCACAGACAAGTACATTGTAATTGCCACCACCCGTCCTGAAACCATAATGGCCGATGCCGCAGTCTGCATCAACCCTAACGATGAGAGATATCACTGGCTGCGGGGCAAGAAAATTCTCATTCCTCTGATTAACAAGGAGATTCCTATTATTGAGGATGATTATGTTACGATGGATTTCGGAACCGGATGCCTCAAGGTTACACCGGCTCATGATATCAATGACTACGAGATAGGCCTCAGGCACCATCTTCCTGTGCTTGACATAATAGACGATGACGGATGCCTGAACTCCAAGGCCCAGATACTTGTAGGGCAGGAAAGGTTCCAGGCTAGAAAGAACATCGTCAAGATGCTGGAAGAGTCCGGAAACCTGGAAAAGACAGAAGACTACATATCTCCAGTGGGACATTCAGAAAGAACCGATGCAGTAATTGAGCCTAAACTCTCCCTGCAGTGGTTCCTGAAGATGGATGAACTGGCAAAGAAGGCTCTAAAGAGCGTTGTAGACGGAAAGGTAAAACTCATTCCGGACAGGTTCACAAACACTTACCGCCACTGGATGGAAACAGTAAGGGACTGGTGCATTTCACGCCAGCTTTGGTGGGGCCAGCAGATTCCGGCTTACTACACTCCAGACGGTGAATGCTTTGTAGCCGCCACAAAAGAAGAGGCCTATAAAGAAGCGCTTGCAAAATACCCGTATCTTAAGATAGAGGAACTGACTCAGGACGAAGACGTTCTGGATACCTGGTTCTCTTCTTGGCTGTGGCCGATTTCAGTATTTGATCCTGAAAAGCCTGGTTTCCCAGACAGGGAACCTAATAAGGAACTTGCATACTATTTCCCGACAAATGACCTGATTACTGCTCCTGACATCCTCTTCTTCTGGGTTGCCAGAATGATTATGGCCGCAGACGAGTTTGAGGGCAAGGAACCATTCAGCAACGTTTACCTGACAGGAATCGTTAGAGACAAGCTGGGAAGAAAGATGAGCAAGACTCTGGGCAACTCCCCTGATCCTCTGGTGCTCATCAAGCAGTATGGTGCAGATGCCGTAAGAATAGGAATGCTTCTTTGCTCAAGTGCCGGAAACGACATATTCTACGATGAGTCACAGGTTGAGCAGGGAAGAAATTTCTGCAACAAGATATGGAACGCATTCCGTCTGATAAAGGGCTGGGAGATAGACGAAAACGCCAAGCCTACAGATGCATGCACCAAGGCAGTTGAGTGGTTTGACAGCTTGCTTTCAAAGTCTATTGAAACAATCGCTGATCATTTTTCAAAGTTCAGGGTTTCCGATGCCACGATGACCATCTACAAGCTCTTCTGGGACGAGTTCTGCGCCTGGTATCTGGAGGCGGTGAAACCTGCATTCGGGCAAAAGATAGACAGATGCACCTATGACATTAGCCTGTACTTCTTTGACAGTCTTCTGAAACTCCTGCATCCGTTTATGCCTTTCATCACAGAGGAACTTTGGCAGAATCTTGCAGAAAGGAAAGATGGAGAAACCATTATGCTCCAGCCTATGCCTAAGGCGGGAGAGATTGACGAGAAAGCCATCGCGGACTTTGAAATTGCAAGAGGCTGCGTTGTCAATATCAGGAATATTCGCCAGAGCAAGCAGATTTCTCCTAAAGAAGCAGTAGAGCTTTATGTGAAGAAACCATTTGCCTCATCAGCAGCACCGCTGGTTTCCAAGCTCGCAAATGTTTCAAAAATAGAGGAATGTACAGATTTCCCTGGCACTACAGGAGTCAACTTTATGGTTGGCACAACTGAATTCTTTGTTCCAGTCCAGGTAGACGCAGCTGCAGAAATAGCCAAGATTGAGGCAGAAATCAAACGCTATGAAGGCTTCCTTGCCGGAGTTAAGAAGAAACTCTCAAACGAGAGATTCGTCTCCAGCGCACCTCAGGCAGTCGTTGACCTTGAACGCAAGAAAGAGAGCGATGCCACGGAAAAACTCAAGGCCCTGAATGAACTCCTTCAAAGGCTTAAATAGCAAGCAGGTAGAAGAAAACCGGCTAAAATACGGTTCCAATGCCCTTACTCCACCAAAGAGAGAGCATTGGATTCTGATTTTTCTGGGCAAATTCAAGGATCCTCTCATTATCATCCTCAGCATCGCCGCTGCCATATCTCTGACAATAACCATAGTTTTCGGCAAAGGCTCTCTTCTGGAAAGCGCTGGCATCATTATCGCTATAATTCTTGCCACCCTTGTTTCCTTCCTTAATGAATACAAGGCAGGTAAGGAGTTTGACATTCTCAACAGTATCAACGACAATTCCGGAGTAAAAGTAATACGTCAGGCTGAAAATGGAGAATCCTCAGTCACCGTTATACCTAAGACTGAAATAGTTGCAGGGGATTATGTTGTACTCGGCAGCGGAGACGAAATTCCGGCCGACGGCACTGTTGTGTATGCCGTAAATCTCTATGCAGACGAGTCAAGCCTTAATGGAGAAAGTAAACCATCCGGTAAGAAGGCAGAAATAGTAACTGACTATAAAACTGCATATTCTCCTAACAAACTCTATCGCGGAACTGCCATTGTGGAAGGTGAGGGAGTTATGCTGGTTGAAACTGTGGGAGACCGCACTGAAATTGGAAAGACGGCAAGGGCTGCAAGCGAAAGCACAGATATTCAGACTCCGCTTTCCAGACAGCTGGCAAAGCTTGGAAAGCAGATAGGATGGGTTGGCATTACTGTCTCCGTTTTAGTGTTCGTGGCTTTGCTGGTTTATGAGTGGCATCACGGACTGAATCTCGGAAGCGCAGACGGAATCAATCATCTTATAACGATGTTTATGCTCGCCGTTACCCTTATTGTAATGGCTGTGCCTGAGGGGCTTCCAATGAGCATATCGCTGTCTTTGGCCTATAGTATGCGCAAAATGACTGCGCAGAATGCGCTGGTCAGGAAAATGCACGCCTGCGAGACTATGGGAGCCGCAACCGTCATCTGTACAGACAAGACCGGAACACTCACAAAAAACAAGATGAGTGTAGCGTACTGCTCTCTGGAAAACGGGATGAAAACAGCCAAAGCCATCAGCCTCAATTCCGCAGCATTTCTTGACAAAGAGAAGTTCATAGGCAGTCCAACCGAGGGCGCTATGCTCCTTCACATACGCAATCAAGGTTACGACTATCTGAAAATCAGAGAAGAAAACAATATACTGGAAAGAATTCCGTTTGCATCTTTCCTCAAATATATGGCCACTCTGGTGGAAAACGGCACTGGTTGCGAATTGTTTGTCAAAGGCTCTCCTGAAGTAATTATTCCTATTTCAACGATGGACAAGGCCGCCCAAGAAAAAGAGCTGAAGACAATAGCTTCTTTCCAGAAAAGGGGAATGCGATGCATATCATTTGCCAGCAAGGTATTTGACGCTAAACCGGAATCCGGTCTTGCAAACCTCATAGAGAATCTGGAATACGACGGCTTTGCAGCTATTGAAGATCCAGTAAGAGAAGATGTTCCTCAGGCAATAGCAAAGTGTGAAACAGCTGGCATAGAAATCAAGGTAGTGACAGGTGACAATTCTCTTACTGCCATTGAGATAGCCAGGCAGGCAACTCTTTGGAAAGAGTCAGATACGGTTGAAAGAAACTCCATTACAGGAGCAGAATTCGCTCTGCTTACAGACAAGGAGGCAAAAGAGAGGATCCCCGATATCAAGGTAATGTCCAGGGCAAGGCCGGAAGACAAGATGAGACTTGTAAGACTGCTGGAAGATATGGGAGAGGTGGTTGCTGTAACTGGAGACGGAACAAACGATGCTCCTGCCCTTAACTACGCCAACGTTGGCCTTAGTATGGGAAGCGGCACTTCCGTTGCCAAGGAAAGCAGCGACATTATAATCCTTGACGATTCGATTTCTACAGTAGTTACAGCCGTGGAGTGGGGGCGCAGCATTTATCATAATATCCAGAGATTCATATTCTTCCAGCTTAGCGTAAACGTGGCCGCGCTGCTTACCGCCATAGCCGGCCCTTTATTCCTCAACGAAGAATATCCGCTAACCATTACTCAAATACTCTGGATTAACCTGATTATGGATACTCTTGCCGCCATTGCCCTGGCATCCGAGCCAAAGGATCCTGCAGTTATGACGGAAAAGCCGAGGGGGCTCAACGATTCCATAATCACAAAAAAAATATGGAGCAGGATAATGATTGCCGGAATAGGAATGTTTGCCGCCGCTTTCCTGTATATGCTGTTCGACAAACACGAGCCAGGAACCTCAGGGTATGCAGTGTTCCTTTCTGCATTCTTTACCGGATTTGTCCTGATGCAGGCTTGGAATCTTCTTAATGCCAGAGTGCTTGGAACAAACAGGGGAGCATTCTCCAAGATCTGTTCAAACAGAAACTTTATAGGCGTGCTTGCCCTTATTCTAATCCTTCAGTTTATTATAGTGCAGCTTGTTCCTGGAGATGTGTTCAGGACAATTAGGCTAGACGGCTTAACCTGGTTAATTTTGGCGGGCGCAACCTCTCTCGTCCTTTGGATTGGCCAATTGTTGAAAATCAAAAAATAACAGATATGTACACCTCAGAAATCAAACTGGACGTAAGATACTATGAATGTGACCAGATGGGTATCGTCCACCATTCCAATTACGTGAGGTTCTTTGAGTGCGGAAGGAACCAGATGATGAAAGAACTCGGCATTCCAATCGAGAAGATGGAAGAAGAGAACATAATGTTCCCGGTGGTTAGCGTGGATATTCACTTTAAGCTCCCGTCCAGGATGGGGGATACTCTAAGAGTGGTAACAACGCTGAAGAAAAAACCTCAGGCAAAACTGTACTTCGACCAGAAGGTTTATAACCAGAAAGATGAACTGATTTGCTATGGAGAAGTGATTGTCGGCTTTATCAGCGCAGACCGAAGAATGCCTGTCAGGGCCCCTCAGAACTTTCTGGATAAAATAGCGGCATACTATCCAGAAGATTGAGAAGTGGGAAAAAATCATTAAATTTGTCCGGATTGGAAAATTATAAAAACATCATATTATGAAGAATCTGCTATTATTCGGTTCATTCGGCTGGGGAGAAATCCTCATCATCGCCTTTGTTATCCTCCTTCTTTTCGGCGGCAGGAAAATTCCTGAGCTTATGAGAGGCATTGGCAAGGGAGTCAAGAGCTTCAAAGACGGAATGAAAGGCGTTGAGGATGAAATCAAAGACGACGAGGTAAAAGACACCATCAAGGATATCAAGAAAGATATCGAGAACTAAACATTCTTCCCCTTGGCTGAGAAGAGCATGACATTCTGGGAACATTTGGATGAGCTGAGGAAGGTTCTCTTCCGTTCAGCTCTTATCCTTTTAGGGGCAGCCATAGTGTTCTTCATCTTCAAGGATTTCATGTTCAAGATAGTGTTCGCCCCAACGGACGACCACTTTGTGCTCTACAGGTTCGTTGACAAGATCCTGGCGCTCTTCCATCAGGATCCGCTAGGACCTTTCAAGCTGAAAATCATAAATATAGACCTGCCAGCCCAGTTTTTCATCCACATCAGCACTTCTTTCTATTTCGCGATAGTTGTTTGCACTCCGATAGTGCTGTACCAGCTATGGACTTTTGTAAGCCCGGCTCTCTATCCAAAAGAAAAGACTGCGGCAATTAGAGCTTTTTCTTTTGCGGCTGTATTCTTCTATCTGGGCGTACTCATTGGCTATTTCGTGCTTTTCCCGCTGACTCTCAGATTCCTGGGAACATATCAGGTTATGGAGGAAGTGGCTAACCAGATATCTTTGAAATCTTACATTTCCACTTTCTTTTCCTTGATTCTGATTCTGGGAGCCGTGTTTGAGTTGCCAACTGTTGCAGCGTTGCTGTCCAAGTTCGGACTCATTTATAAGCATACCCTCAAGAAATACCGCAGACATGCTTTTGTGATACTGCTTATTATTGCAGCTATTATTACTCCTACTGGAGACCCGTTCACGCTGATGGCTGTTGGACTCCCGCTTTACGGCCTGTATGAAGTCAGCATAATGATGTGCCGGAAAAAGCCTGAAGAATGATAACTGTCAACGATCTTACGCTATCCTGGGGAGCTTTTACACTCCTGGATCACATCAATATACATATCGGAGACAACGAAAAGATTGGCCTTGTAGGAAAGAACGGGGCGGGCAAATCCACGCTGCTGAAACTAATACTCGGCGAAGTGTCTCCTACATCTGGTTCTGTTACCAAGACAAGAGGGGAGAGGATTGGCTACCTGCCCCAGATGATGGAACACTCAAAGGATAAGACCGTGATGGAGGAGACTATGACGGCCTTTGACAATCTCTTTGCCCTTCACGAAAGAATAGACAGCATTACCGCAGAGCTTTCTGAAAGAACCGATTATCAGTCAAATTCATACAACAACCTCATCGTTGAACTGAACAATATACAGGACAGGGTGGCAATGATGGAAAGCGAGCCTCCTGCAAGCCAGGCTGAAAAAGTGCTTTCCGGCCTGGGATTCAAGCCGGAAGAATTCAACAGGCCGACAAGAGAACTCAGCCAGGGATGGAATATGAGAATCGAGCTGGCCAAGATACTGCTTTCAAAGCCAGACAGTCTTCTTCTGGACGAGCCTACAAACCATCTCGACATTGAATCTATCCAATGGTTTGAAGACTATCTGAAATCGTTCAAGGGTTCCGTTCTGCTGATCTCGCACGACCGCAAATTCCTGGACAGCACAACAAGCCGAACAATCGAGATAATGCTCTCCAAAATACACGATTACAAAGTATCTTATTCTAAGTACAAGATACTGAGAAAAGAGAGGATGGAGCAGCAGAGAGCCGCCTACGAAAACCAGCAGAGGATGATAGAGAAGACGGAGGAGTTCATTGAAAGGTTCCGCTACAAAGCCACAAAGAGCAATCAGGTCCAGAGTAGAATCAAGGCGCTCGACAAACTGGAAAGAATTGAAATAGACCTTGAAGACAAAGCCGCTCTGACTGTAAAGTTCCCGCCGGCTCCAAGAAGCGGGCAGGTGGTTTTCCGCTCAGAAGACTTGGCTATAGGTTATGGGAGCCGTGTTGTGGCCTCCAAAATCAATATGACGATAGAAAGGGGAGAGAAAGTGGCGTTTGTGGGAAGGAACGGAGAAGGCAAGACCACAATGATGAGAGTCTTGATAGGGGAACTGGCTACTTTGGCTGGAAAGGCCGAGCACGGTTATAATGTTGCATTGGGCTATTACGCGCAGAATCAAGAAGATATACTAGACAAGAACGAGACTGTCTATTCCACTCTGGAAAGCGCGGCACCGGGCGAATACCGCCAGAGGCTCCGCGATCTTTTGGGAGCGTTCCTTTTCAAGGGAGAAGACGTGGACAAGAAAGTAGCGGTTCTGAGCGGCGGAGAAAGGGCAAGACTGGCTATGGCAAAGCTCATCCTCAAGCCTTACAACCTGCTGGCGCTCGACGAGCCTACCAACCATATGGATATCCAGAGCAAGGAGATTCTTAAGCAGGCCCTTCAGAAATATGATGGCACTCTGGTTATTGTCTCTCACGACAGAGACTTTCTCAACGGCCTGGTAGACAAGGCGTACGAGTTCCGCGACGGCAAAGTTAAAGAACATTTGGGCGGTATAGAACCATATCTGGAGCATCTGAAGAAAGACCTAATTGCCCAGACACTCCCTGCAAAGAAAGAAGAAAAGAAGCCAGAAGAAAAGCCTGTCCAGATAAAAGACTCGCAGCAGGCAAGGGCTGAAAGCAAAGAAGAAAGGCGGAAGAGGAAGGAAATCGAGAAGCTGGAAAACGAAATCGCTGAGCTGGACTACAAGATTTCAGACATAGAGCAAAGGCTGTCATCTCCAGTCAGCGCAGAAGATGTTGAAAAACTCTCCAGTGAATACTCCCGCCTTAAGGAAGAGAGAGATTCAAAGCTAGACAAGTGGATGGAAATTTCAGGATAGGGGTTACCTTGCCCTAATTAGAGAAAGTATTGCTGCACAAGCAGTTGCTACATTCAAAGACTCAGACCCATGGCCGCCTTCTCTTATCTTTCCAGCCTTGTCAAAAGACGGAATAAGTATATGCTTTTCCTTTGGTATAATGGCGGAAATATCCTCCGAAATACCGAACGATTCACTTCCCAGAACAACAATGCCTCCGCCTTCAATTCCGCTGTAAAAATCATCGCTTAAAGGCTTTCCGTCCAGGAAGGTCCCAAATACAGGAATACCTCCTGCTTCCGCTTTGGATATAACATCTGCAAGATTGCAGTAAACTACAGGCACTCTGAATATTGCGCCCATTGTTGCCTGGATTGTCTTGGGATTGTAAAGTTCCACGCTGTCTGGGCTGCAGAACACTGCGCTTACACCAAACCAGTCTGCCAGACGGATTATGGTTCCAAGGTTTCCGGGGTCTTTCACTCCGTCCAGCATCAAGTAAAGACGGCCTTTTTCAAGACGGATATCGCTGAGCAGAATCTTTTTCTGCCTTACTACTGCAAGAACAGGTGAGGGGGATGAGAGAGAAGAAATCCTTGCCATTGCCGCTGGGCTGATTTCATCTCTTTTCCAGAGAGATTCAATCTCATAGCCGGAATGCAAAGCTTCTGCCACAAGCTTCTCTCCCTCAACCACAAACAGAGAAGTATCTGCACGGAATTTCTTCTGTTGCAGAGAACGGATCCTCTTGATCTGTGCTGCGGAAATTGACTTGTTCATACTAATATCCCAGAATCTTGAGCATACTCTTGTAAGACTGCTCCTTGCTGAATAGCTTGGTGGTATAGTCTCCTGTTGCGTCCTTGTCTATGATGACGTGCTTTGGAGCTGGAATCAGGCAGTGCTGGATTCCGCCGTAGCCGGCAATGGATTCCTGGTACGCGCCTGTGTGGAAGAATCCTATGTAGAGCGGCTCTTCCTCTCTTCTGCCTTGTGTAATTGGCAGGAAGATAGCGTTGGAATGAGCTTCAGCATTATAGTAATCTTCTGAGTCACAGGTAAGTCCGCCAAGGAACACTCTCTGGTACTGCTCTTCCCACTTGTTGATTGGAAGCATAATGAATCTCTTCTTGATTCCCCAGATGTCAGGAAGGGTAGTCATAAACGAGCTGTCTATCATATACCATCTTTCACGGTCGTTCTGCTGCTTTACGTCCAGAACCTGAAATATGGTGGCGCCGCTTTCTCCAACAGTGAAACTGCCAAACTCAGAGAAAATCTGAGGCTCAGCGACTCCTCTTTGGTTGCAGATTGTCTTGATCTGTGAAATGACTTCTTCTGTCATGTACTCGTAATCATAATCCTCTACCAAAGATGATTTGATAGGAAAACCACCGCCAATGTTCAGAGAATCCAAATCTGGGCAAACTGCCTTCAAGTCGCAATAAACGTTAACGCACTTTGAAAGTTCATTCCAATAGTAGGCGTTGTCCTTTATGCCTGTATTGATGAAAAAATGCAGCATTTTAAGAGAAAACTTGCTGCTTTTGGCAATCTTGGTCTTGTAAAAAGGAACAATATCTGAATATCTTATTCCCAGCCTTGAAGTGTAGAACTCGAACTTCGGCTCTTCCTCTGAAGCAATGCGTATTCCGATGTTGGTCTTGGCAGTGACGGACTTGTCCAGATCATCAAATTCGCTCATATTATCTAGAATCGGAATAATGTTCTTCCATCCGTCGTTGCACTTGGCAGCAATGTTTTCTATATATGTATCTCTCTTGTAGCCGTTGCACACGATTACAATGTTCTTGTCTATAAGTCCCTCATCATAAAGGGAATCCACAAGATTGAAATCAAATGCCGATGATGTTTCCAGATGAATGTCATTCTTGAGGGCTTCCTGCAAAACAAAGGCGAAATGGGAACTTTTGGTGCAGTAGCAATAGTGGTAGCTGCCTTTGTAGTCTACCTTGGCCATAGCCACGTTGAACATTCTCTTGGCCCTTTGAATCTGGCTTGAAATCTTTGGAAGATAGGTTATCTTGAGCGGTGTTCCGTACTGGTCTATCACATCCATCATAGGAATATCGTGGAAGAAAAGATTGCCGTCTTCTACCTTAAATTCAGCCTGCGGCCAGTCGAAAGTCTGCTCAACCAAATTGATGTACTTGTTCTTCATATTGCCAATCCAAGTAAGTTAGTTATTCATTTTTGGAGCAATCCAAGTGAGATGGATTGTCTATTTCAGTGCAAATATATTCATTATTGGCATTATTTGCAGGTTTTTGAGTAATTTTGAAGTCAAATATGAAAGCCAAAGCCCTGATATCATTCTTGGCGCTGAGCGCGCTACTTTCATCCTGCAGCATGACAAAAGTCATTCCTGAAGGCCAAAGTATGCTCACAGCCAATGAGATAGTCTACACAAAAGACAAGCCTGAAGAACTTAGCGACCTGTCCAAGTACATTAAACAGACGCCTAAAAGCGGCATCTTTGGTTTTCAGTTCAGCGTAGCGCTCTACAATACAGGCAAAGGAACAGGCAGGGGATGGGACAAAATCGCCGAGAAAATGGGCACAGCTCCTCTCATTTTTGATGAAGACCTTGTGGAGAGTTCCATCAAAAATATGCTGAACCATATGAAATTCAAGGGATTTTACGATTCCAAGATCACTGCCTCTGTAAATACTGACAAGAAAAAGACAAAAGTCACCTACACGGTTACTCCGGGAAACAGATATGTAATTGACACTATTACTTATACCATTCCGGATGTTGATATGTACGACATAATGGCTGAAAATAGAGGTGGGAGTCTAGTGAAGGTTGGAGACTGGCTGAGCGAAGATATTCTGGAGCAGGAGTCTGAGAGAGTGGCTGACATTTTCAGGAACAAGGGTTATTTCGGGTTCGATAAAGGTTTCCTTTTCTTTACCGGAGATACTTTAGCCCATAACGGGAAGAGCCATCTGGACATAGAGATAAAGGATTACCTTAGAAGCGGAAGCCCTAAAGACGCCAGGCCGCACAAGGTTTTCACCTTCTCAGACGTTCTGGTTTCAACAAGAAGGAATTTCCAGCAGAACCGCACAATCAGAACAGAAATGGACAGTGCGGCAACTGTCCGCAGAGATTCACTTCTGAGCGTATGGAGGACACAGATTGACACTATCCCGTACAAGAACATAAAAGTTGTAAGTTTCTCGCAGTCAGGTAATCTGGTTAGAAAGAAAGTCCTTAATCGCCTCAACCTGATTAAACCAGGAGATCCTTACGACGAGGATATAGTTGAGTCTACTTATTCAAGGTTCTCAAGCCTGAACCTTTTCTCCAGCGTCAATATCCAGCAGCAGGAGGTTGATTCATCCAAAGTCCTGACTTCCATAACACTTCAGGCTACAAACGTCCAGGGCTTCAAGGTGGATCTTCAGGGAAGCACAAACGCCAACGGGCTTCTGGGTATTTCTCCTGCCATTTCCTATTTCCACAAAAACGTATTCAGAGGCGCTGAAGTCCTTACTGTTGGACTGATGGGAGATTTCCAATTCAAGCTGCACAGCAATGTGCATTCCACTGAAATTGGAATTAACACATCGTTGGACATTCCTAGATTCTTGTTCGCCCCCGGCAGGTGGTTCCGTTCCCGCGCTCTGCCTCATACGGAAATCAACACTTCCTTCAGTTACCAGACTCGCCCTGAGTATACGCGCAACATCTTGTCTGCCAGCTATAATTACAGCTGGAACATTAAGCGCAAGCTCTTCTGGAAGTTTACGCCAATTCAGACTAATATTGTAAGGATATTCAATCTCGATTCCACCTTCTATCGCAAGATTAGCGATCCTTATCTGAAAAACAGCTACAGCAACCACTTTGACCTTGGAATAGGGGCAAGCGTCTATTATATCTCTGATCCTGCAGTAAAGCCAGTAAAAAACTTCTGGTATGTAAGATACGGCCTAGACCTCAGCGGAAATGTCCTGAGCCTTTTCAACTCCAGCATGAAGAAAAACGACAGGGGAGAAAGACTGGTCTGGAAATCTCCTTACTCCCAGTATTTCAGAATGGAACTCTCCGGAGTCTATACTATCAAGTTCGGAGGAAATCCGAATCATATGCTCGCTTTCAGGGCTTTGGGAGGAGTTGGAAAAGGCTATGGAAATTCAACGATACTGCCTCTTGAAAAGATGTTCTGGGGCGGAGGCGCCTACGATATGAGAGGCTGGCAGCCAAGAACTCTTGGCCCTGGATACGCCCCTAGAGACAGCGCATTCAGGATTCCTAACCAGACCGGAGACATCAAGCTGGAAGCCAATATGGAATACCGATTCCCGATAATCTCCATATTGAACGGTGCCGTATTCTCAGACCTTGGAAACATATGGACATTCGACCGCAAAAACAAAGCAACCGGAGAAGAGGCAGATCCTAGGGGAGTTTTCCGCACAAAAGACTTCTACAAGCATCTGGCTTTGGATTTTGGACTGGGCCTGAGGCTAGACTTGGACTTTGCAGTTATCCGCCTGGATCTCGGATTCAAAACATATAATCCGGCCACATCTGAATGGACGGGACCGGATAAATGGCTCAAGAAAGATAACTTTGAATTTAGTTTCGGTATCGGATATCCTTTCTAAATCTATTCAAATTCAAAATACCCGAAGAATTCCGGACGGTGATAATCAGGTCTTTCGGTTCCTACCGGATTCCAGGTAAGGTAATGGCGGTTCTGCATATCGTCTCCGCATTTGAAAACATTTCCCTTAACAGTCTGACCTCTGAGGTACTCTACGCTTCGACCCTGAAGAATCAGATCCAGCGGAATGACAATTATCATAGACCAGCAAATAGGCTCCGTTGAAACCCTGTCGCCGAAGGCCTCACTGCCTAAAGTGGAAAAACGCCTGATACATTCCATTTGGTCTTGATCAAAATGTCCTCTGTCTTTCTTGCCAACTCCATAGCCTACAATCCCGTGTCCGGTACAGTTCATCTCAATGTTATAGTACACGCCGGTCTCAGCGATAGGGGCTATGAAAAGCTCCATACAGTCGTCGGTCCAAGGCTTGGAGCCCGAATCCTCCCCAAAAGTTGAGCATATCTCGTTTTCTTTTACCTGATAACGTATGTAAAGATCATTGTCTGAATACATTATCTTGAAAGAGGCCTCAGGAGAATAAGAGCCGTTTCTATCTGGCCAGTTTACAATGTCTATATTGTTGGACTCGAGAGAAGCAAACTTTTCTTCCACGTCAGCCATATCTGGAACATCTCTCTCAAAAACTACATAAGCAACCTTTGCTATCTTGATTTTTTCCATCTTGTGAACCTTTTGTCCAAAAGCAAAAAAACCTGTCCAACTCAGCATCAGACAGAGCAGGACAGGATACTTTATCAATTTTATTCCTTTCATTAGAACTTGTATTTTACAAATAGTTCTATAGCCTGGTATTCAGCCATACCGAGTTTGTCAAAGATGACAGCTGTATTGTGGTTTCTCTCCTCGGCCCTCAGCCAGAACTCTCTGGAGTCTGAACCAGGGAACAGAGGGTAGTCCTTCTGTGACTGGTGGCGGAAGATAGCGCTTCTCTTTATCTTCACTTCCTCAGGGCTCAGAGGAACAGCCATTTCAGCCTCGGCGACATCCCACTCCTGCCAAGCGCCTCTGTACATCCAGATTCTGCAGTCCTTGAACCAAGGCTCGTCTTTCAGTTCTTCGCAGGCGCTGATTATTGACTGGAAGCAAACTCTGTGGGTTCCGTGAGGGTCAGACAGATCTCCGGCAGCAAAAATCTGATGCGGCTTGATTCTCTGGAGAAGTTTCTTTACAATATCTATATCCTTGCGTCCCAGCGGTTTCTTCTTAACTCCACCTGTCTCGTAGAACGGAAGAGAAAGGAAGTTCACGTGGTCATCCGGAATACCCAGGAAACGGCAGGCGCTGCGTGCCTCTCCGCGGCGGATATAAGTCTTGATTCTGCGCACGATCAGAGGATCTGCCTGGCCAGGATGCTTCTTGGAGAGTTCTTTCTCAATCTTCTTGAAAAGAGCGTCTGCGTTCTTAGGGTCAATGTCAAAGATGTCTGCGCTCTCTCTGATGAAATCCAGATATCTTATAACATCGTGGTCAAACACTGCAATGTTTCCGCTGGTCTGATAAGCAACGTGGATATCGTGCCCGTGCTCGGCAAGACGCGCCAATGTTCCTCCCATTGAGATAACGTCATCATCCGGGTGAGGGGAGAATACCACAACTCTCTTCGGATATGGAAGAGCTCTTTCAGGACGGGTTGAGTCATCTGTGTTAGGCTTTCCTCCCGGCCATCCGCTGATTATGTGCTGAAGATCGTTGAAGACCTTTATATTTATCTGGCTTGCAGGACCTTTCTCGGTTACAAGGTCACTCATTCCGTTGTCGTTGTAATCTCTATCGGTGAGCTTGAGAATAGGCTTGTCCAGTTTGCGGCAAAGCCAGAAAACAGATTTGCGGATAAGATATGGAGTCCAGGTAACTTTGTCTGTAAGCCAAGGGGTCTCGATTCTTGTTAGATTTACAGCTGCGGCCCTGTCAATGATAATTTGAGCGTTTCCGTGTTCCTGAAGGTAGGATGCAGGTACCATCTTGGTAACTTCTCCCTCTACGATCTTCTTGATTTTTGGAGCACATCCCTCTCCCCAAGCCAGATAATATATCTTTCTGGCTTCCAGAATAGTGGCAATACCCATTGTTACAGCGTAGTAAGGAACGTCGTCAACCCCAAAGAACTCGCTAGCAGCGCTAACCCTTGTGGTGAAGTTGAGGTTAATCTTTCTTGTTCTGGAGTTGTATGGAGAACCTGGCTCGTTCATTGCCATATTGCCGGTGATAACAATATCCAGTCCGCCAGCTTCCGCTATCTCCTTTTCATAGCTCTGGCAGTATTCCTCCATTTTATCTCTCTTGGAACTGTCAATGAAGTGGACATTCTTTGCAGGTATGTCTATTTCGTCAAGAAGACATTCCTTGAGGAATCTGTAATGGCTCTGAAGCTCGTTGCGGTCCAGCGGATAGTAGTCATCCATTCCGAACACTTCAATATTCTTGAAACTCAGTTTCTTTTCCTTTACTGCAGCGATAAAGTCGTCATAAACCTGAAGACAGGATGAAGACGCTGCCAATGCCAGCACCAGGTTCTTTCCCTCAGCTGCTTTCTTCTTGGCCTGAACCATCACATCTCTAACGATGACCTTGGAGGCCTCTTTCTGCTCATTGAAAATCTTTACAGGAAGTTTCTCGTACCTTTTGGAAAAATCAGATGTCAAAAACATATCTTATTTGAATTAAATCTTTGTTATTGCGTTCATTGTCTTGCGTAGTTCAACCAGCTGAGCCAAAAGGCCGTCCATAAGTCCCAGGTTCAGCATATTGGCTCCGTCGCTCTTGGCGTTGGCCGGATCTGGATGGGTTTCCATAAACAAGCCATCTGCTCCAGCGGCCAAGGCTGCACGGGCTATATGAGGAATAAGCTCAGGCTCTCCGCCAGTTACTCCAGAAAGCTGATTAGGCTTCTGGAGAGAGTGGGTGACATCCATCACAACAGGACAGCCAAATTTCTGCATCTTTGGTATGCTTCGGAAGTCAACCACAAGATCACCATATCCAAACTGGCTTCCTCTTTCTGTAAGCATCACATTAGGGTTTCCGCTGTCGCGAACCTTCTGAACTGCAAATGTCATAGCTTCAGGAGAGAGGAATTGTCCCTTCTTGATATTCACCCACTTGCCAGTAGCGGCCGCCGCCTGAAGAAGTTCAGTCTGACGGCAGAGAAAAGCAGGAATCTGGAGTATGTCTATGTCATAAGATGCAGCAAGTGCAGCCTCTTCCACGCTATGAATATCGGTGACAATAGCAACCCCCAGTTCCTTTCTAATGCTCTGAAGCAGAGCAAGGCCCTCTTTGTCACCGATGCCGGTGAAGGAAGTTATCTTGGAACGGTTGGCTTTCTTGTATGAGGCCTTGAAAATGAAAGGGATTTTATGCTTGGATGTCTGTTCCTTGAGAGTCTTTGCTATGGAAAACGTAATTTCCTCGCCCTCAATCACGCAAGGGCCAGCCATCAGGAAAAACATCCCGTTGTTATAATCTGTAACCAGCTGCAAATTTTTCATCTTGCAAAAGTATAAAAAATGCTGAAGAAAAAGACATCTTCAGCACCATATTCTTACAATCAGTAGTTATATTTCTCCCATAGAATTTTCAGACGGCGGCGTATTTCCTCTTCTGCCTTGTTGTTTGAAGGTTCGTACAGCTTAGTTCCTGAAGCTTCCTCAGGCAGGAATTCGAGATCGGCAAAGTTTCCTTCGTAATCGTGAGCGTATTTATAGCCCTGGTGATAGCCCAGTTCCTTCATCAACTTGGTAGGGGCGTTCCTAAGGTGAAGTGGAACAGACAGGTCTCCCTGCTGCTCAACCATAGAAAGGGCAACATCTATAGCCATTATGGAAGAATTGCTCTTTGGACTGGAAGCCAAGTAGATAGCACACTCAGAAAGCGGAATTCTGCCTTCAGGCATTCCTATCTGCTGGACCGCAGCAAATGTACTCTGGGCCAAAAGCAATGCATTCGGATTAGCTAGACCAATGTCTTCCGCAGCAAGGATAACCATACGGCGGGCAATGAATAGGGGATCCTCTCCGCCCTTAATCATACGCGCAAGCCAGTAAACGGCCGCATTAGGATCAGAACCCCTCAGGCTCTTTATGAAAGCGGAAATAATATCGTAATGCTGCTCTCCATTCTTGTCATAGAGAGCCATATTCTCCTGCAATCGATTCTTTACCAGATCGTTCGTAATAACTACAGGCTCACCTTCAGGAATGCTGGAGACTACAATTTCAAGCACATTAAGAAGTTTTCTGGCATCTCCGCCACTGTAGCGCATAAGAGCTTCTTTCTCGGCGACAGTTATATTCCTTGAAGACAGATAGGGGTCCTTTTCAAGAGCGCGAGTCAGGAGAACATCCAAATCTTCCACGCTAAGTTCCTTTAGCACAAATACCTGGCACCTGGAAAGAAGCGGGCTTATTACCTCGAATGAAGGATTTTCGGTGGTTGCTCCAATAAGTATTATTGTTCCGTCTTCAACAGCGCCGAGAAGGGCATCCTGCTGGCCTTTGTTGAAACGGTGAATCTCGTCGATGAATAAAATAGGGGTCTTGGAATTGAAAAGATTCTTGTCCTTGGCCTTTGAGATTACTTCCCTAACATCCTTAACTCCTGAACTAACGGCACTCAAAGTGTAAAAGCTGCGGTCTAGCTGTTTTGAGATGATGTTTGCTAGAGTAGTCTTGCCAACGCCTGGAGGCCCCCAGAGAATGAAGGAAGACAGATTGCCGCTTTCAATCATATTCCTCAGAACGCTTCCCTTGCCCACAAGATGCTCCTGCCCAACATATTCATCCAAAGAAGATGGGCGTATCCTTTCTGCCAACGGTATCTTAACGTCTGTATTCATTCCAGTTTCCTTTCAAGGCACAAATTTAAGCAAAAAGACTATCTTTGTGAAAATGGCATATAAAAAATGGAAGAGAGGAAAAGCATACGTTCGGAGTTCAGAAAATACTTCTCGATGAGAGGATTTTTGACGGACAAGAGCGATGTCGTAAGCAGAATCAACGACGGCATTACTTTCCGAGGGCCATATCTGTGGGTACTGGTCTTTGCCATTTTGCTCGCTTCTTTGGGCCTGAATGTTAACTCAACAGCAGTCATCATTGGCGCCATGCTCATATCTCCTCTTATGGGACCTATAATAGGTATGGGCTTCTCCGTGGGAACCAACGACTTTGAACTGCTAAAAACCAGCCTCAAGAACTATGCTGTAGCAACTATCATCAGTCTTGTTACCGCTACTGTATATTTTGCCCTAACTCCTTATCACGGAGCACAAAGCGAGCTTCTGGCAAGAACTTCTCCAACTCTCTACGATGTGCTCATAGCCTTGCTAGGCGGCGCGGCAGGCATAGTGGCTATCGCTTCCAAAGACAAGGGAAACATTCTCCCGGGAGTGGCTATAGCAACGGCATTGATGCCGCCGCTCTGCACTGCCGGATTCGGTATAGCGAGCCTGAATCTCAAATATTTCCTCGGAGCGTTCTTCCTGTATTTCATTAACACTGTATTCATTGCATTGGCAACATACCTGGGAGTCCGGGCAATGAAATTCCGTCCTGTGACAACTCCAAATGACGGTAGTTTCCGTAGAGTCAGGGGCTATCTGATAGCCATTGTGGTTGCTACTATGGTTCCGGCTGCTATTCTTACTGTCAATATTATAAGAGAGAGCTTCTTTGCATCTGATCTACAGCACTTTATCAAAAATGAAATGAGCTACGGAGGAAGCCAGATTATTTCCCAGAACATAGACAAGGATGAAAAGATTCTGACGCTTGCTGCAGTGGGCAGGGATATTCCTGATACCAAAATCGCTGAGGCAAAAGAAAAAATGCCTCTGTACGGGTTAGGGGACTATACACTTAATATCATTCAGGGCAATTTGACAGACAGCATATTGTCTCTGAAAGGATCCATATCATCTTTCAATACCACAAAAGACGAGCTTAACGCCACAATCACTCACCAAAGCGCTGAAATTGCTGGGCTACAGGACAGAATTGCACAATTTACAAGATACGAAAAAGTTGCTAAGCAGATGATAGATGAGCTTCAGACTCTATATCCTCAAGTTCTGACTCTAAGCCTTTCACCAACGACAGAAACAGGAAAAGACACTAACGATGTAGATATTTATGTTACCGCTCAGCTAGTCCTTAAGGATCAAACCTATATTCCTGTAGATGAAATTTCACGTCTTACTGAATTCCTAAAGAAGAGAGTCGATGCTGATTCTCTTGTTCTGATACTGAGATAGGTGTAGTCTCCAATTTACAAAGATATTTCTATTTAACATAATATAAATTGTATGACATTAACACTCATAACTATTATGAAGATATTGGCATACGTTTTGATAATATTTACGCGAATTTCACTAATTTTATAGTTGAAATTGAAATTCACTTTTTTACAAACCTCATAAACTGTATTTGAAATGGCAAAGACTACTGCTAAAGTTTCAAAGAAGGCCGCCCTTAAACTGGACAAGCCTGCAATTCTGGTTGTTGACATGCTCAACGATTTTGTTACCGGCGCTCTCGGATGCGACCGCGCCCGTGCTATCGTTCCTGCTTCGGCTAAACTGCTTGACGCAGCCCGCAAAGCCGGCGTTCCTGTTATTTTCTGCAACGACTGTCACCTGAAGGGCATCGACCTGGAGCTCAAGCTTTGGGGAGACCACGCAATCAAGGGAACCAAGGGCGCCGAGGTTATTCCTGAACTCAAGCTTTGCAGCAAAGACTATGTAGTTCCAAAGAGACGCTACAGCGGATTCTTCCAGACCGATCTTGATATTCTTCTCAAGGAGCTTGGCGTTAAGACTGTTATAATGACCGGATTACACGCTCATATGTGCGTAAGGCACACTTCTGCAGATGCTTACTGCCTGGGATACAATGTCGTTGTAGCAAAGGAGGCAACCGATTCCTTCACAGAAGAAGACTACAAGATTGGTATCGCCTACCTGAAGACCTGCTACGGAGCAGACGCCTACAGCAACAAGGAGCTCATAGCAGCCTTCAAGAAATAATATGAGCCGGAAAAGAAACAAAGAAAGGCAAATCATTGAAAATGTGAGCATAGAGGCCGTTGCCGCAGAAGGCAATGGCCTTGCTCATATAGATGGAAAGGTCCTTTTTGTCCCAAAATGCGTTCCTGGGGATGTTGTTGATGTTGTTTTAACCAGAAGCCGCAAGGGCTTTATGCAGGGAAGCGTTCTGAAATTGGTTAAAGAATCCCCTATGCGCCAGAAACCTTTCTGCCCTCACTACGGAATATGCGGTGGTTGCACCTGGCAGGCACTTCCTTACGACAAGCAGCTGGAATTCAAGCAGCAGCAGGTAATTGACCAGCTGACCAGAATAGGGCACCTTACTCTCCCCCCTATCTCCCCCATTTTAGGCTCAGAACGCATCATAGACTACCGCAACAAGCTGGAATTCACTTTCTCAGACCGCCGATGGCTTTTCGCTGAGGAAAGGCTTAATCCAGACGGAACAGAAAGGCAATTTACCCGAGAAGAGCTTCTCGGCCTCGGGTTCCATATCCCGCAGATGTTTAGCAAGGTGTTGGATATCAAGGAATGCCGTCTTCAGAAAGAACCATCCAACGCCATCAGGCTGTTTGCCAGAAAATATGCTGTTGAACACAAGCTGGAATTCTTTGACCTTTACAATCATACAGGACTGCTCCGCAATTTGGTAATACGCTCAACAGAAGAAGGAAAATTCGGCATCAACCTGGTTGTTGGAAAACAAATGCAGGAAGCTGAAGATATGGTAAAGGCTATATGCCGCGAATTCCCTCAGATCTCTTCAGCATATCTTACTGTAAACAGCAAGGTCAACGACAGTTACGATGGTTGTCCCCTATTCCACATATATGGAGACAAGTATCTGGTAGAGAAAATGGAAGATATCACCTTCCGCATAGGTCCAAAGTCTTTCTACCAGACTAACTCGCTTCAGGCATACAGGCTCTACTGCGTAGCCCGTGATTTTGCCGCCCTCAAGGGAGATGAAATCCTCTACGATCTTTACACCGGAACCGGTACAATAGCCCTGTTCCTTGCGCGCAACGCAAAGAAAGTCATAGGAATAGAATATGTAGAGGAAGCTGTCGCCGATGCAAGGGTAAATGCAAGAGACAATGGCATTTCTAACGCTGAGTTCTTTGCTGGAGATATGAAAGATGTCTTGAGCAGAGATTTTGTGAAAAAACACGGAATGCCAGACACAATCATCCTCGATCCGCCTCGGGCCGGTATTCATCCTTCTGTGGCACAAGTAATTCTGGATGCGGCTCCAAAGAAGATTGTCTATGTGAGCTGCAATCCTGCCAGCCAGGCAAGAGACCTGGAAATCCTCTGCCAAAGCTATAAGATAACCAGAGTTCAACCTGTTGATATGTTTCCGCATACCCAGCACGTGGAAAATGTAGTGCTGCTTGAAAGGAACTAATTCATTTTTTCATTAAATTTGTGAAAACACACTCTTAAAACCAATACTATGTCTTTAATCAGCGATTTGATTTCTAAGCAGGTTAATTCTGCAGCCGGAGGAATCGAAATTCCTTCTAACATCAAGAACCAGGTTCTCGGAGGCCTCGGCGAATCCATCCTCGGCAGTCTTACCCAGACAGCTGCAAAACAGGGAGGTACAGACCTCATCACAGACCTTCTCACAGGAAAGACAAGCGCTGCCAGCAGCCCTATCACTGCATTGGCAGGCAACCTTTTCTCCACCAACATTCTAAGCAAGCTGAATCTTGGCGGAGGACTGGCAAAATCCCTCACAGGACTGATTCCTAATATTCTGGGAGGCCTCAAGGGCTTCATCAAAGATCAGGATGGAGATGGTGACATAGACCTGAAGGACATCATGCTCTCCATTACCGGCGGCGGAAACTCCGGCGGAGCAGGACTGGGCAGCATCATCGGAGCTGCAACCAGCATTCTCGGAGGCCTGATGGGAGGCGACAAGAAATAAGTATTCCTTGTTTTCACTGATTTTTAAGGGGATGACCAAGGGGCATCCCCTTTTTGCGATAATTGATTATCTTTACTGAACAAACTAATTGATATGGCTGACGAAAAGATAATATTCTCGATGAACGGCGTGGGCAAGATTCTTCCACACAACAACAAAGTAATTCTCAAGGACATATACCTGTCATTCTTCTACGGCGCAAAGATCGGTATCATAGGCCTTAACGGAAGCGGAAAGTCTACTCTGCTGAAGATCATTGCCGGAGTGGAAAAGAACTACCAGGGAGAGGTTGTATGGGCTCCCGGCTATTCCGTGGGATATCTGGAGCAGGAGCCTCAGATGGATCCGGAAAAGACTGTTATTGAGGTGGTTCAGGAAGGTGTCCAGGAAGTTATGGACCTTCTCAACGAGTTCAACGAGATATCCGCCAAGTTCTGCGAGCCTATGGACGACGACCAGATGAACCGCCTTATGGAAAGGCAGGGAGAGCTAACCGAGAAGATAGACCACGTTGGCGGATGGGAGATAGACTCCAAGCTGGAAAGAGCTATGGACGCCCTACAGTGCCCGCCTTCAGACGCCAAGATATCTACCCTATCCGGAGGAGAAAGAAGAAGAGTGGCCCTGTGCCGTTTGCTTCTCCGACAGCCGGATGTCCTGCTGCTGGACGAGCCTACCAACCATCTTGACACTGAGAGTATTCTCTGGCTGGAAGCCCATCTGAGGCAGTACAAGGGAACTGTCATAGCCGTAACTCACGACCGTTACTTCCTGGACAACGTGGCCGGATGGATTCTGGAACTGGACCGCGGAGAAGGCATTCCGTGGAAAGGCAACTATTCTTCCTGGCTAGACCAGAAGACCAAGCGCCTGGAGATGGAGGAAAAGACCGAGAGCAAACGCAGAAAGACTCTCCAGAGAGAATTGGAATGGGTGCGTATGGCTCCTAAAGCCCGCCAGGCCAAGCAGAAAGCCCGTCTGGGAGCATACGAGAAACTGGCATCGGCAGACCAGAAGGAAAAGGAAGCTAACCTGGAAATCTACATACCTAACGGACCGCATCTGGGAAACAAGGTAATTGAGTTCCACGATGTGAGCAAGGCATACGGCAACAAGCTGCTTTTCGAGCATCTTACGTTTGTTCTGCCGCCTGCCGGCATAGTTGGTGTCATTGGCCCTAACGGAGCCGGGAAAACCACTCTTTTCCGCCTGATTATGGGCATTGAGAAGCCTGACAGCGGAACCATAGAAATCGGTGACACCGTAAAAATTTCCTACGTTGACCAGCAGCACAAGAGCATAGATCCGGACAAGACTGTGTATGAGACCATTGCCGGAGATTCCGAATGGGTTCGCCTAGGCAACCGCGACATTAACGCCAGAGGCTGGGTTTCGCGCTTCAACTTCAGCGGAGCTGACCAGGAAAAACTCTGCGGCATTCTTTCCGGTGGCGAGAGAAACCGCCTGCACCTGGCCCTGACTCTTAAGGACGAAGGCAATGTGCTCTTGCTTGACGAGCCTACCAACGACGTGGATGTGAACACGATACGAGCATTGGAGGAAGGCCTGGACAACTTTGCCGGCTGCGCCGTAGTTGTCAGCCACGACCGCTGGTTCCTGGACCGCATAGCCACCCATATTCTGGCTTTCGAGGGCGACAGCCAGGTGGTGTTCTTCGAGGGCAACTACCAGGAATACGAGGAAAACCGCAAGATGAGAATGGGCAACACCGAGCCTAAGAGATTCAAGTACAAGAAGCTGATGGAATAATGGACCATAATCTGGACAACATCATAGCGCCCGCCACTCCAGTTGGAGCTGGAGCCGTTGGCATAATCCGCCTTAGCGGAAGCGATGTCATAACCATAGCAGACACCGTTTTCTCCCCTGCCGCCAACGCCAGAAAGAAATCTGCAAACCTCAAGGCCACAGATTCATACAAGATGGTATTCGGCAAAATTCAGGAGAATTCTCATCTGATTGACGAGTGCCTTGCCGCCGTGTTCCGGGCCCCTAATTCCTACACCGGAGAAAACTGTGTGGAGTTCTACACTCACGCCTCCTCCTATATTATGGAAAAGGTGCAGATGATGCTCATCGATTCCGCCGCCAAGCTCTTCAAGTCAAAGAAGATTTCCGCCAAGCTCCGCATCGCCGAGCCTGGTGAATTCACCCAGAGGGCCTTCCTCAACGGCAAGATGGACCTGGCCCAGGCTGAAGCCGTGGCAGACCTGATCGCATCTGAAACAGAGAGTTCCCACGACATTGCCATCAACCAGCTAAGGGGAGATTTCTCCAAGGAACTGAGAGACGTCCGCTCTTCTCTTCTTAGCCTTTGTTCTCTGATTGAACTGGAACTGGATTTCAACGAGGAAGACGTGGAGTTCGCAGACCGCAAGAAACTCTCCAACCTCCTGTCTGCCACCTATGTAAAGATTAAAGACCTGGCCGATTCCTTCGCCCTTGGCAATGTCATCAAAAACGGCATTCCGGTTGCCATTGTCGGTGCCGTAAACACCGGCAAAAGCACCCTATTGAACCTAATCCTCGGCGAGGAAAGAGCCATCGTCTCCCCTATCCAGGGCACTACCAGAGACACTATTGAAGACAACCTGAACATCGGCGGCACAATGTTTCGCTTCATAGACACTGCCGGCATAAGAAACACCACCCAGACCATCGAGATCATGGGCATCGAGCGCACCTGGCAGAAGCTCAAGGAAAGCTCTGTCATCATCCTTATGCTGGATTCCACCAGGGAGGAGTCTTTCCTTCCATCCATCACAACAATCGCCGATAGATTTGACAAAAAGCGCCAGAGGCTCATCATAGTTGCCAACAAGCAAGACAAGTCCAAAGCTGATCCAAAAGAAACAGAAACAACAATAAAAGCCATCTGCAAGAAGCTGAAACTCAGCGATGTCAAGATACTAGCCACATCGCTGAAAAAAGACAGGCAATCAGCAAAGCAAACGATAGAATCCCATCTTGCAGACATCGGAAAGTCCTTTGCCAAGAATCTCCAGGGCAAGACTTACGTTACCAACCTCCGCCATTACCAAGCCTTGAAAATGGCTCAGGAATCCATCGAACGAGTCTTTGACGGAATAGATTCCAACCTCCCTACCGACCTTCTTGCCCAAGACCTGCGCCAAGCCACAGACGACCTCGGAAGCATCATCGGAGAAATCTCCAGCCAGGACATCCTCTCCAACATCTTCTCCCACTTCTGCATCGGGAAATAAAAGTCTGGTATTCAACTAGTTATATCTTAATTGAAAACTTGAATTGATATCCTCAAACTAGCTGAACCCAATTCTCTTCAGAGTTTACTTCGACTATTTCAAAGGTTTCGCGATTATGTTTGGATTTCTTTGATTTTAGTCAGTTTTGTCACAGTGTTTGTCACAAAATCACCTTCTGTGACAAAATTTTGTCACACTTGACCGAAAAAGTTACCGAAACTGCAGTTTTATGAAATGTTTCTGGAGTTTTCACACGAATAAGTAGTGATTTTAAAATGGTACTACCCTATCATATCTTTGTTTGTGGTTGTATCGTAGCCGTAAACATGTTTAAAATACAATACAAGTACCATTGTTTTGTCCAGTTTTGCCAGATCATCTACCGTTTATTTTAGGTTTAACCCTAGAATTGTCACATGTCACAAATGGCAAATATGTACTTTCCAACTTGAAAAGTACATATTTGCCTATTCACATTTCATCAAGGGTGATTAGGTATTATCATTATATCCTTCAACCTTACTGGAATAGCGGTGTGAAGCAGATTAGTATTGCTTGATTCCGACAGTTCTTGGAAGGATTGTCCAGGAACAGGATAGCATCGACCGCTGGCTAACACTGAAAACTGAACCGATATTGAAGACACCATCGGCCCGCAGGAGGACTGGATTGACATCTACGAGGCGCGGCGGATGATTTCCGACGACCTCAAGATGACCAGGTCCGCAGTTGGCTGTATCTCCACGACATCCCCCACTATAAGTACGACAGGACGGCACTCTTCCGCAGTCCGGGAATTGAGGACTGAACAGAGCGTTCGCAGAAGTATGGTCACGGTGACTTCATTTCTTTTTTAGTGGGAAGGGAGCGGAAGACCGAGTGGGAATAATCCAGCCGTAGGCTCGCCTTTTTCAATTCTTGGTTTAGCGAAAAAGCGCTATCTTTGTAAAACACAACTAATTCAAGCCATGCCGTTATCAAGTGACATTCTCATCGTTCCTGCTCCCGATAAAGATCCATTCAACGGGACCACTACTATGACGATGCTAATCCTCAAGAGTCCAGCATCTCTAATAAATTCCACTATGAAGTTTTGCGTTGAATGGCATCCTGGAAATCAAAATTCAGCATTATACATTAACCCTGTTGCTGTTGGCAATGACCATGATGGCCAAGGGGCACTGCTTCTCAGCGCTTCAGTTTTGGATGGCCCGTGTAAGTTCTCTGTTTTGTTTGACGATGGATGTATTCTTACGAAAGAACTTGAGGGTGACTCTGATAGTTCATCCTATTTATGGGAGTTAACGGAAAATGACTGTGAGGCTTTTTTGTTGAAGAAAATCCGTATTATTCGAGCCGAGACAAATTCAAAAAGATTCGATTATAGCTTCGAGGATCAAGCCGGTTATCTACAAGGTCTGGCAGACATTTTCCCCGTACTTGTTGAGCGTTTCCTTGAAGAGGCAGCAGAGCATGTCAATTGGGTCCCTGTACGCGCAGAGACGACATCCATAGACAATTCATCGCAAATGCAATCAACTCCAGAGGCCTCATTTGAGGAATCAGCAGATTATTGCTATGTGTATCTCATGAATGATACCACTACGGGCTATTATAAAATCGGGATGTCGAATAATCCTGAGTATCGGGAATCCACCCTTCAGAGTGAGAAACCAACCATTGTCAAGGTATGCCATAAGAAGTATCCGAGCAGAAGGGTTGCTCGTGGAATTGAGGCTGCACTTCACCGTATTTTCGATGGTAAACGCATCCGAGGGGAGTGGTTTAGGCTTAATGAGAGGGACATCTGGGAAATAAAACAAACACTACTATAACCATGGAATTCAATTTTACTCCTGAGGAGATTATTAACTCGAAAATGGCTTTCGCATCTGCATATAAGGTTTATAAACAGATGTTGAGCGTCTATGATGACATTATGGCCAACAAGGAAGTCTGCAAGGTCATAAACAAAGAGATACGTATGCCTCAGCCTAATGGGAAAGATGTTGATATGCAGTACAAGGTTGTCCTTGTCTTCTTCATTGATCTGATCAAGTGTTATCAAAACATGGGGCACGAAATAAACTTTGATAATCGAGACTGCTTCCTTCTACCGATGACCACAAACATCAAGTTCCGTCAGGATATGACTACGGATATTGAGTTCAAGTACTTCATGTCTCTTGATGAAGTCAAGTTTCTCTACACGAATTTATTGCGGTCATTTGAGGGCTGGGCAAGACAAGACGGACCAGAGTTTTTGTTTACTCGGTTCGCAGAAGATGCAGATAAGGAGATCTGCAGAGAATATCTCGAGCTAATGATTAACTCCTCCGGGTATATCAAGGCGGCGAAACCAACAAATATACGTATGGAGTATAAATGGACATTCGATCTAAAAGCAATCAAGTTTTAGTTATACAATTTGGCCGCAGGGATGCGGCCATTTTTCTTTTACCCTCTCTTTCTAATATAACGAATATGCATTTGAGATGGTTCCGGGTCTGGCAGGTCGGATCGCGGGATTGCTGGACAGTATCGAGCAGAAGCAGGACAAGGTGAATGTTGCTCCGATTCCTACGGATGACACGCCGGAGCTGATGAATGTCAAGGATCTGGGCAGGTATCTGCCGTCGCATCCTGCTCCATCGACCGTGTACAGTTGGGTCAATGACAATACCATCCCCTACTACAAGCAGGGCAAGACGTTGATGTTCAAGAAGTCGGAGATTGACAAGTGGCTGCTACGCACCCGCGTGAAAGACAACACTGAGTTGATGGAGGAGGCGCAACGGTATTGTGCCACGCATCCCTTAGGCGGCAGAAGGAGGTAGCCGGTATAGAGCAGATCAATGTGGCCATGATTCCTGCAGTTCTGGCCGGCATCGTCAAGTTCAAGGTCCTGCTTCTGTTACTCTTATAATTTATCAAGTCATTAAACTGGTACTAAATTCTAGGCTAAGTGCAGCCCTACGTAAAAGTTAAGGTCGTATCAGTTCCTTCACATCCTCGTACAACTGTTTCAAATATAGGATAGAAATATCCACTAGCGGCTCGAACATGAAATTGTTCATGTGAATATTTTCCGAAGTAAGCATCAACACCTTGTTCATCAGCAAGCACTGATCCTCCATATCATCATGGTGATATCTCTTCAGGATTGTTACTAATTCCGCCGTGCGGTTTTTTCTTGGTTTAATCTCCCCCTTTTGGTCTTCTGTTAGCACGTCGTTCATAAACTCCTCCGCCTTTAGCCGGATAGCCATAGATAACACCAACTTATTGACTATATCCACCTCATTCGGATCGGTCATGACAGCCTCTGCCTCTTCGTAAAGTGCAGCAAGATATTTGTCGGCCTTAAAGGGCATCGCCGCATCCTTGTCGCTGGCATCCTTCACTTCTCTGCAAAATATCTCTTGAATGTCACCCAGTGTGATTTCTGCCGTCACTTCCTTAAGGTGCAGACACGCCGTCAGCTTCTTGTAGTCATCGTTGTCACCATCTGTATACTCTATCAAGTTTCTCACTAGTGGGATGCAGCTGATGAACGCACGACGCTCATCCAATTTCGAAAGCATCTTGTTCTTTAGGATGTCGGGCTTGTATATACCTTTGCACATTTTTACGCTCCGGTCAGCCTTCTTGTCTGCAAAGAAAATATTCCCCCCTGGCTCCAGTCTCGATACAACAGTCCTATAAAAGTCAAAGTTATGAGTCAGTATCAGAATCGTGAAGTAGTCGTTCATCTTTAGGTCGTTCAGATACTCCACGATGGCATATTTGTTCTTGTAGTCGAACGAGTCGGCAATATCGTCAAACACTAGCAACGTTTTAGTACCATTAGCAAGACGCGCCTCAAGTTCGAAGAGGTTCTGTAAGATGAAGAATGCTTTACGCTCACCAGTACTCAGATGCTCTACCAATGATCTCCGTTCATGACTGACAGGTTCGTCGTCGCCATCCTGATATAGGAACTCTAACTCCGGGGTCTTAGCGTTCAGCAAAATATCACTCTTATTCTGTAAGTCCAACTTGAACGGCACAAAGAAACGAACCCTGAACACATCAATCACTCTCTCCCATTCTGAACGCTCATCGTTGGCACGGTTCACTATGCCCTTCAGCACATCACGGTTTCTAGTGTACAAGTCTGTCAAATTGTCCAGATCAATCTTGCAACGGCTTAGATATCCACGAAGTATCTTTTTCTCGAATGCGTCATAGTCCACTAGTTCCGCTATTAGATCCGGGTACGACTGTATTACGTCTTTAAAGGCTTTCAGTCCTTGGTTTTTGTCAAGTTTACTTTCAATGCTGTTGAATATCTTCTTGATGGCATCGTCTGTCAGAATCCGCGCCATCTCACCCTCAATCACGGCCTTCATATCAGCCTTACTTGTGATGGGCCTACCTGTCTTCAATTCCATCTTGTGTGCAGCCAAGAAGAAGCGATTATCCTCCACCGACTTCATCAGGCTATTGGCCTGCGAAGTGCCAAACGACTGCACGCCACTGCTAAAGAAGTCAGAACTCCCCAGCAGTTCCGTATACTTCTCAAAGTATTGTTGTATCTCCGCTCTATTCTCGTGGATAAACTCCTTCACTTTGCCACTCTTCTCAAACACATCATTATACTTGAAGTCATACTCTAGGACCTCCGCCCCAGCCTCAATCTGTTCTCTTATGCGTATCAAGCAGTCGAAATAGTTGTCATCCCCATTCTCCCTAAATGCAGCCAGAATCTCATCCTCGCAGTCCGAACTCTTTGCCAAGTTCTTTATGCTCTTCTTAAGAGCCCTCTTAGCTGAATCCAATAGGCGGAATATCCCATCATATTCCTCCTTTAGAACTGCGTTAGCCAAAAAGGTGCTTATTTGTTTCGTGCCATCGGCATCATCGTTTTGAAACACATAAGTATTATCCTTATTGATGGCTATGCCATCAATCGTGATTGTCGCATGGCTCTTGCGTTCCTTGTAAAAATCATCACAAGGTTCCTTCCCCGCTAAAAGTTGAGATACAGTCTTTGTAAGTGAGGTCTTCATCGTCCCGTTAGGAGCATAGACCACAGCGATATTCTTATCGCCAAAATCCAACTCGTAGCGTAAATCACCAATTCCATAACAATTCTGTATATCAAACTTCAACTTCATATTATTACCTATTTTTTGGTTAAATTAGTATAATTAGTATAATTAGTATAAAATGTGCCAATTCCGCATGGATATAATACGTACGCTTTTATTCTTGTAGGTAACAAACTCATCTTTATCCCAAGTGAGAAGCAAGAGGTTATCACACTTCAACTCCTCTGAAGCTTTAACAAGGGCATCTAGTTCCCTTTCTCGTGTTTTGGTCTTCGAGATATCATATGATACCTGGATCAAGGAGGTCACCTTTCTCCCATCCCGGGTTACAAAGTCAACTTCCTTGTCATTCGATGTCCGATAATAAAAGAGTGATTTCTTCAAATCAAATCCTCTTCGCAATAACTCTATTAACACCATGTTTTCCAGTTGCCTTCCATTATTACTGGAAAGTTCAAACGACCGAGTATAAATAAAACCATTGTCTATAACATAAACTTTGCGTGGTGCTTTCTTCATTTCCTTCAACTTGTTATCGTATCGTGGAAGATAGAAAAAGAGATATGGTTCCGCAAGATATCCGCAGAACTTCTTAACAGTGGTGACACTGCCAAGCGAGAGTTCTTCGGCAATTTCGTTATAACTAAGAGGGTTCGAGTAATTACTGATGAGATAATCGGCCAAATCATAAAGCTCTGTTATCTTCCGAATCTTATGGCGCTGTGCCACATCTTTGAGGATGATGGAGTCAAACAGGGCGCTTAGATACGCTTGTTCAATCTCTCGATTCTTAACAATTTCTGGATACCCACCTTTTTTCAGATAATCACCCATTTCCAGAGCGAGTTTTGCTCTCTCATCAGGCAATTCTGCATTGATGGGGGCACCTCTGTATCTCAATGTCTCTTCCATTGAGAAAGGAAGAATCTGAATTTCAACATATCTGCCAGTAAGAAGCGTGGACATTTCACTGGAAAGCAGGTTAGCATTGGATCCGGTAATGACTAGGTTCACTCCACGGCGATACAATTTGGCCACCAAGGCATCCCAGGAATGTAAATTCTGCACCTCATCAAGCAAGAGGTATTCGTATCCAGGATATACTTCGGCAAGAGCTTGCATAACCGTATCTTCATCGAATGCTCCCAGCAGTAGGGTGTCATCAAAATTCAGATATGCATAGTTCTTATCCGACAATATCTGCATGGCATAAACGGACTTCCCTGCCCTTCGGGGACCGGTTATCAGTTTGATGACATTAGTCTCTAGATATGGTGCCACATCCTGAATATGCTTCCTGAAATAGTATGGCCTTGATGCAAGGTCATCCCTTT